>Ga0268276_1000008_pt1 | contig 306585 bp, 277 predicted proteins | sample saktaG_4_FD_190145 | JGI IMG/M metagenome (GOLD analysis project Ga0268276, IMG submission 190145) | Saline water microbial communities from Sakinaw Lake, British Columbia, Canada - sak_2010_1_5_45m | ecosystem: Environmental > Aquatic > Non-marine Saline and Alkaline > Saline ... | reverse complement strand
GATGCCGTTAATCTTGCTGCTCGTCTCGAAGGACTGACCAAAGTATACGGCGGCTCTATAATCATCACCGAAGATACGCTGATCAAACTCAATGATCCAAGTCAATACCAGTTCAGGTTTCTTGATATCGTTAAGGTCAAAGGAAAAAAGGAAGCGATCTACATTTTTGAGATCATGGATGGGGAGCCGGAAAAAATAAAAAATCTTAAATTAAGTACAAAAGAAGATTATAATAAAGCTCTGCAGGCTTACAAAAAGAAGGAATTTAAAAGTGCTTTGAAATTGCTGCAATCCATAGAGGCCGTCAACCCAAAGGATAAAACGATTAAAATATATCTTGAGCGCTGCAGTCATTATATAGAAAAAGGTGTGCCTGAATTTTGGGATGGAGTGGAAAGTTTTGATCTGAAGTATTGATCGTAATATCATAGTTTTCTTACATTTAATTAAATCTTTCTAAAAAAGTTGAACTAACCTGAAATCATGAATTACGAAGCTGTTAAAAAGTTTATGCTTACTAAACTGGAAAGAGAACTGGATCCCAGACTAACGTATCATTCTATCAATCATACGCTTGATGTACTTGAGTCGGCCATCAGGCTGGCTGAGATGGAAAAGCTCTCATCAAAAGAAATCCTGCTTTTAAAAACAGCCTGTATTTTTCATGATTCGGGCATGCTGGTCACCTATCGCGGCCATGAGGAGGCAAGTACTGAAATTTGCCGTCAAACCCTGCCGGTTTACAATTATAATGAAGAGGATACCGAAATCATATGCAGGATGATCCTGACTACCAAGCTTCCGCAATGCGCAAGCCAACACCTTGATAAAATTTTATGTGATGCTGACCTCGATTATTTGGGAAGGTCCGATTTTTTTATGATTGCACATCGCCTGAAATATGAATGGGACATTTTAAATATTTATCCTACTACTTTGCAGGAATGGTACCTGATTCAGAAGGATTTTTTATCATCTCACAGGTATTTCACCATTTCAGCCTTAAGTCTCCGGCAATCCATTAAAATGGAAAACCTTAAGCAGATAGAATTTATGTGCAATCATGAAAAATGAGCCATCGCTTTTGACATCAATTTTAATTTCTATATTTGTGTAAATTTAAAAATCAGATCAACTAATCCCGTCGTTCATGGAAACTGTAAAAAATCCCGTCTTTCTGGTTCCGACAGATTTTTCGGAAGTATGCACCAATGCAGCCCACAGGGCAGCTTCATTGGCTAAAGATTTTAATTATAAGATCGTGCTTTTGCATGTGATTGATAAAAATACCCTGGGTGAGTTAAAGAAGGAAGGTAAAGGGCCTGAGTGGGTTAAAGAACGACTTGGTGAGCTAGCCAAAATCCTGGTTAATGAAAATGTAATCCAGGTTGAAACCATTGCACGTGAGGGTGATATTTTTAATACTATTGCTGAAGTCGCTGAAGAATTAAAAGCGAGCCTTATATTCCTGGGAACCCATGGTAAAGTTGGCCTCCAGAAAATCACCGGTAGCTTTGCACTAAAAGTGGTTACCAGTTCTGAAATACCTACAATTGTCTTGCAGAAAAGGCCATTTGGCCACGGATTGGATAAAATTGTCATGCCAATCACCACCAATACCGGTCCATGGGCCAAAACTAAATGGGCAGCCTCGATCGCCAAAGAATTTAATTCGACAATAGAGATTATACATTTGCCAGGAGATGAAATGGATGATATCATTACCATGATTACCAATCACTTCCAGATGAATGGCGTTAACTTTAAGATTAAAGTCGCCGATAAATCAGGTAACTTTACCAAGCAGGTACTGGATTATGCCACTGCGGAAAATGCTGATATGATCCTGATCATGACAAATCCTGACAAGAGTTTAAAAACCTATTTACTGGGCAGTTATGATGAGGATATTATTTTCAATCCTTCCCAGATCCCGGTGATGTGCATCAATCCCAGAGATTTTAACTGGAAAAAGATTGTTCCGCGCTAATCAAGCATTATACTCAGCGCCACATTTGGCCTGGTTATTTTTCTTTCATTAATTCACAAAAAAATACGTTATTAATATGGCTCAGAATACTCAGGATCGGAACACTATCATTCTGGTACCCACTGATTTTACCCCGGTTGGACAAAATGCGGTTGACCATGCGGTCAGGGCAGGCGAACTGCTTAATTTTAAAGTTGTTATCCTTCATGTTATTAACAAGAAAACCAAAGTAAATTTTGGAAAAGATATCGCAGGTATTGCTGTTGAGAAAAAGCTTAAGGAAATCGTGAAATCCATAAAGTCAAAATCAAAAGTGTCTGTCGAATTCCTTTACCGCGAAGGGAGTATTTTTGACGTTATACACCAGGTTGCCGGCGAATTAAAAGCAAATATCATGATACTGGGCACTCATGGTAAGCGCGGGTTACAGCACCTGGTTGGCAGCTATGCCATGAAGGTGATCACCCAATCGCCCGTGCCGGTCATTGTTGTACAAAAAAGGCAAATTGGTCCACAGGGATATAAAAAGATCGTTTTCCCGATAGGTTTATATACTGAATCGCGGCAGCAGGTATTTCATGCCATCGTTTCATCTCTTCTATTTAAAAGTGAAATCCTGGTATTTAAGCAAACCAGCAAGCAGGTTGCCGACATGACCAAGCTGAATATCATAACGAGCCAGATCGAGGAAGAATTTAAAAAGAATGGTGTGAAATATACCATTACTGAAGCGGAAAGGCATGCCAATTTTGCCGGCCAGCTTCTTGATTTTGCTGTTTCTCAAAGCGCTGACCTGTTGATGATGATGACCGACAGCAATATTGAGAATCCTAACTTCGACAACAGTTCCTGGAGCGAAAAACTGATTTTCAACCTGGCACAAATCCCCGTGTTATCAATTAACCCGGTTTATCTCGGCCAGATCTACTTCACCCTTTAAGAGCTTTCTATTTGTTTGAAATGACAAAGGAGGAAGCCAAAAGCAGGATTGCTGAGCTGACGGAGGAAATAAATCGCCATAATTATCAGTATTATGTCTTGTCGTCTCCTCAGATATCTGATTATGAGTTCGATCTTCTGCTGGAGGAATTAACCAGGCTTGAAGCTGAATATCCTGAATTAATCACACCCGACTCCCCTACCCAGCGTGTCGGGGCGGATCTTACGAAAGAATTTGTCCAGGTTAAGCATAAATACCCTATGCTTTCGCTTGGCAATACTTATTCAGAAGAAGAAATTACGGATTTCGACGGAAGGATCAGGAAACTGCTCGGTGAAGATCCGGAATATGTTTGCGAACTGAAATATGATGGCATCGCCATAAACCTGACTTACCGGAATGGAAAACTGGTGCAGGCATTGACCCGTGGCGACGGGACACAGGGAGATGATGTCACTACAAATGTAAAGACGATTAAAAGCATTCCCCTGAATTTATGGGGAGATTTCCCCGATGAAATTGAAATCCGTGGCGAAGTTTTCATGCCCCGGAGCAGTTTTGAGAACCTAAACAGGGAAAGGGGAAAGAACGGACTCCAATTGTTTGCCAACCCGAGGAATGCCGCCGCAGGCAGCCTTAAAATGCAGGACCCGGCAGAAGTCTCCAAAAGAAACCTTGACAGTTTCCTTTATTATATGATGGGAGAAAATCTTCCGGCTGATAATCATTACCAGTGCCTGCAGAAAGCTAAAGAGTGGGGACTGAAAATATCGCCTTATATCGCCAGATGTCATTCCCTGGAAGAAATTTTTTCTTTTATCGAACTATGGAACGCCGGAAGGAAAGAACTGCCCTTTGATATCGATGGGATAGTGATTAAAGTCAATTCCCTCCGTCACCAGGAAATGTTGGGTAATACGGCTAAATCACCGCGATGGGTTATCGCATATAAATTTAAAGCTGAAAGAATATCTACGCCCCTTCTATCCATTGATTACCAGGTTGGACGGACCGGGGCTGTCACACCGGTAGCTAACCTGAAACCCGTCCAGCTTGCAGGCACTACGGTAAAGAGGGCAACACTTCACAATGCCGATATCATCCAGAAACTCGGCCTGCATGTCGGCGATCATGTTTTTATCGAAAAAGGTGGCGAAATTATTCCCAAGGTCATAGGGCCAGACCTCGATCACCGGTCCGCTGATGCAAGGGAAGTTGAATTCATCACGCATTGTCCGGAGTGTGGCAGCTTGTTGGTGCGACAGGAAAATGAAGCTGCTTATTATTGCCCGAATGAATACGGCTGTCCGCCGCAAATCAAAGGAAAACTGGAGCATTTTATCAGCCGGAGGGCCATGAACATCGACAGCCTGGGAGAAGGCAAGGTTGAACTGCTCTTTGATAAAGGTTTGATCGGCAATGTAGCCGATCTGTACGATCTGAAATATGAGCAGTTGCTGGGCCTTGAAAAGATTTACGAAGCCGAAGAGGGACAGAAAGAAAGAAAGATCGGTTTCCGTGAAAAAACTGTCAGCAATATCCTTCAGGGCATTGAACAATCAATAAGCACCCCTTTCGACCGCGTCCTTTACGCATTGGGCATAAGGTTCGTAGGTGAAACCGTCGCAAAGAAATTAGCCTATCATTTTGGCAGCATCGACCTGATCATACAAGCCAGTTTTGATGAACTAAAAAAAGTTGAAGAGATTGGTGAAAAAATTGCCGGATCAATAGTATTATTCTTTGCAAATCCATTCAATCGGAAAGTTATTGAGCGGCTTCGTGAAAAGGGAATTTCTTTTCAGCTTGAAAAATCCGGACCCATTGTGACAGAAGACAAACTGGGCGGCAAGACCTTCGTAATCAGCGGGGTTTTCCAGAAATTCTCCAGGGACCAGCTTAAGGAGATGATTGAGAAATATGGCGGAAAAAACACCGGGTCGATCTCAGGTAAAACCGACTTCCTGCTGGCCGGTGAAGACATGGGACCTGTCAAATTGCAAAAGGCCCGGGCGTTGGGCGTGAATGTTATTACGGAGGATGATTTTTTAGCAATGATAGAATAAGTTATTAGTTATCAGTTAGTGGCTATTAGGAAAAAAATCCCGTATTTGTCGAGACGTAGCATGCAACGTCTCTTCATTCCTGACCACTAACCAATAACGAATAACCAACTCACATCGGTTTCACGCTGGAAGCTCCTGACTCGTCGACCGAAATATTCGGGGGATTCCCTTTGTACCTGATGGAAGATGCGCCGGAAGCGTCGATGTTCAGTTTGCCGGTGGCACATATTTTGGCATCAGAGGCCCCGCTGAGTTCGATAGTGAGATCCTGGAATTCAAGACCTTCCGCATCGAATTCCGATGCACCCGAGATCTCGATATAACCGGTCTTACAAGTCCCCCTGAATTCTATTTCAGAAGCCCCGCTGAATTCCGCATCAAAATTTTCAGCTTTCAATTCCATGTCGATTTCAGCTGCCCCGCTGACATCCATTTCCAGGTTATTGAAAGATAGCGCGTTCTCGCCTTCAACCTCCACCGCACCGCTGAAATCAATATAATCAAGGCTTTTAAAAGTCAGGTAAACCGACATTTCGTGGAGCCTGTCTGGCCAGCCTGCTTTAGTGGAAATCATTAGTTTATTTCCCACTACCTCGGTGACGATTTCTCTCATCTCATCTTTATCGGCTTCAATAACCAGTTTTTCCTGGTCGCCCTGGGAAAGATAAACTTGAAAAGCACCACCTATGTCAAGTGAGGTGAAGCCGCTTACGGCCCTCTCCTCTTTTACAAAATCACCGGTGCTCCTGTTTTCAGGAATATTCCAGCAGCCGAAGGAAACGGTCGTGAACAACCCAAGAAGGATAAAGAGTGAAAACGGAACGAATAATTTTTTTGTGTCCATGGTATTTGGTTTTTAATTAATTTGCGTTATTCTTCAAAATCAATATCGACATCTGCATTCTTAGTAGTTATAGTAAGCTGGGAAGTGGGACTTGCTGCAGAACCAATCTTACCTTTATAAATATTTTTAGTATAGCCAATGGTTTCCTGGCTTAACGAAGTATGGGAATCAGGGTAGGAAAGCTCTCCGAAATCCATTTCCGCACTGATATTCATACTTGCTTTGGGATCGAAGGTAAGACTTGCACCGGCAAAGGTATTCCTGACTTTGCCCAGTTTGAAGGCCGGAGAGATATAGTGTATGGTGATATCGCCATATTCAGCGTCGAAATCAAAATCACTATTTATCTTTTCGAATTCAAGTTCAGAAAAGCGGCTGATCGAAATGACCGTTCCGGAACTCCCGATATTGATCTCATCGTATTGAGAATCAATATTTAGCTTTGCCAGCTTTTCGATGGAAATTTCGGAAAAACGGGAATAGAGTTGCAAATTCTCCGCACCTGATGATTTCCACTCGCCGTATTCGATATTCAAGGTGCCATCTTTCATGAATCCTGCTTCGGCATTGCTGAACTTGATTGTCAATTCAGTTTTCGGCCCGTTAAAAGCATTTGCTTCCATGGCTCCGTATTCAAGGTTTATCTTGACTAAACCATTTGATTCATCAAGATAAATGTCTCCGAATTTGTTATCAATGTCAATATCTATCCAGCGAGGCATCCTGATATCATAATCTATAGAGTAATTGGCATTGCTGATGCTTCCAACAGTAGTTATCCCCTCAACTTTTATGCGGGTTCCGCTTAATTGCACCCCGATCTTATCAAAAACCTTGTTGGCCTTTTCCTGAGTGGAAGCATCCACCTTAACTGTGACAGTGATGTCAACACTGCTTTCATCCCATGACTGGCAATGAATCTCTCCGAATTTATTCCGGATCACCAGGCTTGCTCCTTTGTCAACATCATATTTCTCCTGGTAGTAAGTCTTAGTGAAATCCTGCGCTGTTATTGTCATCCAGGGAAGAAGAAAGATTGTAATCATTACGATTCGTGATAGCCGCAGGGAATCCTCTGTAAATTTTTGCTTGGTTTTCATGGCTTTATAAGTATTAAATATGGCATAATCTGGTTAAAATATCGTCCAGAAGGTCGGACTTGGTTTTATAATTCCTGATCAGTGCATTGATTAACCGCTCATTTTTGTTGTCATTCTGCAATTCACTCTCGAGTTTTACCGAATTGGAATCCAGGATTGAGATCTCATTATCAACGACTTTCTGAATATATGATGCTTCTGATGTTGATGCTGCGCAGTCATTGATCTTCTGAAGTTTTTCTTCGGCCAGTTTATCATAGTACATCCGGGCTTCCTGGATTTCCTGGGGTAATGTGCTGGCTGATACGAGATTGGAGTTCACTGATGGGTCAATCAGATAATATGTAACGGACAGGCCGAGCAAAACCACGATTACAGCGGCAACCCTGAAGAGCCTTGTTGAGTGCCAGCTCTTTTGGCGGGGGCCAACTTCATGCAGGGAATCCAGCCTGGACTGGAACCTGTTAAAGTGTCCTTCCGATGGTTCTGCCCCTTCGAAAAGATCCCTGTTTTTCCTGATTTTTTCTTCCAACATTGACATGATAGTATACTTTAATTCAATTTCGAATTTGAAGCATTGCTTTCACCTGCGCCGATAAATTCCAGTAACTTCTTTCTAGCCCGGGAGTACCTGGTCCTGGACAGGTTATAGGATATATCGAGGATCTTGGCAATTTCTTCATGATCGTATCCTTCCAGTAAATAAAGCGACAATATGATCCGATAGCTATCCGGAAGGGCATGAATGGCTTTCCTGATTTCTTCCACCCGGGTTGAGAGCACCTGGATATAGTTTTCATCGTCATTCTGGTCTGCCACCTCGACATCGATTTCGTCAATAGAGATGACATCTTTCGCTTTCCGGATCTCATCAATAGATTTATTGATGACGATCTTTTTCAGCCATGATCCGAAGCTTGATTCGCCGCGATAAGTATCGATCTGCCTGAAAGCCTCCAGAAACGCTTCCTGCATGATATCCTCGGCCTGGGCTGAGTCGTTCACGATCCTGATAGCTGTATTGAACATGGCTTTATAATATAATTTATAGACCTGAAACTGCGCTTTCCTGTCATTCACCTGGCATCCCTGGATCAGATCCTCATGAATATTTTTTACCGCTGGTTCCAAAAAGGTGAAATTTTAATCTAATGTCGGAGAAAAAGAAAGAATGTTACAGGTCGGAGTCATTTTTTTGATGAAATAATACATTTAAATATGAATAGATTTTTATGTCATATGTTAAAAAGATTATTATGAATTTTCTTTGTTAATTAGATAACAATTGATAATTTTGCCGCAAAGTTGATCCGCAACTAACTTTGAGCTTACTCCAGATAACCAAACCGTGCTCAAGATGTTGTCTTCTGATTATTGCTTTTCATACTCTTCGTTAATGCAATGCGGCTGCTGCCGGTTTGCGCGACATTTAATTTTGTCTTAATACAACCCATCTATATGGAACAACTTACGAATAAATTTCTGCTCCAGGGCATGGAGATCAAGCTTGAAGAAAACCTTGACAAGGATTTCGGAAAGAAGATTGCCGGAATGGCCCATGGCGAAAAGCTATTTGGCTGCATTCAATGCGGGAACTGCAGCGCCGCCTGCCCTTTGAGCATTTACATGGATTTCACACCTCGCAAGATCATCGCCATGGTGAGGGCCGGATTCCGGGATGAGGTTCTTTCAAACCGTACGATCTGGCTTTGTGCATCATGCTATCAATGCACAGTCGAATGCCCGAAAGGGATTAAGATCACAGATGTGATGTATGCCTTGAAAAGGGAGGCTATCGAAAACAAGATCTATCCCAAGAATTTCCCGGTTCCTATCCTGGCTAAGACATTCTTCAATGAGGTGAAAAGACACGGAAGGATCAGCGAAGCATCGCTGCTGATCAATTATTATTTAAGGTATAACATTTTTAAAATGCTTGGTTATTCTTCACTTGGGACGAAGTTGTTCTTCAAAGGCCGTCTTTCACTATTTGAAAAAGGCATGAAGAATAAAAAGAATCTTCAGGCGATGTTACAGGATAAGCCAAACTAAAAGAGGGATTTTGCTATGAAATACTTGTATTACCCCGGCTGCTCGCTTAAATCATCCGGGAAGCTTTATGAAGATTCGCTGCTGGCTGTTTTCAAAACACTCGGTGTAGAAGTGCAGGAACTGGAAGACTGGAATTGCTGTGGCGCGACCAATTATATGTCTATAAATGAACATCACGCTATCGCCATTACAGCCCGTAATTTAGCCCTGGCAGAAATGCAGGGGGGAGGTGAACTGATCGCTCCCTGTGCCGCCTGTTACATGGGATTGCTGAAAACACAAAATTACCTGGCTACCGATCCGGATTTAAAAGAAAAAGTCTGCCATCAGCTTTCAGTTGTGGGACTGCATTGCGAGATAAAGGTCAAGGTACGTCATCCGCTGGATGTTCTTGTGAATGACGTTGGAATGGATGCCATCAGAAAAGCGGTCAAGGTCCCGTTGAGCAATGTTAAAGCTGCTTGTTATTATGGTTGCCAGCTTATCCGGCCTTTTGCATCGTTCGATAATGCCCATGACCCGCAAACTATGGATATAATAGCAAGAGCGTTAGGTGCAGAACCTGTCGACTGGCCCATCAAGACCCGCTGTTGCAGTGGCAGTATGACCAGCACGCTAACCCACATTGGCCTGAGTATGAACTTCGAACTGCTGAAAGAAGCAAAATTACGGGGAGCAAATGTCATGCTGACAGCCTGTCCGCTCTGCCAGTTCAACCTGGAATGTTTCCAGGGAAAGATCACGAGGAAATTCCATGAAGATATAAAAATGCCGGTCATGTATTTCACCCAGCTCATGGGCCTTGCATTTGGAATTCCAAAAAAGGAACTGGGATTGCACAAGATGTTATCACCAGAGTTGATTTTAGCCTAAAAACCGGGAGGATCTTTATGACAACTAATCACGAAATCCGCGTAGGATTTTATATCTGCCACTGCGGGCACAATATTGCCAGCATAATTGATGTGGCATTAATTACAGCGTATGCAGCCAAACTGCCACATGTGGTCGTATCAAAAGATTACAAATATATGTGCTCAGATCCGGGACAGGAAATAATCCAGAAAGACATTCAGGAATTTAACCTGAACCGGATCGTGGTAGCATCCTGCTCTCCCCTGCTCCACGAAGCCACATTCCGCTCAGCCACGGAGAAAGCTGGTCTGAACCAGTTCTTTATGCAAATGGTAAACATCAGGGAAAATGTATCATGGGTACATGAGGACAAAGAGATGGCTACTCTTAAAGCAAAAGACCTGGTGCGAGCCGCCATCCAGCGCGTTGGTTTCCATAAAGCGCTCGAAAAAAAGAAGGTCCCGGTAAACCCGGCGGTAATGATCGTCGGCGGCGGTATTGCAGGAATCACTGCCGCTTTAAATATGGCCAACGCCGGAAAGAAAGTTTACCTGGTGGAAAAAGATCCTACCATTGGCGGCTTCATGGCTAAGTTCGATAAGACTTTTCCCACCCTCGACTGTGCAGCCTGCATCCTTACTCCTAAAATGTCTTCCGTTAAAAAACATCCGAATATTACTCTATGGTCATATTCGGAAGTTTCAAAAGTTGAAGGGTTTGTTGGTAATTACAAAGTACAGGTCACCAGGAAACCCCGGTATGTTATTGAGGATCTTTGCGTTGGTTGTATGGCTTGCGTTGAGGCCTGCACTTTTAAAACCGCCAAATTCCCTAATGAATTTGATTTCGGCTTAAGTAACCGCAAACCGGTTTATATTCCCTTCCCGCAGGCTACACCGCTGGTTGCGCTGATCGATGAAGAAACCTGCATTCATTTCAGGACAGGCAAATGCAAGCAACCATGTGCCGAAGCATGTGACAGGAAGGCATTCGATTTCGAAATGAAGCCCGAAATTATTGAGATTGAAGTGGGGACTATTATTCTTACAACGGGCTTTAAGCCGTTTGATCCTTTGAAATCGCCTTATTACGGCTATGTGAAATATCCCAATGTTTACACTTCTCTTGAGATCGAGCGGCTGGTAAATGCTTCAGGGCCGACAGAAGGCCATGTCAGGCTCAGGGATGGTTCGGAGCCGAAAAGCATCGGGATCATCCACTGTGTGGGCTCGAGGGATGAAAAAACCAACAAATGGTGTTCCAGGGTTTGCTGCATGTATTCACTGAAACTGGCTCATCTGCTGAAAGAACACTCCGGTGCGGAGATCTACAACTTCTATATTGACATGCGAACCCCCGGAAAGGGTTATGAAGAGTTTTATGACAAGTTGCTGAACGAAGGAGTGCATTTCATTCGCGGCAGGGTTGCAGAAGTCACCGATTGGGCGGTTACGGATGCTGAAAAAAATAAACTGATCCTTCGGGTGGAAGATACCCTTATCGGCACAGTCCGCAGGATCCCGGTTGATATGGTAGTCTTGTCGCTTGGCATGGAACCCGGGAGTGACGCGCAGGACATCCGCAGAACGTTCAACATATCATGCTCCAATGATGGTTTCTTCCTGGAGCGTCACCCCAAGCTGGCTCCGGTCAGTACATTTACCGATGGTATTTTCATTGCCGGTGCATGCCAGGGGCCAAAAGATATCCCCGACAGCGTTGCCCAGGCCGGGGCAGCAGCAGCGGAAGCCCTGGCGCTGATCGATGCAGGTTTCGTCGAACTGGAACCCAATACAGCTTACATTGAAGAAGAATTATGCTGTGGCTGCCAGGTTTGTATCAACATGTGTCCCTATAAGGCAATTACATTCGACCTGGAAAAAGGCAAGTCGTATATCAATGAAGCACTTTGTAAAGGTTGCGGCACCTGTGTGGGGGCCTGCGGCTCGGGTGCCATATCCCAGAATCTCTTTGAAGATGAAGAGATTTATAATGAAATCGAAGGTTTAATGGTGGAATAATTATTAAAGAAGACAGAAGTCAGAAGTCAGAAGTCAGAAGATTAAATCAGAAAATTGAAATTTATGGAATCATATAGTAAAGATAATTACGATTGGTCACCACGTATTGTTGCATTTTTTTGCAACTGGTGCACTTACACTGCCTCAGACCTGGCAGGAGTTTCCCGCCTGAGATATGCCCCTTCGACGCGGGTAATCCGCGTGATGTGCTCTGGCAGGATCGAACCCTCCTTTATCCTCGATGCATTCACAAAAGGCGCCGACGGTGTGCTTATCGGCGGTTGCCATCCGGGCGACTGCCATTATTCTGAAGGAAACTACAAATGCTTGCGCCGTTACCATTTACTGCAAAAGTATGTGGAGCAGATCGGGCTGGAGAAAGACCGCCTGCGGCTCGAATGGATCAGCGCCTCGGAAGGCAAACGGCTCCAGGAGGTGGTCAATGAAATGACGGAAACCCTCAGGCAACTCGGACCGTCGAAAATTAAAGAAACTGTCGAAACGATTAATAAATAATGGATACCCATCATGGCTGTTGAAAAACCAAAACTCAAGCTGGCTGTCTATTGGGGAGCCGCGTGCGGCGGTTGCTGCGTTTCTGTGCTCGATGTACATGAGCACCTGTTTGATATCGTAGAAAATGCCGACCTGGTCTTCTGGCCTATCGCGCTCGATATCAAATACGGGGACGTAGAAGCAATGCCGGATCAATCCATCGATATCACCTTGTTCAATGGTGCGGTCCGGAATAGTGAAAACGAACATATGGCCCATGTTCTCAGGCAAAAATCAAAGATCCTCATCGGTTATGGCTCCTGTGCTCACATGGGGGGAATACCGGGTCTCGCTAATTTTTCCAATAAGGAAGATATCTTTAAAAGGGTTTATGAAGACAGCGAATCCACCGAAAATCCCGGTAAGGTAAGGCCTGTTGAAGAATTGGACGTTAAAGAAGGCCATATTCATATTCCCCATTTCTACAATGATGTAATGACCCTCGCTCAAACCGTCGATGTGGATTATTTCATTCCCGGATGCCCGCCACAGTCTGAAAGACTGCTTGAGGTTTTCCTGGCAGTTGTCAATGGTGCCGAACTGCCGCCTAAAGGCTCCGTGATCGGCGCATTTCCGCGGGTGCAATGCGATGATTGCAAAAGAAAGAAATCGGACAAAAAAGGGATTACACGTTTCTTCAGGCCCTGGGAAGTTGAAGACGATGGCGAGACCTGCCTCAACGAACAAGGGATACTCTGTATGGGCCCTGCTACCCGCGGAGGATGCGGAGTCCGCTGCGTGGAAGGGAATGCTCCATGCCGCGGCTGTTACGGGCCACTGGATGACATCCCGGATGCAGGGGCCAAGAATATGTCGGTTATCGCATCGATGCTCGAAGGGAAAGAACCCGATGAAATAGGACAAGCTATCGATTCCATCGTGGATCCCGCAGGTACTTTTTACCGTTTTAGTTTACCAGGATCAAAACTCAGAAGAAAACTATCATGAAACAAATCACTATTGATCCCATCACCCGCCTTGAAGGTCATGGGAAGATCGAAATATTTTGCAACGACGACGGAGACGTGGAAAATGTCTACTTCCAGGTCCCGGAACTCAGGGGATTTGAAAAATTCTGTGAAGGAAGGCCCATTGAAGAGATATCACAGATAGTGACCAAAATCTGTGGCGTATGCCCCGGATGCCACCATATGGCCGCCGGCAAGGCTGCCGATATGGTCTTCGGTGTAGAGCCGACCCCAGCTGCAAAAAAGATCAGGGAACTCTTTTACATGGCCCATTTCGTGCATAGTCATATCGCACATTTCTATGCGCTGGGTGCTCCCGACTTTGTGGTTGGCCCCGATGCCCCAAAATCAGAAAGAAATATTCTTGGCGTCATCGGAAAGGTCGGGAAAGAGATCGGTCTGGAGGTCATAAAACAACGCAGAAGGGCACAGGAAATCCAGGCTTTGTTGGGCGGACACCAGACACACATAGTGCTGAATGTACCCGGTGGTGTCAGGAAAGGGCTTAAGGAAGAAGAAAGAAAGGATATCGTCGAAAAGGCAAAAGGATTTATTGAATTTTCCCGTTTCTCGATGAAGATTTTCAATGATGTGGTCCTGGCAAACCCGCAATATGTCGACCTGATCCTGAATGGCCCTTACTCATTGAAAATCCATTCTATGGGTTTGGTGGACGACAAGAACAGGGTGAATTTTTACGATGGTAAGGTCAGGGTGGTTGATACGGAAGGAAAGGAACTGTACAAGTACTCACCCGTTGAATACAGAGATTTTATCGCCGAAAGGGTTGAACCGTGGACCTATCTTAAATTCCCCTATCTAAAGAAAATAGGATGGAAAGGGTTTGTCGAAGGGCAGGACTCCGGCGTATATCATGCTACACCGCTCTCAAGGCTCAATGCAGCCGATGGCATGGCAACCCCGATTGCGCAGGAAGAATATGAACGGATGTATGCCACACTGGGCGGTAAACCCGTTAATGCCACCCTGGCAATGCACTGGGCCAGGCTTGTTGAGTTGATCTATGCTGCAGAACACTGCCTGGAACTGGCTTCAGATCCTGAAATCACAAGCCAGGACTTGAGGGCCAGAATCGAAAAAGTGCCCACCGAAGGTGTCGGAATCGTAGAAGCCCAGCGGGGAACGCTCACCCATCATTACTGGACCGATGAGCGTGGTATTGTGACGAAGGCAAACCTCATTGTAGGGACAACAAATAATCATGCGGCGATCAGTATGTCAATCAAAAAGGCCGCCCAGGAGCTGATTAAAAAAGGTGTCGATGTAACTGACGGCATCCTGAACAGGATTGAAATGGCTTTCAGGGCTTACGATCCCTGCTTCTCATGTGCCACCCATCACTTACCCGGTCAAATGCCGCTGACGGTCAATTTCAGGGACTCACAAGGCAATATTACCAGAAGTGTCTCGAGGTAAATGCCTCATCATTGGTTTTGGCAGCGATGCCCTCTCGGATGATGGCCTGCCAATCAGGCTCATCAATGATTTAAAGGCTATTTTAGATCCGGATAAGTTCATATTGATGACGAGTCCTGTCGGTGGCCTTGAATTGCTTAATCTGCTGGACGGCTTTAATACTGCTGTATTGATCGATACGCAGCTTACTTCAAAGAGAAAACCCGGGGTAATTCATAAATTTACGCCTGACAATTTTGAGGAGACTTTTCATCTTTCCAGCCAGCATGATGTATATTTCCATGAAGCGCTTCGCCTTGGATCAGAAATGGGTATTTCTATGCCGGACGATATCCATATAGTAGCAATTGAAATTGTAGAAAATAAAAAGCTTAGTTTTGAATTCTCTGATGAAATCAGGGAGAAGTATCAATCCATCCTTTCTTATCTTTGCCGGATTCTAAAGAGAATGTCTGGCCCTGATGTTTAAAAAACTTGGCATTTATCCCATCGTAATCCTCTCCATGGTCTTCTGGGGGATGTCGTTTGTGTGGACATCCATCGTCTTTAAATATTATCATCCCATTACTACGGTTTTTCTTAGGTTAGTCATTTCATCCACCCTGCTTATGGTTTTTATCTTCATTACAGGGAAGGTCGAAAAGCTGAAAAAAGAAGACCGCGGCTTGCTTTTTATATCCGCGTTATTCAATCCATTCCTGTATTTTTTAGGAGAGAACTTCGGATTAAAAAACTCATCGCCCACGATCAGTTCGGTGATTATCGCGACTATTCCGGTTTTCACCCCCCTGGTAGCCTTTTTTACGCTGAAAGAAAGGCTGTCATGGCTGAACATCGCCGGTATCTTCATTTCTTTCATCGGCATCGGGATCATGCTGGTCAACCCTGATCTTTCACTGAACTCCTCACCGGTTGGTGCCGCTCTCCTGCTGGGAGCCGTGGCATCAGCTATTATTTATTCAGTATTTCTTAAAAGACTGACTCATAAATACTCTGCCCTGACGATTATCACCTATCAGAATGCCATTGGCGTCCTCTACTTTCTTCCATTTTTTCTCATCTTTGATTTCAGGCATTTTATAACAGTCAGACCAAACCTGGAACTGATTTCTGCCCTGTTTCAACTAGCTTTCTTCGCCTCTTCAGTGGCTTATATTTTCTATACGATGACCATCAAGAAAATTGGAGTAAGCCGGACCAACGTTTTTTCGAATCTCATCCCGGTTTTCACTGCAATATTTTCTGCTATCTTTATCTCCGAAATCTTTTCCATAACCAAAATAACCGGCATGGCTATAGTCATTGCCGGAGTGATGGTGGCGCAAGTGAGGAAGCGGAGAATAGAAAATTGAAAATTGGTACTAATAACCACTAACCACTAACTAATAAATAACCACTAACCAATGACTACTAACCAACAACTAAACATCACCGTGCTGGGCGCCGGCCTGGTTGGATTTCCGATTGCTTTGGATTTAAGTAAGGATGAAAACTTTTCCGTCACGTTATGCGATATCCGGAAAGACCGGCTCGACCGGATAAAGGAGCATCATGGATTAAACACGTTGCAGGCTGATCTTTCGGATGCATCCACAGTGAAAAATATCGTCCGTAAGGCTGACTTAGTCGTAAGCGCCGTTCCGGGTTATCTCGGGTTTCAGACACTTAAACTGATCATTGAAGAAGGCAAAAACGTCGTCGATATTGCTTTCTTCCCGGAAGATCTTTTTGAGCTTGAGAAACTAGCTGAAAAACAGGGTGTTATCGCTATTTCCGATATCGGGGTGGCGCCGGGAATGAGCAACATTCTTACTGCTCATGCATTCAGCAAGCTGGAAAAGACTGAAAAAGTCAGGATTTTTGTAGGTGGATTGCCGAAGGTCAGGCAATTACCCTTTGAATACCGTGCCGTGTTCTCCCCTATCGATGTTATAGAAGAATACACACGTCCGGCCAGGTTTATACGTGAAGGGAAGCTGGTAGAAATGCCTGCCCTCTCTGAACCTGAATTTCTTAATTTCACCGGGTTCGGGACACTTGAAGCTTTCAACAGCGACGGGCTCCGGACGCTCATCCGCACGATTGACTGCCCTGATATGATCGAAAAAACCCTGCGTTATCCGGGCCATATCGGAAAGATCAGATTGTTACAGGAATGCGGTTTCTTTTCAACTGAGATGGTCAACGTGAAAGGCCAGCTTATCCGCCCGATCGACCTGACCACCCAGTTGCTTTTCCCCATGTGGGATTTAAAGGATGAGGAAGACCTGACCGTCATGTTGGTTATGGTTGAAGGGATGAAAAATGGCCGTAAAATGAGGTTTACCTGGGAACTTTCAGATCAGTATGATCAGGCATCCGGTATCCATTCGATGGCCCGTACAACGGGTTACACGGCTACCGCTGCCGTGAGGCTCATTACCAGTGGATTGTACACTAAGAAAGGGGTTTCTCCACCTGAATATGTTGGGTTCGACCCGGCTTGCGTTGATTTCATGCTGAAAGACCTGGCCAAACGCGGGGTTATTTACCGCGAAAAGATTGAAACTTTATAAAATCATGCCCTCCCAGCGACAATTGTTTTTCGAATACCTGGGTATCCCCTCTTCCCGGCCACTAGGCCTTGAGATATCATCAGCCCGGGGCATTTATCTTTATGGTCCCGATGGAAAGGAATACATCGACCTTGTGTCCGGTGTTGCAGTCAGCAATTTAGGACATCAGCATCCTGAAATTATCCTGGCCGTGAAAGACCAGGTAGACCGGCACATGCACCTTATGGTTTACGGTGAGTTGATACAGTCACCCCAGATTCAACTGGCAGAGGCGCTTGCAGGTGTTTTGCCACCCCAGCTTCATTCGACCTTTTTCGTAACTTCCGGAAGTGAAGCCATCGAAGGGGCCATGAAACTGGCCAAGCGGTTTACCGGCAGGACAGAAGTCATCGCTTTCAGGAATGCTTATCATGGTGGGACGCAGGGTGCGCTGAGCCTTGCAGGAAGCGAGGCCCTGAAAAATTCTTTCCGGCCTTTGATTCCGGATATCAGGTTTCTCGATTTTAATAATTTTGAAAACCTTTCAAGTATTTCCTGCAAGACTGCCTGTGTTGTAGCAGAAACCATACAGGCTGAAGCAGGGATTGTATTGCCGGAGGAGGGTTTTCTGGAATCCCTGCGCAAAAGATGCACTGAAACAGGCGCCCTTCTTGTCATCGACGACATTCAAATGGGAATGGGTCGTACCGGAAAAATGTTCAGTTTTGAGCATACCGGTATTATTCCTGATATTCTTTGCCTGGCGAAAGCCTTTGGCGGTGGAATGCCTCTCGGTGCTTTCATTTCATCAAAAGAGATCATGAGCAGTCTGACACATGATCCTGAGCTTGGGCACATCACTACTTTTGGAGGACACCCGGTGAGCTGTGCCGCAGCCCTGGCTTCTCTCAATTATCTCACTTCAAAAAAAATATATGAAACTGCGGAAAATAAGGCTGGAATATTCATAAAAAGATTATCCGGTCATCCTTCAATTAACACCATCCGTCATATAGGGCTGATGCTGGGCATCGATCTGAACTCCTCTGAATCAGTTCATAAACTGATCCCTGTCTTCCTGAATAACGGACTGATTGCCGATTCATTCCTTTTCCGGCCAAAAGCTTTCCGCATTGCACCTCCTCTTATCATTACAGAAGAAGAAATCCACCAGACATGCGATAAGATAATCATCTGCCTGGATCAACTTTAGCCCTGCTCATTAAATATTTATATCTTTAGAAGCTTAAGCCCTTATTATGTCAGTTCAAATTCTGGACGAAGAGATTATATTCCCCCACCCCTCCAATGCCGATAAAGATGGCCTGTTGGCAATCGGCGGTGATCTTTCTGCTGAAAGGCTACTGTTTGCTTATGCCAATGGTATTTATCCCTGGTTCAATGATGACTCTCCCATTCTCTGGTGGTCGCCTGACCCCCGGATGATCCTGATTCCCGGTGAGTTTAAAAGATCAAAGAGCCTGGCTCATACGATCAGAAGAGGGAAATTTGAAATCAGATTTGATGAAGATTTCAAAAGTGTTATAAAGAACTGTGCAGAAGCCGGCCGACGAGGGGAAGAAGGCACCTGGATAACACCTGGGATGATTTCAGCATACATTAAGCTGTATGAGACGGGATTTGCCCACAGTGTTGAGATTTACTTGAACGGGAACCTTGCAGGAGGACTTTATGGCTTATCACTTGGAAAAGTTTTTTTCGGGGAATCGATGTTCCACCTGGAAAGGGATGCTTCCAAAGTGGCACTTGCAGCCCTGGTTGACCGTTGCCTTGAATGGGATTTTCATTTCATCGATGTACAGCAACGAACGGACCACCTGCGAAGCCTCGGCGCCAAATCCATACCACGTGCATCTTTTCTCTCAATGCTTGCCGGGGCATTAAAATATCCCACATTGTCCGGTAAATGGTAACTTTGTTGAAATTTTTTACCTCATGACAACACTACAGGAAAAATTCATGGATGAAGCTATCCGGCTTGCTGAGACTAATATGGAAAGAGGACATGGGGGTCCATTTGGTTGCGTCATCGTAAAAGATGGTGAAATAATCGCTTCAGGCTATAATGAAGTACTGAACAATAATGACCCAACTGCCCACGCGGAAATTGTCGCTATCCGCCGTGCCTGTGAAAAGTTGAATAATTACTATCTTGAAGGATGCGAAATTTATACCAGCTGTGAGCCCTGCCCTATGTGCCTGGGTGCTATTTACTGGAGCCGGCCAGGTAAAGTATATTATGCAGCTTCAAGGGAAGATGCAGACCAGGCCGGTTTTGACGATAAGCACATATACCGGGAACTATGCCTGCCACTGACTGACCGTATCATTCCTTTTCAACAGATCATGCAGCAGAAAGTCAAAGATATATTCCTTACCTGGACCCGGATGAATCTGAATATCAAATATTAATACTTCCCAGGTTGAATCAGAACCTCAAATCTCACCTTGCACTTCTCGGAGCCAATACTATTTACGGCCTTAATAATTATTCTCTTAAAACAGTAAGTCCCAGTGTTAATGGCATTTACATTTATCTTCAACCTCTCATTGCTTCTGTAGTAGCTATTCTTTTTGGGAAGGATGAGCTGACTGTCATCAAGACCATCGCTGCCTTTCTGATCATGGCGGGAGTGTATTTTGTCACCCGGCAGCCAAAAAGAAACAAGCCGGCTTTTCCCGCAACATAATATTTCCGTTGAGCCTACAGGAAAAAGTCTATTTTTGCCAAAAAAATTTATAAAAAATGAAAAAGTTAATTTTTACATTAATCTTCCTCGTTTCACTGATCACAAATGTAATAGGTCAGGATCAGGAAGTTGCTTTCGATCGTCCTCTTAAAAACGTTACGGATTCGCTATCCTATAGTTTCGGATTATTAATCGGAAATAACCTGATGGTACAGGGCGTCAAAGAAATTAACCATGATTTGTTCATACAAGGATTTAATAATGGCTTTGCCAATCAGCAACCCATTCTGAAAATTGAAGATGCCAATCAAATTGTACAGGATTATTTTAACAAACAAATTACTGAAGAAGCTAATATGAACTTACAGAAAAGCGCAGAATTCCTGGTGGAAAATCAAACCAAGGTAGGTGTAGTAACATTGCCCAGCGGACTGCAATATAAAATTCTGACACCGGGGGAAGGTATTCCTCCCAAAGCAACAGACCAGGTAAGGGTCCATTATCATGGAACTTTTATTGACGGAACTGTTTTCGATAGTTCGGTCGAGCGCAATGAGCCGATTGTTTTTGGAGTCAACCAGGTTATTCCGGGATGGACAGAAGCCTTGCAACTGATGAAGCCCGGCGCAAAATGGATGCTTTATATTCCCCCAGCGCTTGCTTACGGCGATAAAGGCGCCGGTGGCGTCATCGGCCCGAACCTGGCACTCGTTTTCGAAGTTCAACTCATTGAGGTGATAGCTGGGGAATAGAAATTTTGAATGTTGAATTTTGAATGTTGAATTCGGGTTAATTAATAAGTCCCTAATTTAAAATTCAACCTTCAACATTCAACATTATAACCCAAACGGATGTTCTACTTCAAAGTTTGGCCTGTAATTCTGATGGCTGGATAGTTCCTGAACCCAGCCGTTTTCAAAACCTGATTCTTCCAATTCCTTTATTACTCTGGAATACTCTTTAGCTTTCAGGGTGCGCCCCAGAAATTCGTGGTTATTGACTTGATACGTTGGGTAATACTGCGACATCAGGGATATATGAAGGTCGTTGGATAGCTCCTTAGCAATTGTTCTCAGCACGTTGATACTATTTTCAGGATGTCCCGGCAACACAAGATGCCTGATGATAATGCCCTTCATGGCATAACCACCCTGATCCAATGGCAATTCAGTGCCTTTCTGACGTAACATTTCCTTAATTGCATAGAGTGCAATTTCAGGGTAATCCTTCACATCGGAATATTTTTTCCCCAGTGCTGCATCTGAATATTTAAAATCAGGAAGGTAAATATCTATGTAACTTTCGAGTTCCCGGATAATCGCGGGGTAGTCGTAAGCATTGGTATTGTAAACAAACACAGGGTTTAATCCAAGAGCCCGGAGTGAATTGATAATGACTTTTACCTGCGGAACGAAATGAGAAGGTGAGACAAATCCCACATGATTAATTCCGGTAGAAAGGATCTTAGCTATTTGCCTGATGACCTCCTTAAACTCAATCTTTTGTGCGCTGTAATCCAACGAATTACAACTTATCTGGTGGTTCTGGCAATAAATGCACTGCAGGTTACAATGGGTAAAGAAGATATTGCAAATGCCCTGGCCGCCCGAAATAGCAGGTTCTTCTCCATGATGGATGCAAATGGAAGATATACTGAAAGTCGCATCAGCTTTACAATAGCCCAGCCTGGATGAATAACGGTCGGCGTTGCAATTCCGCGAGCAAATCCTGCAGGACCTCAGATCTTCAAGCGGAACTGAAAGGGATTTACAATCGAGAAGGTCAATTTTTTTCAGAATATCCATCAAATTAGAATATCGAAGCCAAAAATAGGGATAAGCCTGTTATATTTGTACTTATCCAATTTCATTCTTATGAAAAGATATGCCCTGTTAATTTTGGTTGTTTTTTTTGCAGGTATCGTCCATTCGCAAACCCTTAAACTGGCAACCCAAAAGGGATTAAAAGTGATAGGATTCACCGACCGCCACAATAACAATTATGAGCTTCCGGAGACTTTTCCCTTGTTTACATTTCAGGTGAACGGAAAGATCTATAGTGTGGGAGATGCCAGCGCGCAAATGAAAGATACTATCTGCACCTTTTCTTTCGAAAATCAGATCACAGGTGAAGTATTCCCGGAGCAGCAATATAGAAAAGGGTGGAAGTGCCGGGTAGTCATTCAAAATAATACCGGGGATACGGTTGATATTGAAAATATCGTCCCTTTTGGCGAAACAGCCGGACATATTTACCTTACCTCCACCGGCCCCTGGGCGCTGACCAGGGCTAAGATTTTCCGTCCGGGTCTGGGACCGGTCGGGGTCATTCTTCCGGATAATGCATGGGAAATGGGCTACGGGGCTATTCCCATCTACGATAACCTTTCTGTTTGCGCCATTGCAAGGAGAACCAAATCCGACCAGGCTGAATGGCGAAGGTACCGGACAATCGTTTATCCAGGCGGAAATGTTGAATACACTATCTGGGCGGATGAATATGCCGGCGATTGGCAAAATGGCCTTAAATTGATGTTCCAGGACAGATATTTATATGATCTTGAGTCTTTTGAAGATAGCCTTTACCTGCGTTCAGACCTGCAGTGGATACGCCATGATTACCTCATCGGACTGCAGTTCGCATGGAACCAGGAGTACTACGACTGGCAAAAACAGGAATATACGGTAGATTCATTTCTTGAAAGAGGGAAGCGTCTTTTCGGGGGATATGATGTTATCGGCTTATGGCCCACCTGGCCACGCCTGGGTGTTGATCGGCGCAACCAGTGGGATTTGTTTTCCGATTTACCCGGCGGTCTTAACCGGTTGAAAAGCTTTTCGCAACAATGGAAGCATGAAGGAACCAAATTCTTTATCTGCTATAATCCCTGGGATGAAAGTACACGGACAGAAAACCCGTATGCAGGAATGGCAAAGCTGATCGAAGCGACGGATGCAGATGGAGTTGTTCTGGATTGTCATGGCGCCTCGAGTTATGAGCTACAAAAAGCGGCCGACAGCATCAGGCCTGGTGTGATCATGTACAGTGAAGGCATGGCGGTAGTAAAAGACATGCCCGGTATCGTTTCCGGAAGAGTCCATGATGCCATTTACCTGCCGCCACCGCTGAACCTGAACAAGCTGATAAGGCCTGATTTCGCTATTTTCCGCGTTTGCCAGGTACGCGATGGAAGGATCAGAAGAGAAGCTTCCGTTGCATTATTCAATGGTTACGGCACTGAACTGAACACCTTCGCCCCCGGCCAGTTTGATAACATGGAGGAAGATCTGCTTTACCTGGGTATGACAACCCGGATATTGCGTGAGAACACATCCAATTTCCTCTCCTGGCTATGGACGCCGTTGCTGCCAACTTTAACCGACAGCATCTGGGTCAATAAATGGCCACTGGAAGGCAAAACTGTTTATACTGTATTCAGCCTGATACCGGAGGGTTTTCAGGGGCCTTTGTTTGAAGAGCCTCCAATTGCCGGATTTCACCTGGTCAGCCTGTGGCATCACGAAGAATTGGAATGGATTGAAAAAGATGGCAAACAATTTATTCCGGTGACGACATCATCTTTTAATTCTTATGACCTGAATACCCGCACAGAAGGCAACATCGACTGTATAGCCCTGTTACCAGAATTAATCAGGGCAGAACTTACCAATGGATTGTTATCAATTGTTGCTGTCAACGGCGATGAAATCCGTGTCTGGGCAAGCAATCCATCCTATCAAAATGACCATTGCGTATTCCTGGGACCAGGCTCCCACGAGCTGAACGTCCTGGAAATATTCGGGAATTATGAAGGGAAATTCGTCATTCAATTATTTAAAAACAATGAACTGACGGATGAAAAGGTCGTCACACTTGAACCGGGAACACCTCGCCTGATAGGCAAAACAGCAAAAACACCTACTGCAATGGAGACACCTGATGGCATGGTTCTTATCCCGGCAGGTTCTTTTGACTTCATAGCCGAAAATACCGACCAGTTTATCCCCTACCCGGATAGTAAAGAACCTGAAAATATGCAGGTTGGTTCCTTTTATATCGATAAGTACCCGGTTACCAACCGGCAATTTGCCGGCTTCCTTGAAGCAACGGGTTATCTCCCGGAAGATACGGTCAATTTCCTTAAGCATTGGGTTAAAGGGACAATCCCGGCCGGGATGGAAAATCACCCGGTAGTTTATATCAGCCTTGAAGACGCCCGTGCCTATGCCACCTGGGCCGGAAAACGCCTTCCGACAGAGGTCGAATGGCAATATGCAGCCCAGGGCGGTGAAGGCCGGATCTGGCCTTGGGGAAATGAGTTTGATTCGACCCGCTGTAACAATGCCTCCGGAAAAACATCAGCAGTGGATGATTTTCCGAGGGGTAAAAGCCCGTTTGGGGTTATGGACCTGACAGGAAATGTCTGGCAATTAACCAGCGATGTTTATAATAATGGCACTTACTATTTTGTCATCATGAAAGGAGGGAGTTTTTACAAACCAACTTCCTCCTGGTGGTATGTGAAGGGAGGCCCGCAGCCGAGCACCTGGCATCAGCAGCTCTTGCTGGTTTCGCCATCATTCGACCGGAACGCCACGGTGGGGTTCAGATGTGTTAAAGATAAGTCTGATTAATTAAAAAAGAAAAATTCTATCTTGTGCATTCATTTAAACCCACAGACGGATGAAACTGAAAGCAATCATCATTATTATTTGCATACTTATGGCATTTGGAAAAACATCAGGACAATCAGGTGAATTAAACGGTCATACCCTTGGAGTCTTGCTTGTAAATGGCAATTCTGTGGATGACAAAGAATTTAAAGCATTGATAGAATTCCTGAAAACATTGAATTTTTCCGGACTTCAAATTCTGACTACAGATGATTTGATCTCAAAACCAAAACTGCTGAAAGAAACCGATATTATCTGGGTTTATAAAAACGACACACTTCCTTTAAAATCAACGGATTCTCAGAAGTTGTTCAGCACTTTGACCAGCTTTGTCGAGAAAGGCGGCAAGCTCGTCCTTGCTAACCAGGCATGCATGATGATCCCATTACTTGGGCTTGATGAAAAGGAGCCTGAAACAAGGCTAAAACAAACCATCGATGAAGGATACGGAAGGCAACTTGGTTACCATGCTTTCCGGGAGCATCCATTGTTTGAGGGCATGCATGGCGGGGCCTATGTTTTAAAACCGTTAAAAGACACCATAGTCCTGCAGACGGGTTATTTTGGTAATAATAAACCACCTAATGGCAGGGTTATCGGGGTGGACTGGGACTATATTTTCCTTAGGGAAGAAAATAAACTTATTATTGAATATGAATCAGGTAAGGGGAAAGTTTTGTGTATTGGCGGCTATTTGCTGTACAGTTTGCCTAACAGGAACCGTATTCATCTTGAAACCTTTACAATAAATATTTTCAGGTACCTGGCAAAGGATTCACATGATGTAAAAAGCTTTTATTGGAATTACGATAAACCAGTCGTGATAGAGACACCGTTTCAGATCAACCAGCCAATTCCCCACGCTGGTTCCAATAAGCTTTTAGACCTGGAATCAGCGCTGAGCATCAAACCGGGTAATAGCACAGGAAATTACTGGGACCTTGCAGGGGAAAGACTTCTGCTAATGGGGCAAGATCATGGTGGTATCCGCGAGATCTGGGCGCATCCTGCCTTGTGCCTTCGTGATTATGAAGTACACTACGCAATGAAAGACGGGGACAGTTTGCGGAATATTGACCTGCTAAACCCGGAAATTGAAGTCCTGCCCTCGGCTTATGTCAGAAAGTACAACCTCACAGGTGACCTGTTAGGTGAATCCATTACCGTATCTCCAAATCAGCCATATGCGGTCATTCATTATGATTACCAGGGAAATGCGCCCATTAATTTTGATATCTCATTCCGGGTACTCTTCCGGTTGATGTGGCCCTATTCTGAAAAGGTCCTGGGGAATTTACATTACTCCTGGAATGAAGATTTGCAGGCTTTTATAGCATGCGATCAGTCGGGTGATTTTGTGACGATTGTTGGAGTAAACGAAACACGAGATGACATCTCCTGTTTTTCAAATACCAGTTATGACAAGGTAAAGAAGGGGAATGGAAACCTCGGGATGACATCTCAAATCATGTCTTTCGAGCTGAGACTCCCCGGCCCGGGCTCGTTTGATGTCATTATAGCATCTTCCGCAGAAGGCTACGATAATACCCTGAAGGCCTATTTAAAGGCGCTTTCTGATCTATCATCTGTTATCCTTGAATCCCAGGCATATGCTGATTCCATCCTTCAAAGATCCATGTTGATTGAAAGCCCGGAGAAAGACTTCAATGATGGCTATCGCTGGGCTTTGCTGGCAACCGACCACTTCCAGGTTAACACTCCGGGTGTCGGATCTTCCCTTGTTGCCGGTTATGCTACCAGCGACAATGGCTGGGACGGGCAGCATGCCGTCAGTGGCAGACCTGGCTACGGTTGGTACTTCGGAAGGGATGGAGTATGGAGCGGCTGTGCCCTGCTTCATTACGGCGATTTTGATAAAGTCAGGCTCATGCTGGAAACTTTTCAGCGATACCAGGATCTAAATGGCAAGATATTTCACGAACTCAGCACTTCAGGTATCGTTCATTATGATGCGGCGGATGCTACGCCATTATATATAATCCTTGCAGGACGCTATCTCCGGCACAGCGGCGACAGTGCGTTTATACGTGCAAGCTGGCCGTATATCAAAAAAGCCATTGACTTCTGTTACAGCACAGATACCGATGGCGACCTGCTGATTGAAAATACCAATGTAGGCCATGGCTGGGTTGAAGGCGGGCATTTATTCGGCTCACACACTTCGCTTCACCTGGCGTCATGCTGGGCCGCTGCATTGGATGAAGCGTCATACCTGGCTAAAAACCTTGGACTGATTGACGAAGAGCAGAAATATCGCAAAGACGCACTCATAGTTAAAACCACCATCAACCAAAATTTCTGGAACAAGCAAAATAATTATTACTACCATGGCCTGATGCCTGACGGGAGCTATATGGAGGATGTCTCCATCATGCCGTGCATTCCGATGCTTTTTAACCAGGCAGACCGAGATAAAGCGCAAAAAGTCCTTCCGGTCATTGCAGCCAATGGCTTTACTTCTGATTGGGGATGCAGGATTGTGGAAGAAGGCAGTCCACATTTCAACCCGGGCGGATACCATACCGGCAGCGTATGGCCGCTTTTCACCGGCTGGGCCGCATTGGCCGAGTTCAGGAATAACAATTACCTGCAAGGTTATTCGCACTTGATGAGCAATATTTTAATTTATCAGTACTGGGGACTGGGCTTTATTGAAGAAGTGTTACATGGCGAGATTTTTCAACCATTCGGGGTTTGCCACCACCAGTGTTGGTCGGAGACCATGGCCCTGCAGCCGGCCATTGAGGGGATGCTTAGCTACCAGCCGGATGCATTGAAGCACCAAATTAGTCTTAAACCATGGTTTCCGGCGGACTGGAGCACTGTGAGTGTGAGTGGAATACGAGTGGGTAACGCAAGAATTAACATGATAGTTCAAAGTTCAAAGTTCAAAGTGCAAAGTTTAAGTGATACAGTTCAAAATTTAGGTCAGAATATTAAAAACCAAGAATTTAATAAGCTTAAGGCTGATTTCATTAACACTTATACATTAACTAAAGAGCTGACAGGTCGTCTTGATATGCATTTTCAGCCGGTATTTCCACCGGGGAGTGTTATTCAGAAGATCAGGGTGAACGGGTTACCGGCAAAGGACCCGGGGGTGAGGGAAACAGAACAGGGTTGGGTAATCCCGGATTTCGGGTTCTGGCTGGACAGTGTTGCTACCGTCGAAATTTATTGGGAAGGCGGCATCACGGCATTGCCCGTTATATCGCATCCAAAGCCCGGGGACAGGTCGGAAGGGCTTCGGATCATTAATACAACCTATTCAAAAGGAGCATACAGCATTACCGTTGAAGGGTTGCAGTCAAAGCAATATGATCTGAAAGTCTGGGCAGCGGACCCGGATAAATACCAGGCCGATGGCGCGGAGATGACTTCAGTTGATGGATATTTAATCACCCTTTCTGTTAACCTCCCTGACCCTGGAACAAAATATGCAGTAAAAACAATCAGGATGCTGAAGAGGTAGTTAGTTCCAGGGTCAGATTCTCTTCACGTCTCACGCTTTTAATTTCAAAAAATTTTAACCAGACTATCTAAATCATGCAACATTAAAAAGAAACATTTGGAGTATACCTAAAATGTATATACCTTTGCAGTATAAAACAAAGGAATATTATGAAAACACTTTCGCTAAAATTAGATGATTCAGTATTTACCGATACGGAACAAGTCATCAATCAAATTAAGAAATCCCGAAACAGATACATAAATGAAGCATTAGACTTTTATAATAAAGTTCAAAAAAGAAAAATCTTAGCTGACAAGTTGGCAAAAGAATCGGAACTTGTTAAGGATGAATCTATAAAAGTTCTTCATGAATTCGAAATGATTGATTATGAAAGCCAAACAATTTGAGGTCTGGATTGCTGACCTTAATCCTAAGTCAGGGACAGAACCAGGCAAAGTCAGGCCAGTCATAGTTATTCAAACTGATCTTTTGAACAAACACCATTCTTCTTCAATAATTTGCCCGATAACAACTAATGTTCAGAAGGAAAGTGAAATTTTAAGGGTTCACTTGAAAAAAGGTTGCTGTGGTTTAAGTGAAGGCTGTGATATAATGATTGACCAGATTCGGGCGATTGATAATAAAAGGATGTTAAAAAGAATTGGCATTGCTCCAAATGATATAAATCTAAAAATAAAAGACAATTTGAAAATATTATTTGATATGGAATAGATTTGAAAACTTTGAACTGACCAACTTCAACTTTGCCCTTTGAACTTTGAACTTTGAACTTATTTTTCCTCCCTTGTTGCAGATATTAAATCATTTTTTATATTTGTCGTGTTAAGCCCCCCGATCCTATAAAATCCTCTGCCACAGTCATCTGATCAATGCTATTATTGTGTTTTGAAGGTATTGAATGGATTTTCCGGAATGTTATTTTGACAGATAATGAAATATAAAATAACACATCCTCTTGAAATAAGAACTGAACCCTCAGTTGAAGGTGAAATTATTGGCCTCCTGCAACCCGGTTTTGTTTTTGATTGTGTGGAAGAAGAAGAGGGGCAGTCTATAAATGGGATCAGTAAGTGGTTAAAGGATACAAATGGGTTTTATTATTGGAGTGGAGCAGTGGAAGAAGCATTTCCCCCTAGGGATGTAAAGACTTTCACCCCGGCAACATCAAAGATCCCGGATTGGAACAGCGATAATTTTGATGTAACGGGATTTTGGCCGCAAACAACCGGCAAAGATATTGGCATTGCAGTGATTGATACTGGGATTTATCCGCATGAAGACCTTAAAGAAGCAATTGACGAAAGTAATCAACGATATTTTATATCCGACTCGATTGAAGACACCAACGGGCATGGTACCCATGTTTCAGGAATTATTGCTGCCCGGGGGAAAAGTGATCTTTACGGGGTCGCTCCCGGTTCCATAATTATTCCGTTAAAAATTGGCGCTCCCCCATTTTCAAACGAAGTTCTGATCAGTGCGATAAATTATGCGGCATCATTGCCTGAAGTGAAAATTATTAATTTGAGCCTCAAAGCGAATAGCAATAATATTGAACTTGAGAAGGCCATACAGGGAGCAATGCAGAAAGGGAAAATTGTAATCGCAGCCAGTGGTAATAATTACCGCAGATCCGTCGATTATCCTGCCAATTATAAAAATGTCATTGCTGTTGCAGCTATTCTCAGAGATGTAAATTCAATCAATGAAACATACCTTGTATCACGCGATTCGAACTACGGCTATGCAAACAGACCTGTAGACATTTGTGCCCCGGGTGTGCATATTGAATCGTGCAGAAATACTCAAAATGGTATTAATATAAAGTCGGGCACATCTATGGCCACTGCCTATATCAGTGGTATTGTCGCTTTGAAAATTCAAAAAGATTTATACAGGATTCACGACCAGAATTCTATACGGGAAGCTCTCGTTAATTCTGTTTTTCAGTTTGCAACCAGGGAACTGGACAATGAAAAGCTTATTAAATTACCAGTATTAAATCCGGATTTATTTATTAACAGCTAAAAGAAAAGCCATGACAAAGTTCAAATTTGCATTCCTTATTCTGGTTTCTTGTTTTGTGATCATCAACAATGTGAGCGCACAGGAAAAAGATAAATTAGAGTTGGATTTGACATCAATATCACCGGGAGAGAGCGCAACATTATTGCCGAAGGGAAACAGGGATTTCAGGTTCGTATTGCTCAAAAATGCATTTCCGACAAAAGAATATAAAATACAAATTGAAACGACCATTAAATTATTAGAACCATTGGAATTGAAAAGATCTGAATTTTTAGGTGGCCCTGATTCAGCTTTAATATGTAAAGAATTCAACGAAGTGTATCAATACTTAAATGAATTGACTGATCAGGATATCCTTAAAGATTCTAAGCCGAAACTTTCAGAAAAAGATATCAGTTTGAGAATTGATTCCTTAAAAACCTTTTTAAAGATAACCACATGCAATATTAAAGAGCTTAAGAAAAGGGCCGACAGTCTTATACAATGTTTTTACCGGAGTTATAATTTGCCGATAAAAGTTGGAACGGGAGAAATTGTAACGATCCATGTTACTTGTGATGATAAGTTGTGGACCTGGACACTTGAGGGTAATGAGCCGGGGAAATGGGTTACAACTTATGGCTTTGGTTTTACATTTAAAGCATTGGAGGGAGCTACCTATTATACAAAACAAGTCCCTGATACATCCGTTTTTCAAATATTAAAAACTTCGGATCCGGAGCCTTTGGATTTGAATTACATTCCGGCAATATTTTTCTCCTTTATACCGTCACAGCGGTTTAATAAATGTTTGAGTCAAAGTTTAACTGCCGGATTAGGATTTGATTTGACAAGTCCGGTGGTTTTTTTAGGATACAGCCTGTTGTTCTGGCATAATATCGGCCTGAGTGCAGGGTTGGCCTTTCAACAACAACAGCGGCTTAAGAGTCAATATAAGGAGAATGAGATTATTGGTTCGGAGCTTGATAAAGATCAGTTACATGACGACGTTTATCGACCGAACTTATTCATTTCAGTAAATTTCCGTTTTGGCGATAACCCTTTTAAAAGCAATAAGCCAGACACAAAAGAGTAACCTTGGTAATCTGTATAAGTTGCTGGGTTGTCATGATATTTCATTTCATTGAGGGTTTCCAACCCCGGGGTAATTCTATTCTCTCTTAACAGGAATATGATCAACTTCTTTTTGTCATACTAAATTTCCATCCATTATCCTCGAAAAATTGAAATAGATTTAAGTGCCTGACATTAAAATGTTTACAAACAGCAGGAATTTTCGAATCGCTTTTTTCACTTTCAGCACTGACTACGACAAAATCTGAGTCTTTTCCAAAGAGATTCTCCTCCTCCATTTTTTCAATCACCAAAGCTATAATCCATGGATCTGCTTCGTCTCTTTTAGCTCTTGGATCAATAAGGCGCGGAAAATTCGCAAGTATTTCCAGCGCTAATTTTCCCTGTTTGTTTGTGATCGAGAAAAAGGACGATTTGTATTTTGCAATAAGTCGGCCTATGTCATCTTTCGGGCCCGAATCAGAAACAATTTCATCATAAACCATGTCATGCGAAAACATTTTTTGTTGCCGGAATAATTCTTCCAGGTGTTTCCAAAGGTCAGGGAATATACTTGACGGATAATACCTGTTTATCGTAATCAATGCACTGCTGTCAATAAAGTATATATTATTCTCAGACTTCATTGAGCAAGGTGGATAAGTTTAAATTCAAAGCGTTCGAAGCCTGAGTGTAAGAAATCCTATTATTATACATTGCTTCAAGGACCAGATTGAAGAAGGTCTCACCACGTGTGGCTTTGCTTTGTACTTCAGGTTTAACGAATCCGCTTTTCTTCTTATCTGTTTTATAGGTGGATTTAATTTGTTCAAGAAGGTTAAAAAACCTGAGGTCTGTGATTTTATTCTCTTCTTTCAGTCTTCTCAGGTAGACTTCCCGGCTGATTTTGAGTTTCGAAGCGTATTGAGATATAGTTTTTAAGTCAGTTGTCGGTTCAATTAAATGATCGGGAGCCAGGAATTTTCCGGCAAAATCATTGCACTCCCACTCTTCTTTTTGTTTTGCTGTAGCAGCTTCAAATAGACACATTCCGGATTGATGGCGGAGAATATGAGCCAATTCATGGAAAATGGTAAAAATCCGGCCAGTATAGCTATGGTTGGAATTAGTGACAATGGCGTAAGGAAGTTTGTCCGTAAAACTAAAGCCCTGTACTTCATCCAATGGCATAGAGAACTGGAATACGAAGATACCAAGACGGTCTTCAACGGCAAACCTCCATTTCCGATATGCTTCACTATCAGAATTCCAGTTTATTTGTTCATCAATATCAATATCAAGAAGTTCCCGAAGCTGGTTATGGAAACTATCGCTGTCGTTAATTTTACCTTTAACATCGTTGAGCCATTGATAGCGATTTTTCCAATAGGTTTCGCCCTGGAGTTCCAAAGCGGTTTCCCGGAAATAGGTCACATCTCTTAAAATCTCCATTACTTTTTTAGAAAGTTTGCTTTTTGCGGGACTAAGGTTTCTGAAATCTTTCGGTTTGGCAATTTTCTCAGGAACAGCCGGCAAAAGGAAAACGGCTAATTGTCTTTTATAGGCATTTGCCAGTATTTTCAGTTTTCCAAGAGGAATATTCTTTCCTTCTTCTTCCCAAAGTTTGTATCTATCAGGTACAATATCAACCTTCCCGGCAATTTCAGCAAGGTCATACCCGGCCTCTTCTCTTGCCCATCGTAAAACTTGTGGGTTTATATTTAACTGAACTCGACTCATGGGTACAAAATAACGAATTTTTTTCGAAATTTTGCCAACTTATGAAACCCGGTTGATTAACACGACCGCCGGTTACATCCCACACTGAAAAAACTAGTACACTTTCTACCGGAAAGTCGGTCTTTTCTCCAGCCAATTTTGATAAAACTTTGCTAATTTTACCTCAGAAGTGTTACACTTTGATCCGGAATCACAAGTACACATTCATCTGGAATTGGTGGTGCAGTTTGTTGCAGAATATTCAGAATCGAAAAGTTTTTTACTACCAATATAATCCGGAGTATAACGATAGAGATCCTGGTGGTTAACCAAATGAAGAAATTTTACCATAATAAACGTTAAGACTTATGGCAACAACAGCTACCAAAAAAGAAATTGTCGACTATCTTTGGGAATGGGGTGAGCAAAATGGAGAGTGGGCAAAACTACTCGTTAAAGAGATAATTGAAAAGGAGCGTATCCTCACAGAAGAAGAGCGAAAAGAAGTTTATCACCTTTTTTTGAATACTATCGGTCTTAAAGATAATGCAAGGCATGAGGAACTAATTCGGCCTCAATATACTGTTCTTGAAAGTGATATAAAGTTGAAATCCCTTAGTAAAGTGCAAGGTGTTAACCGACTTGCATTAGGTCAGACTTTGGAATTCAGCCAAAACTTAACATTAATATATGGCGAGAACGGGACAGGAAAAACTGGATACGGACGTATCCTTAAGGCATTGGGATTCAGTTATGAAAAAAGAACAAAAGTGCTTTCAAATGTGTACGAGGATACACATGTAAAGCAAGCAGCAACAATTACTTATATCATGGACGGGAATGATAAAGAGTTTATTTGGGATGGGATAAATCATGGGGAAGCAGAGGACTTACATGGTATTTCTGTTTTCAATAATAATTGCGTTAAGCTGAGTTTGAACACGGATAGGGCATTATTGGTTACACCGATTGGATTTCACTTATTTTCACTGCTTTCAAATGAGCTGCAACAGCTTGATCGCATTCATGTTGAGTATATTGAGACCTTCAACACAAGTGTGCCGTGGCTTGATATGTTACACGAAGGGACGAAAATTTACAAATTTCTTGAGAGCTTAAGTCACAGTTCGCCTTTTGACGAGCTAAACAAACTCGGTACGTTCACAGTAGATGATGAGATTAAATTAAAAAAGACCGAAGGGGATTTGAAGAAGTTGAATAAAGAACTATTAGAAACGCAAATCCAAGGATTAAAGGCGCAAATCACGGAATTACAGGGAGTAATCAAAAAAGTGCAAATTGCTCAGAACATTCTAACCAATGAAGTATGGCAGACATATCAAAGGAACCTGAAAAAGCTTCGAGAATTAGAGCAAAATAAGAATACAGGGTTGAATGAAATAGCAGAGAGCAGAGGAATAGAGTTATTTGAATCGAATGAGTTTCAACAGTTTATAAAGGCTGCTGATGAGTATTTGCAAAAACTGGAAAAAGACGATTATCCAATAGATGATAATGAGGTTTGCATATACTGCCAGCAACAGTTACGTGATGCTGATGCAAGAGAGTTGCTTAAAAATTACCGTATGTTGTTACATGACACGACAGAAGCAGATATTAAAGCACTGAAGGTAATACTGGATGCAACAAAAATTGTCGTTAAGGAAATTGATGCTGATATAATTTTTCACCTTCCGTCCTTCGGACAAAATGAGGAAGGGAAACCCGTGCAACCGGCTGTATTAACCAGCTATACATCGAAGATTAGTTTGTTTAAGGGACTAATCCAAAAGAGTGAGATAAACCAGGTTCAGGGACATAGTTTCGCTGTGGATTTTGCCACAGTATTAAACAAAATGGAGGAAAAAGAAAAAAACATTTACGAAGTTATTCTGGACAAAGTCGAAACGCTTGCCACAATTACCGAGAAAGAGGAAAAGCTCACAAAACAAATTAATGAGTATAATGATGCGAAACTGCTTCGTGATAAATTAATGGAAGTTATAAAAATTGTTGAGAACAACAAATTGGTGAATAAACTTACCAACAATAGTAATTGTTTCAGTACAGGTTCTGTGAGTCGAAAAACAACTGAAGCCAGGTCTGCGTTAATTGCTGACAATTTTAGTGAGGTGTTTGAAGCAGAGTTGAAGAAAATCCTGCGCTCAAAAATAAAAATAAATCTTGATTTTCATACAGAAAGAGGACAGTCCAAATTAGTTCAAAACATAGGATCTCAATTTGAATTAACTGAAATTCTGAGTGAAAGCGAACAAAAAGCAATTGCCTTTGCAGAATTTCTTTCAGAGTTGAAATTGGATAAATCTAATACTGCTGTAATTTTCGATGATCCAGTTACCAGCTTAGACCATCATATTATAGATGAAGTAGCAAGGCGTTTAGTAAATCTTTCAAAGGAGCGGCAGGTAATAGTCTTTACCCATAGCATTTTGCTCTTCAATAGTATTAAACAGAAAAGCGAACTACCGAGCATGAAAGAGGTTAATTTCAAATATTATGAAACAGAAAAGGATACTGAATTTACCGGATACCTTTATGACAGTCCCGATTTAAAGCAGGATTCTTTTACAAATTATGAGAAGCAAATAAATAAAATCCTAAACTTGCCAAAAGAAGAGCGAACAAGACGAGAAAGCGAATTGGCTATTGAAGGATATAACAAATTACGTGCGGCTATTGAAGTGTTAGTTGAACAGGATATTTTGCAAGGTGTAGTTAAGAGGTATAAAAAAAACGTAGCTTTAACATCATTAGAGAAGATAAAGGGTGATTTAATTCAGAAGCACAAACAAGATTTGAATTCAATTTTTGAACGTTGTTGTGGCTATGTGGATGCACACAGTGATCCAGACCCATTAGTACAAAATCCCGACTTAGAAGGCCTTGAACTTGATTTCAAAGCTATTCAAGGCATACGAAAAGAATTTCTCTAATGAAACATGTTTATGGTGGGAGAGCAAACTCTTTGAGGCTGTTCCGATGCACAGGCGCAATTCGCTTGCTTAGTGTCGGCATCCTTCCTTTGCAAATATACCCAATTTCTCCCCTTGTACATCCCTTCCCTTGAAAAGTAATCATATGAAGTTCAAGCACTTACACCTGTCCCTCAATAACTTCAACATCCTCCTCGCTCAACCCATAAAGCTCATTACCTGGGTACCAATCAATCTATTATCTAAATGTTCAATCAGACAGAATTGAAAGGCAATTTCGCTCACCAACTGCCTGTTCGAATTTAGCTCGTTGATTACGTTTTACTAATTAATTCCCAAGTTAAAATTGGTATTGATAATTTCTCATTAGAAAAGAAATCATATGCCCTCTCCAGAAATTCAGTTGGAATGATAATTGCTTTAATATCTTCAGCTGTAAAGTGGAAGTCTTTAATTTTTCGCCATTCACGCTCTTGATAAAAGGATTTCCCTACAGTCTCAGAAAAATCAGTAATCTTTAAGTGGTCAATAAAATATTTAGGGAACCATGATTTGTCAGGGATTACAGGGTTAGCGATTACTGGAATTTTCCAAGAACCATCTTTAAATTTATCAAAACCACAATTCAAGAAAAAAGTCTCGAGATCATGTATTGCGCGGATTTTTATGCTAATTTTTTTAGTAGCATCTGCTTGTTGTAACGGAAGTGAGTATTTTGGTAAATAAAGGACAGGATTGAAAAAACTTCTATGAATTCTTTTGGCTGAGAAGCCTATAGCAACATTTCCATAGGTTTTAGAATGGATTATCAAATCCTTTAGGGGAATATCGGTTACACAACAGAATTTATCTGTTTCAATACCTTCTAAAATTTTTTCTGTTGCAGAAGCTTTAAGTTTTTTTGACTTAATTATTTTTATAAGAATTTCAAATGCCTCGTTATCAGGTTTTGGATTTTTTGGTATTTGTGCAGGGGAGGTAATTAAATGCCAATCAACGTCTTTTGGAGATCCAGTAAAATGCCAATAAATATTTGATATGGAAGTCGGTTCATTCATTTTATAAGCTATATCGCTTTATTATAACGTCAACGCACTCATCCCCCTCAATTTTATCGAATTCTCTATAAGAATAACCCTATTTTTTGCTTTCGATGATCCCAATTTCCTCCTCACTCAATCCGTAAAGCTGGTAAACCAACTCATCAATCTTCTTTTCAGAATAGTCAATAGTCCGTTGAATCTGCTGGCGCTGGGTGTCAAGAATGGCGGATGAAAGTTCTTTATTCAAACTTAAAAGATTCGAAATGATTTGAATAATTTGATTTTTAGCCAATTCGCTTGTTTGAGGGATAGGAATTTTCTCCAAATATTGTCTTATGAACCTCAAATATCCACCTTGTATAGAACTTGTTATCCTAGAATAGAAAAACTTAATAAGATTTGAATTCAAAATGGCTAAGAGGAATTTATCATCAACCGGTATAATATATGCCGTATTTACACAAAAGAATCCCTCACAATCATATAAAGCCTGCATTCTTAATGCTATATCAGGCAACATGATTTTATGCTTTTCAAATGCTTCATAGTAATCACAAGCTCTCAATTCCCACCAGTAATCCCCTTTATCCCAACGCTTTTGTCCTGGCTCTTCATAAAACGCCAGATGATTAGCAATTGCCGGATAGGTTTCATTTAGCCATACCCATGCTTTTTTACCCTGATAATGTTCGTTTGTAAATCCCTTTTGAAAGAAAATTAAATACTTATCCGAAACCGGCTGCTGGTAGCGCTTAATATCCCTTCCGGCAAGGAATGGCTTAATAATTTCGGCACTTTTAAGATCTTCGGAAATCAATCTGTTCTTAGTGTCACTGTCTATAACAAACGCTTCGTTGAGACCGGTTTTAATGCCATAGTAAATTTTGCCTTTTACGTAATCTCCCAATGGAATCGACTTCTCATGAAGCTTTGCAAGAATATTACTTTCTGAATCGCTTATCAATTGCCATCCTGAAGGACTTAATGTTTCTCTTAATATTGTCTGACGGTTATCAAGATGATATTCAGCCAGGTTAACAAAATCAAGGCTTTTAACTTCTGTCGCCCAAAAATGGCTTTCGTTTTCACCACCGGCAATAAAAATACAGGGATAAGTGGTCGCCTGCTGGAAAACCGGTAAATCACCAAAATCAATGATCTGTTGAATCGGTTTGCTTTTTAGCCATTGCCGCAAGGGCTCTCCATACCTGGCACGCATCCATTTGTTGGCCACAATGATTCCAAAAAGCCCCCCCTTAGTAAGAATTTGCATCCCTTTTTCGAAGAAATAGGTGTATAAATCCGCTGTCCCGTGATAGACCTTGTAATGGGTTTTAAAATATTCTTTAAAGTCTCCAAGTAATTCTTGTCTGACGTAAGGCGGGTTCCCAATCACCACATCAAACCCACCCTGTTTAAACACATCCGGAAAACCAACCTGCCAGTCGAAAGCATTGATCTTCTTCATTTGTTGCGAAAACAGATCCAGTTGGTTATCATAAAAATCAGGGCCGATCAGGGAATTGCCGCATTTGATGTTTTGACCCAGATTGGGCAGGACACGCTCATGAAAGAGTTGTAATTGCTGGTTAATAGAAGCCTGGGTTTCGCCTTCCAGGGCTTTGAGCAATAGGTTCAGCTTGGTCACTTCAACAGCCTGCGGGTCAATATCCACCCCGTAAATGTTGTTAATCAGGATCCGCTTTTTCTCGGCGGTGGAAAGGTTACCGTCAGGGGTTATGAGTCCGTCTTTCTTCTTTGGAGGATTGTCGGAATAATATTTTAAGTGCCAGATTAGCAGATATTGGTACGCTCCGATTAGAAACGAGCCGGAACCACAGGCGGGATCACATACCCTGATGCTTTCAACTTCTTTGGGCATTTTATTTTCAATCAGCTTTCCTACGGTGTTTTCAACGATATAGTCCACTACATACTTGGGCGTATAATAAACACCGCCTGCTTTCCTTACTTCCGGCTTCTCTTCAATCTTGGCATGATGCGCTTCAGTTAAACGAATCGTCTTTCCCAGGAACCGTTCATAAACGCTGCCTAATATATCGGCAGGCATTACTGAAAACTCGTATTCGCATTTGGGGTAATACAGCTCGCCAATGATGGTTTTCAGCACCTTATTATCAATGGTAAGAACTGAAGTGATCTTATCTTCCTTAAAGTCAAACAGCCCTGAATTGAATTTTTCATTCGCCATGCGAAAGAGGGCGAACAAATTCAGATAAACATCTCCCTTTTCGGCAGCTTTTTTCAGCAGGCCATATTGCTCCACGCCTCTGTCCTCGCACATCCGCAGGAAGATGATCCGGTCGATGGTTTTCTGAACAGCATAATTGAGCTCGTCAACAGAAATGGATTTATTTCTTAGGGCTATGCTGGTTGCCAGATACATGCGCCATTGTTCGATGGATTTCAGAAATTCGTCATCAACCGTCGTCGTACCTTTTTTGCTGGTGTCGCTTTGCACATATTTGTCAAAACGGCCCTTCGGAAGGTTCTCTTTGGCAAAGATGTCCCAGAGAAAATCAAACTCGTCAAGGTATTGGTCGTAAGTAATATATTTAATGCGTGATACAGATACTTTGTCAGTCGGGTTGGGCTTTTTGGAACAGTCGTAGATGGCAAATTCCTCAAAATCGGTAATAACAGAAACAGGGACTTTCGCGCTCCAGCCATATCGCCTCACCTGGTAAGCAGGGCCAATGTCGCTTTTGATATTTACATTCGGCTTTTTAGCGTCGACAAAGAACTTCCGTTGTCCGTAAAGCGTGAAAGCATAATCCGGGGCTTTAGTCGCTCCGCCGATTTTGACTTTATCCTCATGAATAACCTCCCGGTAGGCTTCTGCAAGGCCTTGTTCATTATCCATATCCCACCCCAGCGCCTTAAAAAACGGGTTGATGTAATCCACCCTTGTCTGATGCTCGTTGTAGCTGATCCTTTTGTATTCGTCGATATGCTCACTGAACCTCTCAACGAGATGTTTTACTTTTTCAAAGGCTTCTTGTTTGGTAATATTCATGGTCAGGGAGAGATAATGATCATATCTTACTTGGTTAATTACCCACTTGTTCCAACGAAGTTATAAAAATCCGGGGAGAATATTTATTTTATCATTGATTTAGCAGATTAATCAAGGTAAATTACAGGTAATATAAGAGTGGGTTTGCGAGAAATTCAAAAACAATAAATCTTTATGGTTTCCTTCAATTGTAAAAAAGGTAAAACGCATCCGCCATCATTCTACCATACTGTCGTCCCGATGGGACTTTTAAATTGAATGTACCGTCCTTTTTACCCCGGATTCCATCCGGGGCTACTTTCTGTCGTCCGCCAGGGCGGACTAAATGTAAAATGAAATGCAAAATGCAATATGAAAAATGCAACATGGAACATGAATTCCCCGCTTCCATGCCTCCATGCCTCCATGCTACTCCCTCACCACTTTCCCCTGGTAATATTTACCGTTCACAGACAGCGAAACCAGATACAATCCCGAAGCTAACCCGGAAACATCGACCTCCTTGCTTGTAAATGGCGCAAACTTCAAAACCTGCTTGCCCATCATGTCAATCACTTCCAGGCTGTCACATCTATCCGGGAAATCAGCCGGCAACATCAGTTTATCGCCGGTTGGATTGGGGAACAGGCGGATGATATTTACTTTCACAGGCTCGAATACATCGTTAGTATAAGAAGCATACAGCCATTTGTAGGCCTCGCCGAAATCCTCGCTCCAGAGGCTCTCGTTATGCTGCCCGCCGGGAATGACCGTCAGGCTGATTTCATCTTCCATAAAACCAACCTGCAACAGTGAATCCTGCATGTCCATCATGTCATTAATCGTTCCCTGCCCTTCGCTGCCGCCGCACATCAGGTAAATCCGCATGGCATCCTGGCGGCCTACCTCACGGGTAAATGACCAGACGCTGTCGGAATACCAAAAGGACGGGGAGAAAATTCCGGCCTTGCTGAAAACATCCTGGTACTTCAACGCGCCATAATGAGAGATAAGTCCGCCCAAGGAACTGCCCATAATGCCGGTGTATTCCCGACCTGGAAGGGTACGGTAATTCAAATCAATATATGGTTTTAGGGTTTGTGCGATAAATTCCATATACAGGTCGCCATCGCCGCCACCATAAAGTGGGTGTGCCCAGGGGGTGTATTCGGCAATCCTTAAGTCTCCCCCGTTTTCAATGCCAACGACAATAGGGACATTATAGCCTTGCTGGTACAATGTATTCAGGGTTTCATCCACCTGCCATTCACCGGCAAAAGATGTGGAATCGTCGAACAAGTTTTGCCCGTCGTGCATGTAAAGAACCGGGTAGGTTTTCTCTGTTGTCTCATAATCCGGAGGTAGATAAAGCCATATTCTACGTGTCCGGCCCAATTGCGGCATGTTGAAGTTATCATCCATTATGATGACATTATCCGCAGCGGTACTCCCTACCCCACCGCCCTGCGCCCAGTTGTAAATGATAATATCAACGGTATCCCCATTTCCGTAAGTGAACAACCTGTTACTCAATTCTTCGCCCTGGGGTCCTTTTTCGACGGTTTCCCAGCTTCCCCGGGTGAACTTGAACTGGATCACCGTACCTTCCGTCGCTGCAGCCAATGTTATAAACCATTTCTGGTCTTCATTCTTTGCAAGAACATATGCGGCATCACCGGGGTCCCAGCCGTTAAAATTCCCGGCAATGTAGAGATAGTCCTCCGGCGGAGTATAAGCAGGAAGGGAATCAATTACGAAAGTCACCTGGGAATGCACCAAGCCAGGGAGTGATAGTAAAAATAACAATAGGAGCTTTTTCATACTGGTCATTATATTGTCGTTGTAGGGGTCACCGGCCGGTGACCCGTACAGTTGTCATTAGGTGGTCATTATGTCGTTGTAGGGGTCACCGGCCGGTGACCCCTACAGATTACCTGTCCATTTATCAACTCACCGCCCTGCGATCTTCTCCAAAAACCCCTCCGGAATCCGCACCGGACGCCGCAGATCGTAATCGAAAGCCACCAACCCGGTGCTGCCGATAAAAACGACCGCATCATCACTGAGCCTTCTGACAGTATAGAGCATTTCAAAAGAAGAACTGCCTACATTTTCTATACCCACATCCACGGTCAATACGTCATGAAGGTAAACCTCTTTTCTGAATAAAACATGCGCATCACGCATAATAATCCCCGGCCCACCGATATTTTTTTCGGAAAACCCGAGAGATTCAAAAAACCGTATCCGGGCATCCTGAAAAACGAGCAGTGCTTTATCATTGCCCATATGACCGCCATAATTGATATCCCCTACCCTGATTTCGAGCATGGTCATATTTTCTTTGGTAATCCAATCTGAATGTTGTCCCATATTCTAAGAGAATTCAATATGCAATAATAATAACAATATCGCAAAATTGTTAATTTATTGTTAAATATTGATATCCAATATTTTAGTCGAATATATTTATGAACTTCGCATGAGATCTCATAATTTATTTATAATTAATTTATTGTATTGAGTTCACTCTAAAAAGAAGAATAATTAAAAATGCCACTAAATCACTAAAACACCAAATTTCACCAAACAATGATTATCAAGCAAATAACTTTGGTGGGTTTTGGTGTTTTAGTGCTTTGGTGGTAAAATTTTCACTTTTCGAACCTGACATATATAGAACAGAAAATATCATTAATCAATTTAATAAATTGAATTATGCCGAATCTTCAAATCAATGATTTTATTAAGCAACCCGGGATGCCTGAGATCATCGCAAGGGCTGAAAAAATTGCAGCATCAGGAATTGTATTGGAAAGACCCGGATAACGTGCCTCCAGCCAGATATTTAAGGGCATCGATGTCCATACCTTTGTTTTTTTACCCGGTGATGGTCGCTGAAGACTTACCAACCGGCCCTGAAGCAAAGGCAAGGTGGGAAGAATGTGCTTCATACGAGGGAGAAATCCCGCCAAAAAATTTAAATCTGATAGAATCTGACAACCCACTTAAACTGCTTAACTTAAAAACTTTAACTTTGCCCTTTGAACTTTGAACTTTGAACTAAACAGGTTATGCGTGTTTCGATCCTTCTCATAGCAATCCTTTCCCACGGGCTGCTACTGGCCCAGTATAATGCTTTACCCGATTGGATTTCCACGCCGAATGGGCATTATGCCACAGGGCTCGGCCTTGCAGATATCAACGGGGACGGCTGGAAAGACATAGTTGTCGCCAACGGCAATGATATGCTGAGGCAAGGATTGGTGGTGTACTATAACCAGGGTGATGGCACTTTCCCATTGAACCCTGACTGGCAGTCGGGCGATATCGATTACCACGGGCACCTGGCATACGGTGACCTCGACCATGACGGGGATATTGACGTGGCCGTTTCCGTCTATATCGGAGAAACGGGCTTTTCAAGTCCCGGTAAACTGAAAATCTATTACAACCAGGGAAATGAGCTGGAAAGCATTCCATCCTTCCAGTCTGATCCATTTTACACTTTCAGCTGCGCCATGGGTGATGCGGATAGCGACGGCGACCTTGATATCGCTGCTGTCGCTGGTGAACCTTATGGCGGCCTGCTGGACTATGGAAAGATTTTCATTAACAACAACGGTACTTTCCAGCCAATGGCAGACTGGGAATCGTCAATTGAAATGGGCGCCCTGGATGTTGAATTCGGTGACCTGGACCGCGATGGTTCGATGGACCTGATCTTTGTCTGTGAAGGCACACCAAATTACATCTATCTTGCCAATGACCTTGGCGTGGTTGATGAAGTGCCTGACTGGGAATCGGCAGAAAGCCTGAATTATATCAATTCGGTGGATATAGGTTATTCCGGGACCAGCTCCATCGTGGTTATGACTGAAAACGACCAGCTGGGGGGTAATGGCCAGGTAAGGCGGTACGATTTCAGTGATCCGCTCCCCGTTTCCAGTCCGGCTTCATGGTATTCACTGCCATTCGGCTATGGTTCAGGCATTTTTTTAAATGATGTAGACTTTGATGCTAACCTTGATCTGATATATGGCGGGTGGTGGCTGCCTGTCAAGATTGCCATGGGCGATGGGTCAGGATTTGAATTGAATTCCTCCTACACTTCTTCCACCGCTTCGGTTGTCGAAGCTATCCAGTTGGCTGATTTATCAAGGGAAGACGAGCAGGTCATCAATGAATCATTCACCATCGCTTCAAATCTTAATAACACCCATACCATCGTATTGGGAAAACAGATTGTGGAAGGAATTGAATATGTACAACTCAATGGCATCGTGGTTCCTCCTGAAGATTACTGCCAAATTCCCGGCAAATGCTGGGTATCATTCTCTTTCCCTTTGAATACAGGAGATATTCTGACAATATGGTATAGATACAGCGGCTATCCCGACATGGTGGTTACTAACTGGGATTCAAATGAAGGAAATTATATCTTTTATAATCAATGGTGGGGTCCGGGTATTCTTGAAAAAACAACAAAAAATGTAAACAGTTTGCAGATATATCCAAACCCGGCAAGTGAATTTATAACAATAGACAGGCCAGGGATTTCAGGCAATAACAATTTATCACAGACCAGTGATTTAATATTGCAAATATATAATAGCCAGGGAATGGCAGTATATTCAACCAAAACCTTTATCGAATCGGATTATATCCGGGTTGATGTTTCAGCTCTCCTGTCCGGGCTTTACCTGGTAGTGACAAATCAAAGTGGTCTTCTTTCAAGTGGGGTACTAATTAAGTACTAATTTTTCCCGATCTTTGATTGCTAATTGCAAATTCTTATGACCAATCGCCAGGCCGTAATCGTTGGGGCTACATCAATCAGTTTGGCTGCCACGATGTGGGGACTGGATGGTGTGGTACTTACACCAAGGTTGTATAACCTGGATGTTGGTTTGGTAGTCTTCATCCTGCATGCATTGCCGTTTCTCCTGATGCATTCCTTTCTTTATCAGCAGTATAAATACCTTAAAAAATTTTCCCGCCAGGATTACCTGGTCATCCTGCTCATTGCATTGTTTGGTGGGGCAATCGGCACTTTGTCAATTGTTAAAGCCTTGTTCCTGATAAATTTCAAAGAACTGAGTATTGTCGTCCTCCTTCAAAAACTTCAACCGGTCTTTGCCATCAGCCTGGCCGCATTGATACTGAAAGAAAGACTCAATAAATATTTCATTATCTGGGCATCTGTAGCTCTTCTGAGTGGTTACTTTCTGACATTCGGGCTGGAAATCCCTGAATTAAAAACCGGTTCGAATACGGCAATTTCTGCCATGTATGCCCTGCTGGCAGCTTTTTCATTCGGCAGCTCTACGGTATTCAGTAAAATGATCCTGCGGCGTTACAACTTTAAAACGGCGACTTTTTACAGGTACGGATTCACAAGCCTCATCATGCTCGTGTATATAACCGTGTTTGGAAAAACCGTACAATTTGATCAGGTCACCACAACAAACTGGATTATTTTTCTTGTAATTGCTTTCACGACCGGGAGCGGCGCTATTTTTCTTTATTATTTCGGGCTAAACCACATCAAAGCCTCGCTAGCGGTGATGTGTGAGCTATTCTTCCCTATTTCAACCATCGTCTTTGATTATATTTTCAATGATTCCAGGCTATCCCTTGTGCAATGGATCAGTGCCGGTTTGATGGTTTTTGCGATCATCAACATTAATAAAACCCAGCAAACTGAAAAAACTTCACCCTGACCTTTCTATTGATTCTCATTTTCACTATATTTGTTTACAGATAAATTTAAATCTTATGCAATGAATGAGCATGATGACTTAAAAAATGTTTTTACAGGATCCGTTCTGGAAGCTGAATTTATTAAAAGCCTGCTTGAGGAAAACGGCATTGGTGCGATGGTTCGCAATACCATGGGCGAAAGCCTTGTTGCAGGGTGGGTTTCGGGTGGACCAGAAGACGCCGGCCTGGTGTATGTTATTGAAAGCCATGAACCGGAGGCGAAAAGACTTATCGAAGAGTATATTAAAAACAAATAATGGCTGGCCATGGTCCAAGCTCTGAGATAATAGTCTCGGAAAGTTTGATATTGAAAATTCTCAGGCAGGAGTCAGCCGATATTATTTTTCAAACTATCGACCTTAATCGTCATTATCTCCGCAAATGGCTCCCCTTTATCGACAACACATGGAAAGCCGAAGATACGGTGAAATATGTAAAATCTATTATCCAGTACTCAGGGCCAAAGCGTGACGTCGTTTATGAGATCTGGCATCAGAACGTATTTGCAGGGTTAATTGCCCTTAAAGAAATAGATTATTGGAATAAAAAAGCCGAATTAGGTTATTGGCTTGACCCCCGCTTTGAAGGGCAAGGAATCATGACCTCCTGCTGCATAGCCATTTTGAATTACGCTTTTATAAAATTAGGAATGAACCGTATTCAGATCAAAGCCGGAATTGGAAATGCCCGTAGCAGCAGAATCCCGGAAAGGCTTGGGTTTAAATTTGAAGGTATTGAAAGATCAGGAGAGAAATGCACAAACCGTTACATCGACCTGGAGGTTTACAGTATGCTTAAAAAAGAATGGTCATTATAAATCGCACCCATGCTATTGTTTTATTCATGGCACATATCAATTAAACATGATTAAATATCTGAACATCCTTTTCGTCATTCTACTCTGTTCCTGCTATATTAAAGACTTACCGGCACAAACTTACCAGGTTTCAGATGAGTACCTGGTAATTAACGCCAGAGCAAATGACCCGTTGTACACGACCTATACGGCCTCAATGGATCGTTCCAGGCTTTATGGAGATAAAGGATATAAAATGGTTTATGATGACAGCAACAGTCCTTTAACTTATGGAAGCGAGTATGGCGGCCGGTTCTTTGCCCTCTGGGAAATCAATAGTGTTGTTGTTGATCATACCGGGGATTTTTACTGGAAACCAAAAGTCAAGGCATCGTTTCCGGATATGGCTATTCTTGAATATCAGCCATGGCCGGGATTGAAGGTTGAAGAAGCCTTTTTTGTTTACAGTTCGCAAGTGGCTTTAGTTGATTGCTTCCTGACAAATACTTCAGAAGAAAAATTGAAGATCAACCTGTACCCGGTTTTTATGGATGCGGATTCCCTACAAATATTTTCTTACCATCTTGAAAACAATTCATATTACTTATTGCATTACGAAACTAAGAAACGATTGATCAGCAATCTACCTGATAAGTATCCTTACCCTACAAATCTCAGGGATATTTTCATGGGAGGATTTACTGCCTATTCACATGGTGGTTACAAGGGTGATATGAAAGATTTCTATAATAAAATCAAAACCGACTTCTATTCGGAAGAAAGATCAGATTCCCTGAATCTGCTTGATTCAGGTTATATCGATTTCGTTTCTCTGCATGGCCGGTTTGACCTGGAACCCGGGGAAAGTATTAACATTCGCTACTGCCGGGGCATACAAGACCGGGATGAAGACCCGGCAATTCTGGAAGATGAGATCCAAACGGCGTTAAAATCGGATATTCAGTCATTTATTGATATAAATACTAATTTATTTGCACATATTCCCCGCATCATATTCGACAGGCCTGAAAAGAAGATCATTTATCTTTCTGCCTTTAATTTGGCCAGGGGCTGCATGCTTCCGCCTTCAGGTGTAACAAGCAATAATTTTTATGCGTTTTCCCGGGAGCCGCTCTGGGGTTGGGGTCATGGCCACCAGGTTCTCCATGAATCGTTAAGCATGTTGTCTTATGTTTATCTTGACCCTGTTTCAGCCCAGAATTCCCAGCGCGTTTACATGGAACAACAGGGCAAGGATGGTCTGATCGCATACCGTCATGGCCCGCGCGGTGCTCAAACTTATCCGCACAAAGGGTTTCCGACCACTTCAGCGCCATTTTACAACTGGATCAACTGGGAAATTTACAAGGTAAGCCAGGACAAGGAATTTCTGCATGATGCTTACATTAGTGGCGTGAAATACGTGGAGTGGCTTGATAAAAACAGGGACACTGACAAAGATGGCACATATGAGTGGGGGCCCTACGGAATCATAGAAAATGTAAGGGATTGGTACAATGCCGTTTTCCAGGTTTCCGCAGAACGTTATCTTGATGTAGATAAGGAAGACATCTCAGATGAATTGGAATGCCTTGACTTAAGCCTGATGATGGTGAAAGAAATGCGGTGTCTTTCTGAGATGGCCTCTGAACTAAATAAGAAAATGGAAAGTGGAAATTGGGCGACAAGGGCTGATAAACTTTCGGAACTTATCAATGAAAGGATGTGGGATGAGTCAACCGGTTTCTTTTATTCTGTCAACAAGGTTGATCATAGCTTCTTTTTTATGTCGAGGGATTTAAAACGCCAGGAGATCATTGGTTTTTTGCCACTTTGGGCCCAGGCAGTTTCAGATGAAAGGGCCGAAAAATTAGTCAGGCAACTGACGGACCCGGATAAGTTCTGGAGGAAATATGGCGTCCCTACGCTGGCGGCGGATGATGAATGGTACAGCCCTTATGTCGATTATTGCTGTAAGTGGAACGGACCGGTCTGGCTGCTATGGGACTACATGGTCTTTGAAGGGCTGATAAATTACGGTTATAATGTCCTGGCAGAAGAACTGGCAGGTAAAATGCTTGATGCCGTTGAATTGCAGCTTTCTAAGAACCATAATTTCTGGGAATCTTACAGCCCTGATAATGAAGTGTTAAATTGCCCCTCTAACTATATATGGGATACGATCATCGCCAGATTGATGATCGACCTGGAAAAAATTTCACCCTAATTCTTACGCATCATGAGAAGCCACGCTGTAATTGCTTTAACTGTATTAACTCTAGCTTTATTTTCCTGCCAGCCAAAAGTTAAAGAAGTACCCCTTATCGGGAAAAAAGAACTCAAACTGGCAACAGACCGTTTAACTCCTGAAGTTTTATGGTCACTCGGGAGAGTGGGGGAATTTGAGGTTTCACCTGACCGCAAGCAAGTGCTTTTCAGCATCACTTATTATGATATTCAGCAAAATAAGAGCAACAGGGAACTCTACCTAATGTCTGTTGAAGGCTCAGATTTAAAGCAACTCACTAAAACGCCTGAAAATGAGTTTAATTATCTCTGGCGCCCGGACGGAAAAAAGATTGGATTTCTTTCAACTGCAAGCGGGAGTGCCCAGATATGGGAAATGAATCCCGATGGTTCCGGTAAAAAGCAGATCAGCGATTTCGAAGGAGGTATTAACGGGTTTAAATATTCCCCGGATATTAAAAAAATAGCCTTTTCTGCTGAAGTTAATCTCAAAGAAAAGGACTTACAAGATTTATATGAAGGTTTACCCCTTACAAGCGGAAAGGTCATTAATAAAATGATGTTCCGTCATTGGGATGAATGGCGTGAGACATACAGCCATTTGTTCATTGCTGACCTGGCTGGTGAAAAGATGATCAATCCGGTCGATATTTTAGAAGGTGAACCGTTCGATTTCCCGAATAAACCCTTTGGCGGAATGGAACAGCTTTCATGGCACCCTGAAGGAAAATTGCTCGCATATTCCTGTGTAAAGAAAGAAGGCAAGGCATACGCCATATCAACCAACTCCGACATTTATATCTATGACCTGGAAACAAAGCAAACCGTTAATTTCACTAATGGAATGATGGGTTATGATATGGCGCCGTTGTACTCACCTGACGGGAAATATATTGCGTGGTCGAGCATGGAACGCGATGGTTATGAAGCCGATAAGAACAGGATCATGGTTTACAGCCTGGAAACGAATTCACGTGTGGATTACACGGGTTATTTCGACCAGGATGCAGAACACCTGGTATGGGCAGATGACAGTAAATCCATCTATTTCCTGGCTTATTGGTATGGATCCAAAGAAATTTTCAATCTTAACCTGAGTGGAACATTCACCCAACTCACCAGCGGAATTCACGATTTTACCGCTGCTCAACCTGCCGGTGACCGGTTGATGGCCACGATGATGACGATGGCCTTACCGACCGAGATATTTTCCGTCCCTGTTGCCGGTGGACAGGAAACACAGCTCACTTTCACGAATAAAGATATCCTCAGCCAACTCACGTTGGGCAAAATTGAAAAACGGTTTATACCTACTACAGACGGGCAAAAAATGCTGACCTGGGTCATTTTTCCACCACACTTTGATGAGCGGAACCAATACCCGGCACTGCTTTACTGCCAGGGAGGTCCGCAAAGCGCCGTCAGCCAGTTCTGGTCGTACCGGTGGAATTTCCAGATGATGGTAGCCAACGATTATATTGTTGTAGCCCCTAACCGGCGTGGCGTTCCCGGGTTTGGCCAGGCGTGGAAAGAACAGATCAGTGGTGATTATGGCGGGCAGAACATGCAGGATCTGCTGACTGCCATTGATGTAGTATCCAAAGATCCTTATATCGATGGCCAGAACCTTGGAGCTGTAGGAGCCAGTTATGGCGGATTTACGGTTTACTGGCTGGCCGGGCATCACGAAAAAAGGTTCCGTGCTTTCATAGCACACGATGGCATGTTTAATATGGAAAGTGCTTATTTGGAAACCGAAGAGCAGTGGTTTCCAAACTGGGATATGGGAGGAGCCTCCTGGGATAAAGATAAGCCTGTTGTGCAGAAAAGCTATGCAAATTCTCCACACCTATTTGTAAAGAACTGGGACACACCTATTTTAATCAGTCATAGTGAAAAAGATTATCGTGTTGTCTCAACCCAGGGGATGATGGCATTTAATGCAGCGCAGTTAATGGATATCCCTTCTGAAATGATCTATTTCCCCGATGAAAACCATTGGGTGCTCAAACCCCAGAATGGGATCCTCTGGCAAAGGACATTCTTCAAATGGCTCGATAAGTGGCTCAAACCGCAAAAAAACCAGAATGAAACCATGAAAAAGAGTGCGGACATTATTGAACTTATTTCAGTCGCCGGCCATGACATCTCTAAGAAATGGGCATTTAGATGATAAGATCTTAGCAGCTCTCAGATCAAAATCCCGTGAAATCCGGGCCGATATCCTGCGCAGTATAACCGAGGCCGGTAGCGGCCATACGGGAGGATCCCTGGGCCTGGCGGATCTTTTCACGACATTATACTTTCACATTTTGAAGCATAAGCCGGAACATCCATCCTGGGAGGATCGCGACCGGCTTATTCTTTCTATCGGTCATGTTGCGCCGGTGTTATATACGACCCTGGCACATGCCGGATATTTCCCCTGTGAGGAACTATTGACCCTGAGGAAGTTCGGATCAAGACTGCAGGGGCATCCGGGTCGGGATCATGGTCTTCCCGGTCTCGAGCTGTCAGCCGGCTCACTGGGACAAGGCCTTTCAGTAGCAGTCGGAATGGCTATTTCTGCTAAAATGGATATAGCAGCATGGCGGGTTTACAGCGTTCATGGCGATGGTGAAATGCAGGAAGGCTCAATTTGGGAAGCTGCCATGAGTGCGGCTCATTATAAATTGGATAACCTGGTTGCCTTCATCGACCGTAACGGTGTCCAGATCGATGGAAAGACATCCGATGTGATGGAAATAGAACCATTGGAACAGAAATGGAAAGCATTTGGATGGGAGGTTTTTATGTGCGACGGGCACGATCACCGTCAAATTTCTGATGCTGTCGATAAAGCAAAAGAGACAAAAGGCCGGCCTTCGGTAATCATCTTAAAAACCATCATGGGTAAAGGAGTGAAAAGTATTGAAGGGGATTACCGCTGGCATGGGAAAGCACCGACAAAGGTGGAATTGAAGCGGTTCCTGGAGGAACTATTATAATTTCAAATTCCAAGTTTCATTTTTCTGTCTTCTGACTTCATTTTTCTGTCTTCTGTCTTCTGTCTTCTGTCTTCTGACTTCTGTCTTCTGTCTTCTGTCTTCTGCCTTCTGCCTTCTGTCTTCTGTTTTCTAATTTCGTATCATTTAAACCACTAATTTTGCAAATTCTTTTTAAAAACGGGGATGTTCAAGGAAAAAGAAAATATCGCATCGGGAGGTGCTGTTATCGGGACTGAGTTTCTTGAAGTCTTCGGTGCGAGGGTACATAATCTCCAGAATATCGATGTAAAGATACCGCGGAATGCACTGGTGGTGATCACAGGCCTCAGCGGCAGCGGCAAATCCTCCCTGGCTTTCGATACGATATATGCAGAAGGGCAGCGGCGGTATATGGAAACTTTTTCTATTTATGCCAGGCAATTTATAGGAAACCTTGAAAGGCCTGATGTCGATAAGATCAGCGGGCTTTCCCCGGTAGTTTCCATAGAACAAAAATCAGTCAATAAAAACCCAAGATCAACCGTCGGAACGATCACTGAGGTTTATGATTTCCTCCGCCTGCTCTACGCCAGGATTGGAGAAGCATACTCATACGTCACCGGCGAAAAGATGGTGCGTTATTCGGAAGACCAGATCATCCGTCTGATCAATGAAAAATACCACAACCAACCACTGATCATCCTGGCCCCCGTCGTCCGCGGCCGCAAAGGCCATTACCGGGAGCTGTTCGAGAATATCCGCAAGATGGGATATCTGAAAGTAAGGATCGACGGGGAAGTCAGGGACCTGACCTTCGGTATGCAAGCTGACCGGTTTAAAGTACATGACATTGAAATTGTGATCGACAGGATAAGGCTTGATGGAGCTATAGGGACCGAATTACGGCTACGGCAGTCGATCCAGACAGCTCTGAAGCATGGCAGGGAAGCGCTGATGGTCCTGCACGCTGAAACCGGCGAGATCCGGCCTTTCAGCCGCAAGCTGATGTGTCCCGTTTCAGGCATTTCTTATGATGAACCTGAGCCCAACACTTTTTCTTTCAATTCCCCTTACGGCGCCTGTCCGCATTGCAACGGCCTCGGGAACATTACTGAAGTTGATATTAAGAAAATCATCCCCGATCCCAATAAAAGCATAAGGAAAGGTGGGATCTCCCCTCTCGGAGAATATAAGAACAACTGGATCTTCAGCCAGATGGAGGCGATAGGTTACAAATACGGATTCAATCTTGACACCCCCGTCAAAGATATCCCGGAAGATGCCATCACTACTATTCTTTATGGTTCGGAAGAAACGGTGCATGTAAAAAAAGAATACCTCGGGGTGACATCATCCTATTCACTGAATTTTGAAGGGGTGATCAACTTTATCAGCAACCAGTTCACTGAATCGTCTTCCGAAGGTATCCGCCGATGGGCGACATCTTTCATGAATAAGGTCCCTTGCCCTGTTTGTGAAGGCGCCAGGTTAAAAAAGGAATCACTGCATTTTAAGATCGACGGGCAGAGTATTGCCGATGTTTCCCGGCTCGATCTGCTGACCATGAGCGAATGGGTCAATGTGTTAGAAAATAAGCTGGAAGAGCGCCAGCAGGTGATTGCCCATGATATTATCCGGGAGATACGCAACCGCTTGCAATTCCTTCTCAATGTAGGGTTGGATTACCTTTCACTGGAGCGTTCTGCCAGGAGCCTCTCAGGCGGTGAATCCCAGCGTATCCGCCTGGCAACCCAGATCGGCTCGCAACTGGTTGATGTGCTTTACATCCTTGATGAGCCGAGCATCGGGCTGCACCAGCGCGACAATATCCGTCTTATCAATGCTTTGAAGGAGTTGAGAGATATCGGAAATTCGGTGATTGTGGTCGAGCATGACCGGGAGATGATCCTGTCTGCCGACTGGGTTGTCGATATTGGTCCCGGTGCTGGCCGGCATGGCGGGAAGATCGTGGGTACGGGCGTACCCGGACAAATGATGGATTGTCATACCATCACCTGCGATTATCTTTCAGGCCGGAAAAGGATACCGGTGCCTGCACAGCGGCGTGAAGGCAACGGTAGCTGGCTTATCCTGCAGGGTGCCCTTGGTAATAACCTGAAAAACGTCACACTTAACCTGCCATTGGGAAAGTTTATCTGTGTGACGGGAGTTTCCGGCAGCGGGAAGTCATCATTGATCAACGAAACATTATATCCTATCCTCAGCAACCATTTCTACCGTTCCAACCAGAAACCACTGACATACAACTCCATAGCAGGCCTCCAAAATATCGACAAGGTTATTGAGATCGATCAGTCGCCGATAGGAAGGACACCACGATCCAACCCGGCCACTTACACCAAGGTTTTCGATGAGATCCGCAAGCTTTACATCCAGATCCCGGAATCTAAAATACGGGGTTACACGCCAGGTCGCTTTTCTTTCAATGTAAAGGGTGGAAGATGTGAAACCTGCAAGGGCGCGGGCCTGCGTGTGATTGAAATGAATTTTCTGCCCGATGTTTATGTCGTTTGTGAGTCTTGCAATGGCAAGCGTTACAACCGGGAAACCCTCGAAGTGCGTTACAAGGGCAAGTCGATCAACGATGTCCTTGACATGACCATCCACCAGGCGGTTGAATTTTTCGAAAATATCCCTTCCATCATCCAAAAGATCAGGACATTGCAAGATGTAGGGTTAGGCTACATCACCCTGGGCCAGCAATCGACTACTTTATCAGGTGGCGAAGCACAACGTGTTAAACTAGCATCGGAGCTGGCCAAGCGAGATACCGGTAAAACGCTGTATATTCTCGATGAGCCCACCACCGGACTGCACTTTGAAGATGTCAAAGTCTTGCTGGAAGTACTTAACCGGCTAATCGAACGGGGCAACACGGTTTTAGTCATTGAGCATAACATGGATGTGATCAAAGTGGCTGACCATATCATCGATTTAGGTCCGGAAGGCGGCGAGCGAGGCGGTCAGATCGTCTGCGAAGGGATGCCGGAAGAGATTATTCTTCACCAGGACAGTTACACGGCAAAGTTTCTTAAACAGGAACTCCGGCGTTTTTAATCAAGCCCGGATTCTATTAAACACCTATCTTTGCGACAGATGATTACTAAAAAACCCGAATACGGCATCGTACTAAGCGGAGGAGGAGCCCGAGGGCTTGCTCACAAAGGAGAGACCAGTCATTATACGAACATTAAACACAACAAAAAGAAAATAAAATGATCCCTGACCTGAGCGAAGATGAAAAAAGACAGCAGGCGTTCCAGCAGAAAAGCTGGCACGAGATCAAGACCTATGATTCCTGGAAGATTTTCAAGATTATCTCTGAATTTGTTGAAGGTTTTGAAAAACTGGGACGGATCGGGCCGTGTGTTTCCATTTTCGGCTCTGCCCGCTCAAAACCCGGCAGCAAGGATTACAAAGTAGCTGAAGAGATAGCTTATCTTCTCACCAAGAAGGGTTTCGGCATCATCACCGGCGGTGGTCCAGGTATCATGGAAGCCGCCAACAAGGGTGCCCATTTTGCCGGTGGAAAATCGGTCGGGTTAAACATTAACCTGCCTTTCGAACAAATGCCCAATCCTTTTATCGACCCCGATAAGCTGATTGACTTTGATCATTTCTTTGTCAGAAAAGTGATGTTCATGAAGTACGCGCAAGGTTATATTGTTTTACCCGGCGGTTTTGGGACACTCGACGAGATGTTTGAAGCCATAACCCTTGTGCAAACCCATAAGCTGGTAAGTTTCCCTATTGTACTGGTTGATAAGGGTTACTGGGGAGGCCTGGTGAAATGGATCCAGGAAAAACTGGTTGCTGAAAATAAAATCGGTGCGGAAGATTTGAACATCTTCCAACTGGTTGGCACAGCTGAGGAAGCCGTTAGCATTATCGATGAGTTTTACCAGAAATATGCCCTCAAGCCTAACTTCTGAGTTTTGATGAACTTTGTCCAAATAGAGCTGCTACCAATCGAAGAAGATGGTTATCACATTTTTTTAGATGCGGTAATCAATGGTGAAGTTGCGAGACTGCTTATAGACACGGGTGCATCGCGAACCGTTTTCGATGAGGAAAGGATCAAAGCATTTCTTAGTCAGGAAAATCATAGCTTCGAAAAGATAGATAAGCTTTCTGCGGGTTTGGGAACCAATACGATGGAAAGCCATTCCGTTATACTTGAAGAATTCAGGCTGGGAGAAACCATTTTTAAGGATTACCAGGCCGTGGTATTGAATATGGAACACGTGAACCAGTCATACCGGATGCTTGGGCAGAAGCCGATTGACGGCGTTTTGGGGGGAGACCTTCTGCAAAAGCTCAAGGTTGTAGTGGATTACAGGAAGAAAGAGGTTCGATGGAGGATGAAACCAGTGAAAAGTGAAGAGTGAAACTTGAAATTAGAAACTTGAAACTTGAACTTTGAACTATTAATTAATATCTGGGATAAAATTCGGAAGATTCCTTGCGGGTATCGGCATAATTACTAATTTTGCAGTCCTTTTTAAATAAGGCATATTATTGGAGAGATGGGAGAGTGGCTTAATCCAACAGTTTGCTAAACTGTCGTACCCGATTAGGGTACCGGGGGTTCGAATCCCCCTCTCTCCGCGAGGAGAGTGTGGGTTTGGGTGTGCAAGTGAAGTGTGGGTGTGGGAGTATGGAATTTGAAATTTGGAATTGACAATGTTTGATTTTGAAAAATTAGAAGTTTACCAGGTGGTAAAGGGTCAAAATCTCAAGGCCCTTGCTGAAATTTCACAATCAACATTAATTGATATTTACATCAAGGATCAGTGGAAGAGAGCATCGCTTAGCGCACTGCTGAATCTTGCGGAAGGAACGGGAAGGATGTCAGTACAGGATAAAAAGCATTTTTATACGATTGCCAGGGGTTCGGTTTTTGAATGTGCTGCCATATTAGATCTGCTTCATGAGATGAAAATAGTTGAAGAAGAATTTTATAATGAGTTATATGCCGGTTACGAGCAGTGTTCTAAAATGCTCCTGGCCATGTACCGATCAATGGATCGACAAATATAATAAGTCACACTCACACTTCACTTGCACACTCAAACTCACACCCTCTTCGGGGTATAGCGCAGTCCGGTTAGCGCACCTGCTTTGGGAGCAGGGGGTCGTAGGTTCGAATCCTACTACCCCGACAAATTGAAAACCAGCAAGTTAGATCATCAATTTGCTGGTTCTTTTTTTGCCCTGGTAAAGGTTTAGGTAAAGGCCTCCCCCCTCGATGATTCCCGATTGTTAATAACTTCAGAATTGTACATCATAAAAATGTCATCTGATATGATGTACTATCCCTCATCATTTTATTATGAAAGTACACCCCCTTAAGTACTTGACAATCTTTTAGTTATAACTAACTTTACGCCCTTGTAACTAATAATTGTTATTATGAGCGATAAACCAATTTTAAACATCGAAGAGATAGCCTCCCTGACCGGGTTGTCCAAAAACACGATTTACAATCTGAAGGCCAGGAATGAAATCCCTTGTTTCAAATTTGGACCTCGTCTCCTGCGATTCAAAAGGGATGAAATCCTGTCCTGGATGGAAAACCGGCAATATATCCCATTAAAACAAGCCCTTGCAGATCGTAAAGCGGCCAAAGTTGAGGTTCAATAATGAAAGCCTTACAGATGGAGAAATCAATAAAATATTATCAAATGGCAGCGGGCGGTCGAGTAATTGCGAACTCCATCCGTAATGAAAGGCCGTCCGGTCTGCTTATTTGGAGGGATGGAGATGAATCCAGTTGAACAAGCAGCAAGGAAATTACATGAAGCCGGTTATTTAATCGTACCATGTAGTAATAAAGTGCCAGCGGTGCCAAAAAATTCAAAGGTCAACAACGGCTGGCCTATTGAAAAATTTAACGGCGCACCCCAGGTGGGTTTAATCATGAAGCCGGACAAAGAATGTTTAGACTTTGATAATAAATTTAGCGATGCTGATGAAATCTTTGATAAGTACACCACTGATCCGCGGGTTGCTCCGATTGTCGCAGATATGTTTTGTGAATCCACTCCGAGCGGTGGTTATCACCTGATTTATAAATGTAGTGTGACCGCCGAAAGCCATGAACTTGCAAGCCGTTTAAAGATACAAGAAGATGGCACAAAGAAAAAGGAGGCATTAATAGAAACACGCGGCGGGAGTAATTACGCCGTAGTTTATCCTTCTCCTGATTACATTCAAATATCAACAAGTGACCTTATCAATTTAAAGGAGATTACACCCCAGGAGCGGGAAATACTTTTGACCGTGGCGCGGGAATATGATGAAATGCAATCCACACCACAGGGCGACCCGCAAGAGGAAACCAAAGGTTATGACCATACCGATCCGGTAAGCTGGTTTAACTGGAATAAATCCGGGTATGCAAAGAATCTATTAAAAGAGAAAGGCTGGACACTGATAAGCACCGATGAGAACCAAGGTATTGAGAACTGGAGAAGGCCCGGGAAGATCGATGGCATGAGCGCAACATGGGGAAGAAAACATAATGCTTTATATTGCTTCAGCACTTCAGTTGAATATTTCAAGACGAATTGTTATTACACCCCGTTTCAGATTATTGTAAAACTGCGCTATAATGGAAACCACGGCGCCGCCCTTAAATGGATTATTTCAAAATACTTTCCTGATGAAAAACAATCTAAAAATAAAACAGCCAACAAATCAAATATTATCAGTGCTATGGAACGAAATCAATTAGCTTCAGCAACACCAGACCCCAGGCCATTATATTACAATATATGGAATGAGAATGAAATCGCAATAGGTGCGGGCGATACCGGCGTGGGTAAATCACTTTTGGCAGTCAGCATCTTAAATGATCTTTGTAGGGAGCGCAAAGTGCTTTATTATGACTTTGAACTTTCACCAAAACAATTTGAGGCGCGATACAAAGGTTATCAATTTCCTGAAAACTTCCTGATCGCGGAATGGGAACCCGACCCCGATGACACTGAAGCGACATTTAACATTGATACGATCCTGGCAGACATTGACGGAACCGGCGCGGATATAGTCTGCGTTGACAATATCACAGCCTTAAGCCTTAAAAATACCGTTGATTCTGATGCTGCCATGGGAGTTATGAGAGGATTAAAGAAGCTGCAAAAGGAAAGCGGGATCAGTGTACTGGTATTAGCACACACCCCAAAAAGACCACAATCGGCGCCCATCACCATCAATGACCTGGCCGGATCAAAACACCTGGCCAATTTCGCCGATAGTGTATTTTTTATAAACTTCAGTATGTTAGGCCATGACATACGATATATAAAGCATGTAAAAACCCGAACCCCTAAGTTATGCGATACGTTTGGAGTTGTTATCGAGAAAGGTCAGGATGGCATGATAAGACTTGTATTTGACGGCTACCTGGGAGAGCATGAACACCTGACAGGAGAATCAATAGACGACAGGGCATCCACGGCGGGCAGCCTGAGGGATCGGGAACATAAGAGCCAGACACAGATAGCACAACTAATGAAGATCAGCCAGGCGACAGTTAACCGTCTACTGAAAAAATATGATGACCAGAAAATGATAACAAATGAGGCACCATTCTAATATACGTGAATAAATGAATAATTGCCCTTATCATATTATAGCACAGTTAATTACCCTATTCATAAGCCATGAATAACCATGAATAATATGAATAATTTATATGGAACCATGAATAATAATTATTCACTTATTCATCATTATTCATCTAAAATGAATAAGATAATAATATATATATCAGTATGTTATGGTACATTATTCACTTATTCATGGCGCTTCGTGCGCGCGAGGCAAAATTTAGATTTATGAATGATTTAAAAAAGTTATTGGACATGAAGACGGCGGAATTGCGGGCAAAGTGTGAAGCCTTTCCGGCTGCATACATACCGAGGGTAAAGTACACGGATAAGACAGCGAACCAGCTCACTCAGGCAGTTATCGCATACATTCGATTAAGTGGTGGTTATGCTGAACGTATCAATACTATGGGCAGGATCATTAAGACTAAGGCAAACAAACAGGTTTATATTCCTACAACCGGCACCCGTGGATCGGCTGATATTAGTGCGGTCGTTAATGGGCGGGCAATCCGTATTGAGGTAAAGATCGGTGCTGATCGGCAATCGGATAAGCAGAAGCAATATCAAATGAAGGTCGAACAAAGCGGAGGGATTTATATGATAGTTAAGACATATGAAGATTTTTTAATACAATGGAATAACATCTAAAGATTATGGAAGCAATACTGATGACATTGATAGTGATTTTTTTAATAGCAGATTTATTGATTAAGAATTTTGAAAGGAAAAAGAGAAATGAAAGTCAAAGTAAATGACCTGGCAACCCAGGATAAAGAAAAGATTTGCCCGCTGGTAAATGGCCCATGTATTAACATGAAGTGTCTTATGTATAGCAATCAACTATCAGCATGCAGCCTGTTATGGCAAGGCATACAACTGGAAGAGATACAGCTTCGGCTTGGTGCAATCGAAAGCGAATTAGTTACATTACAAGACTAATGGAAAGGCACGGGAGAGTAGGGCGGCAACGATACCCCCGCTTGAATGCTGCTCCATCACGAACCCTGTTGCGCGGTTACATTCCTCAAAAAAATTCAATAGGGGTTCAATTTAACAAATTAACAATTTAACATATGAGAAAACATTCAATTTCAAAGAAAAAAGCAACGGCACAATTGCCCGATCAGGCATTAACTGACTTCAGTAATCCACCGTTTGAGATACAAGATAACCCGGCGGCCTGCAGGGTTTGGGACAGATACCAAGAGCATTTTCAAAAGCTGGGATTAAGACGAGTTGACGAGGGCGTTTTATCGCTGTTTTGCTCTGAATTTTCAAGATATTGGATTTTAACCAAGGTTTTACTTGAAAACGGGCAAACGTACCAGGCTCCGAATGGTTTTATCTGCGTTCGTCCCGAGGTCAAAATGGCTAAAGATTCTTTTGCTAATTCGGTTCGTCTGGCTTCAAAAATAGGGTTAACATTGATCGACCGGCAAAAGCTTGAAACCGTGCAACCGGACGAAGAAAAGACACCGGCGCAATTGGTAGTCGAGCGATTAAGAGCGATGAAATGAAAGATTTTACACCTGGAGAAATCTATGCTATTTCACAATATTACAACGAGAAGCTGAGCCGGCAATTTACGGATCATCATAATGTTGTCGGTACGATTCGTACCGACAACATTCAACCACGCGATATAGTGGCCGAAGTTACCGGAGTTGGAACAGAAAAAATAAGCAAAATAAATCAAATCTTTGAGGATAACGGAAATGAAAAAATTTAACATTCGAATTGCCCTATATATTAAGCATGATGCTGCAGCAACCAGGGCAACTATTGACCAGGTTATGCAGGTCCATGAATTGAAGGGGACCTGGGATCGATGGACACCTGCCATATTGTTTAGGCAAGTCGATCCGGTTACAATCCTGCCAGTTTTGGAGGCGGTTTTGAAGATGAATTGCGGACTGTCAATATCGGTTTATCATGAAGCCTAACTTCGATCCTAATTTGTTAGTATGGGTTCCTGAGTATGTTTTGAGCCTTATAAACCCTGAAAAGTTCTGGCTTTGTGTGCTATGGATCAGCAAGCACGAAAATTTAACGCTTCAGCAGAGTTATGAAGAACTGGAAGAAACCTTCGAGAGTTACTATGGCCGAAGGCGGTACAGCGACGTAACTGCGTCCAGACGGGCTTATACTGATTTTCGCAGAAAGGCCGGTAAAAAGATACATTATAACACAAAATTTTCTATAAACAGGACTTAAATTTGTACCCATGACACCACAAGAATTTGAACGGCTTTATTTCAATAAAAATGCAGGCCCTTTGACTGAGGAAGACTTTAAAAGGTTGGGGATTAGAGAACTTTGGAGAAAATGGGATGAATTACCTGAAAGGGTGCCAGATTTAGACTTTAAAAATATAATCAGTGAGAATAAGCAAATTTTTCAGAAAAAAAACAAAAACAATGGGAAATCTCAGTAACCTTCGCTTTCTTTGGAAAACCATAACAGGCGGCGCACCCATGCCAAAACAATGGCTTGAAATTTATCAAAAGCTGGACAAGTTGGGCCTTGCAACGGGAGAACCGGAGATTTATCAAAAACCAAACCGTTTCACCCCCGATCCGACAAAGGAATTAATATTACGCTCTTTGTCCGAAAATCAGGTTTATGAACTGTTCAATTTTTTGCAGTCAGAGGAAATTGGATTTTTCCAGATTTGGTGCTTTAATGCTAATTTGCCTCTGAGAAATATTAATTCCGGGTCAGTGATTTATGCGGCCTCCGCCTCCGGCAAGGATTCGAGCGATCTGGCTCCGCTGGTTTACGATGTCACCCGCGATCCTTCGCAGGCGGAATTTGTAGCGGATATTTCGCTTTTCAATGTGAAACGGGAACCATTAGAAACCTGGATTTTACGGGACTTTTTTATTAGCTGCCAGAAATCGGATATCCTTACGCAATATGAACCTGAGTACATCACCGGGCAGCCCTTCCAAGCCTTACGCATCCGCCGGGTGCAAGAGAATGAAATGCGGAAAATGCTTGAAATTATTTTCAAAAATTCAGAAATCGGGGGGTTCCGGCTGCAGCTTACCAGCAATCGACTTTCGAGGCCAAAGCATGACGGAGTTTTAAAACAAAAAGATCAGCAAATAATTCTCCATGAATTCAACGCCTCCCGGCTTCGGGATGCACTCTATGAACAAAACAAAAGCCTATACGAAGAGCCGGTAAGATTGCCATTTTCAGAAAATTTAGAAACCACAGATAAAAATGATTGACATGGAAAAACATGATTATATAATAAAAATAAAAGGATCGGAAAAGGCCAAGCAAGGATTATGTTCATTTACGCGGATGCTGGGCGGGTTTGCCATAGCTGACGAAATGATGCCTTTTGTTTATTGCCTGGGAATTGAGGACAGGAATAAGCCCCGGATTATTCAATTCCTGCGGGATCAGGCCAGGGATTACAACCTAGCGGAACCTTGCATGAATGAATTTCCGCATTATGCAAGTACTTCGCCAGCGTCTAGAGTGCTACAATTGCAAGTGAAAGGTTTTGGCCTACTACCAGCATCGGAATTGCATCCGGCGGCTAAGATCGAGCCTAAGATGGTTAAGTCTGCCAGCCGTCAAAACATTGAGGGGCCTAAATACCCTTTCAAATCAAATTCTTCAAAAATAGAACATCGTTAAAAATCGATAGTTTCTGCTTAAATGCAGGTTTTTAATTCTTCTGTTTGCCCCGGTCGTTTCACTTTTCCAGAGCGGCCGGTTTTTCTTCAGATCGATAAGGCTCCAGCTTGTGGCGTGGAGCTTTTTTATTGCCAAAAATAGTTGACGAAACGGTCAGGGTTGCTAAAAAGTTTCTGGAAGATCATCCTGAAGAAGCTGAAAAACTTGGTGATATGAGCAAAATAAAACATGATACTTCCATGGGAGTATCATTTATATCTCGTTTTCTGAATTGGCCTGAATATAGAGTTTCAAATTCACTCGAACGCTTGCACATGATCGCAGACAATAAGATCGACCGGGAAGCAATAAACAATTTACCTACTGAAAGGGCTGCCAGAGATTTTGTAAAGGCTGTAAAAGAATTTAATCTTCCTATTGAAAAGCAAAAAAAAGCAGTTGAACAAATACTTGAAACTTCCAGAGGGGAAAGAGAACTGGTTTGCCACGGCAGAGCAGACCATCCTGAAGAAATGCCTGTTTCCATGGAAACATCCTGAAGAACTTGCAAAGGTCTCTTTTGTCAAAGAGACCGGAAATGAGTTACAAAATCATGGTAGCTGTGGCCCCCATGGGCGCTGACTTTATTTCAAGATTCTTAAATGAACATCCTGAAGAAATCAAAACAAAGAAACCGTTGGGTCATTCCGTCTCTACCGGTAGAGACGTTTATTATCATTCCCCCGAAGCCTTCCAGATAGCAAACAATAAGATCGACCGGGTTTTTATTGTGCAACCATTCTGAAAACGTGCCATCGTCATTACGTCATGATGATTTGAGGGTTAATAATTGCCCCGGGTCTGTTTCCCAACTCCCCGGGGTTTTGTTTTATAATTTTAAGTGAATTTACTGCATTTTTTTATGATTGATATTTTTTTTATTCTCTTCAAATAGTATTCGAATCTTACTTTTATAATATGACCGTTCACTTCTTTTCTTCCATTTTCTGTCACCATCCTTATCATAAGGCGACCAATCGGTATCGACAAATGCAATGATCGCTGCAGACAGATGTTCACAGTCATTTTCTTCCATGTCGATCTCCTCTTTCAAGTATTTCATGAACCCCTTGATTGATGACCGGAGATATGAATTTCGCTGTTTTAAAGGTTTCTTCGATGGTCCAGGGTTTATCGATTCTTCTCCGAGCAGACCAAATGAATTGATTAATTCCTGCCTAATCGACTTTGACCAGTAATTGCTGCGAAATTTATAATCTTGTTGATTAAAACTGATCAAAATAGGTAAATCATGCTCCTTAATCTCAACGATCAGATCATGCATTGTTCCAAATTCCCTATCCTGGTTATTGAGATCATCTCCCCTCTGCCAATTCCTTGAAAAGATATATTTTACAACCTTGAGAAATACTGAAAGTTCCTCCAGGTCAAGGTTGTATTTGGTGAAATGATGATCATCCATCAATTTCCGGAGATTATCCGTTTCAATGTCGGTAATCGTCACATCCGACTGGATGATTTGTTTGAATCCTGATAAATATTCCTCCGCCTTCATGATATTTTCTTTATAGCTGACTGTTTATCTTTCATTGATGGACCTGCATTGTAAAGCATGGTCGTATTGATATCCATATGCCCTGCCAGGACTCGCACGATGTCCAGGTGGACTCCCTTTCGGATCAGTTCCGAGATGATCGTATGCCGGATGACATAAGATGTCAGAGGGATGCTTAAATTTGCCAGTTCTGTGAACCGCTTCAGCTCCTCATTCATGCTTCTCAACACTTTGCGTCTCCTGTCATCCTGCTGTTGAGGAGTGACATGGACATACTTATCGATGATTGGGAAAATGAAATTTGTCTTATCGATGCCAGTCATCGGGCGGTAATGATTTAGAATATTCAATGCTTCCTCATTCAATGGTATCTCAACTATTCCGACATCGTTTCCATGATGAACTAATTTTGTCCGGGTATAGGTCAATATACCATCATGAATGTTTGACCATTTCAGATTGGCAAGGTCAACGAAATTCAGTCCGATGCAATGATATGAGAAAACCATGTATCGGTAATAATCGGAATCGATATTCAGTTTCAACAGACGATTAGTCTCTGCCTGGCTCAATGCACGTTTGTTATTATTGCCTCCGGGGACTTTGTATCGCTTTGTATCGGTAGCGGACTTCCTGAAAGGATATTCCTCCTCTTTTGCTATCTCTTCGGATATTGCCCGGTTATATAATGCCCTCAATGTTCGCAGATAGACGCTGATAGTTCCCTGACGCCTCTTCTGATCGTCATGTCCTTTACGCAGGTATCTGTCAAACTCATTGAGAAATCGTACATCGATCTCAGAGAAGGTGATGTCATGGTCATCGCTGTGATCTTTCTTTTTCCCTGGTTTATATATCTTCTTACCTTTACCATGCTTTTCATTGAGGTAGTCAGACAGAGCATTGTAGGTCTGTAGATATACCCGGTAGTTACCGATCTTCCCCTGCGACCTGAAAGCCTCGTACAACTCCTTAAAATAGGCCAGGACGGTGATATCACGCTTCAATGGTTTCGGATTGCGGACCATGTCCACAAATGTATCGAGAGAGACATCCTTTTTCGATCGCCTCAATTCTTCAATCTTATCGGAATACTTCTTCCTTTCTTCATTTATCTTTTGCAGCACTTCCGAGAATGATTCCTCATCCCCTTTGAACCTGTTTTTATCATCATCCCAATTAATGCCAGGGAGTGACACACCGAGACTGACATACTTGATCTTATCTTTCTTTGCCAATCGAATCCAAACAGGATGCTCACCGTTTGCATTTGTTTTCTTCCGGTTTAAAAATACTGTTGTCTTCATATGCTCAGATTTATTTTTTTAGATGTTAGGTAAAGGTTTAGGTAAAGGTTAGGTAAAGGTTTTTGAAGTGAACAGAGTTAAATTGAAGTGACAAAGATAATCCTTTATCGTTAAATATCAACGACTTAAATTAACTATTTATCAACAGAAGTGAATAACCCTGTATGCTTTGGGAGCAGGGGGTCCTCAGTTCGAATCTGAGTACCCCGACAAGCTGAAAGTCAGCAAGTTAGATCAATAATTTGCTGACTTCTTTATTGTAATATGTAACATATTCTGTAACATAGAGGTGCTTTTTTGTTCGAATACTAATAATTTTCCTCCTGCCTACAGAGTGCAAATTATCTCATTTCAATTCCACTATGGTGCGATTGGAGGTATTGTTCATAACCATTCTAGCATCAGTTTTAAGTTATTTCAATTCCACTATGGTGCGATTGGAGGCCGGAAATTTTGAAGCACTGATCGATCAGGAAGTCATTTCAATTCCACTATGGTGCGATTGGAGGTGCCTGCTCAATAGTCATTAAAAACCGGGTAGCGTTATTTCAATTCCACTATGGTACGATTGGAGGATTTCTTTTTACTTTTCGCCTTTGCAGGCTTTGGGGTATTTCAATTCCACTATGGTACGATTGGAGGCCGGCATAGATGAAAGTATTTGCACCACTCACATCATTTCAATTCCACTATGGTACGATTGGAGGACCCTTATGGGTTAACGAAGCCCCATTTGGTATGGAATTTCAATTCCACTATGGTACGATTGGAGGCCTTATATTGAGCCAGGTGAGAGACTTGTTTTTGAATTTCAATTCCACTATGGTAAGATTGGAGGTTGATGTTTTGCCCATGATTACGGATTTGGATTAACATATTTCAATTCCACTATGGTACGATTGGAGGAAGTCTTATCCATTCTTTTAACATTTCTCGATAGTAATTTCAATTCCACTATGGTACGATTGGAGGATAGAGCCTTCCATTCACTCCATAACCAACAATGTAATTTCAATTCCACTATGGTACGATTGGAGGATTTGTGACCAGTTCCCGTTCCAGGATCTGTTATATTATTTCAATTTCACTATGGTACGATTGGAGGGATTATGCGCCTTATGGTCAACAGGATTGTTCCTTATTTCAATTCCACTATGGTACGATTGGAGGTAGATAATCCCGTTGTGGGTGCTTATTATACGCTGATATTTCAATTCCACTTTGGTACGATTGGAGGCGTATATTGTATCAATAATCAAGATTTCAAAGAACAAAGTGTTTTAAAACCGGCCTGGGATTGCATGATTGTTATGCTATGTCTAATTGATGTTCGTAATTGAAAGCAATCATCAGATCGATGAGCTTATGTTCCGCTTTTTCAATGGCATCGACACTGCCAACAGAGCCAACTACATAACTTGAAGCTATGGGTGTAATGAATAAATCAGTTTTTGTAGTTTCATCAATTCTCGGAACAGCTTGCGAACGCTCTGAATCATCGCGTAAATCGCCACGTATGGCATAAGCAATTTGATTCGCATTATCACTGATGGCTATAGCAACCGTTTCCATTAAGCTGAATGTGCGCGCCTGGTTGGAAGTAATTCGCCAGTTGACGATTGCTTTTGCCAGAGCCGGAATGATCACATCTCTCTTTTCTTTCGGACATATTAAGCAGTTACCAAAAATATTTTTGCCATCCATCCATCCTTCGGCTCGAATTTTAGCTTCCTTCTCTGGGAAAAGCTCCGGTTCAAGTTTGTTTGTCGAAACACAAAACAATGTACGAAGGTCGATTGCTATATCATAGACGAATAATCCAGCCGCACGGGTTTGATCCTGAATGAAAGCTCTGTTGGGAAGGCTTCTGCGATTGGTTGTCAGCCATTCGTCCAATTCTTCTTTTGTTAATTCAGCGCCCCGTTTTTTATTATCGAGCCAGTAAACTCTTACCAAATGATGATCCGGGTGCGAAGTACGGTCAAATGTCAGGTTTTCGGTTGGATTCTCAATTCCTCCAAGTAAAGGATGTAATGGACGCATAGCAGAAACGGAAAGTGGGCTTCTTCTTTTTACAATCATATTTCCGCTTTCAGCTTTCATATAACCCCCGATTAACTGATCGGAGAATGAAGGGTCGCAAGGAGAATGTGGCTCTTTTTGACTTGCTTTGTTTTCTTTTTTATCGATTTCCCAATTGAAAGTTATTGCAGCAAATGGCATGTCAAGTGCTTCAATAATCGAACGTTTTACTTGTTGGCCGCTCGAATAAGCCATTCTGCGTCCAAACTGCGGATCATAATAGAATTTCTGTCCGTCATTTACAGCAAAAACGGTATGTTCAACATGACGTAACCCGCGCAAATAAATAAAAGGTGAATTTTTCATAATCAGTAATATTTAATTGTTTTTTGATTTTTTAAAAGCATATTCAAATCGGATAAGTGTCACAAACAGAGGGAAGTTATCGGAGGGCATTTTTAATACCTGTTCAACAACTTCTTTAAACACATCTGCATTTTTTGGAAGATGATCCAACACTTCTGTGAGCTTGTCAATGAAATTTTTCAAGTTACCGGATTCACGTACTTCTCTTGATATTGATGAATATGCTGTTCTGCCCCTTTTGTCGGACTTTTCAAAATCCAACAGAGCTCCGGCTACATTGGAGGCCAGATTTAGTAATTCTGTTTTGTTTAGCATGGCGATTATCCAGATTTTAAATAGTTGATAATTAATGAATGATTCTTCGTTGGAAAATATATATTCTTTGCCTTGTGCATAAAGAAAGGAACCTTTGGGCATATACTCGCGGAGTTTAGCAGGTTCAATGGCCTTTAGTCCAATTGTTCCGAGTTTACAAGCCTCTTTAAAGTTGTAAAAAGTAGATAATGTCTCAATTTCTTCTTCTCCTAAAATTGATTCATTGTCAATAAAAAGTTTATCCCGCAAATCAAATATTTTATGCACTTCTGGTAGATAGAGATTAATAAATCCGAGTGTTGTATTGGTTTGTGATAAATTATATGAGTAAGCTATAACTTTCTTATTGGGGTACTTTTTAGCTAAAATAAATATGACCCTTGACCACTGTTGGGTCGGAATTGCAATATTACCCTGTACTTCAGATGTTTCAATATGCAAATTATCATCAGGATAATCAGGATTATAATAGGGGCGTGCCCAATGCCAAAGCCATTGCCCGTTCCATGTTTCAATCTGTTTATCTTTTACATTTGGAGTTTGTGTCAGGTATTTACGATAATATTTCCAGCCCTGGAACAAAGTCCACATAACCTCAGCTTCGTCTATAAGCATTACATAACCTCCGCTGACACCAATACCTAATGCTTCACCAAACCAAGACGCATACATATCATCCTGATTGGTATTTACAGCCATTTCGGTTACTTGCCCGGAAGTTGTTCCTCCTACATCTTTCGCCTGAGAACCAACGAAAATAGACATATTAGGCACATCGTTTTCGATTGCCAATTTCAGATTATTGTATTGTGCAAGGGACTTACTTCCATGTTTTTTCACATCTTCTTCCCTTGGTTTTTGGAAGAAGGGCGAATTGCCAACGTGCATAAGATGTTTTTCATCGTTGAAAAACAGATTGAAGAATATTTCATCAAAAAACTCTTTTGCCGAAAGGTTAGTCCCCTCGCGTTCATTGTAAAGCTTTAAAAACTTTTTACCAATATAACTTGTGTACATTATAATAATTTGTCGTGTTCAACTAATTGTAATCCATATGTTTGGTAATCATTGAGGTTCTGTGGCACCACAAAAGGATTAGAACCAACAGCTAATTGTTCGTATACTGATAAGTAACGGGAAATGGTTTTCCAGTTTATTGGAATTTCCAATAGTATCCGCTCCTCCCAGTTTGCCATAAGGTATTTATCGCGATCAACGGATAGAACACAGGAAGCACTTTCAATTTCAAGAGCATCAACCAATACGGCACTCTTCCGGTTCGTGAGTTCCAGTAACGAGAAACGATTGTTTTTGAAAATAAGGTGAATGTCTATCTCCTTTTTATCCAAGGTTGGATAAACATGATCTATTTTTTCCTGCAAACTACGTTCTTCCAGTACCGCTCCGTTATCTGGGAGTTGCTCAAAACTCATTTTCAGAATATCCATTTGATAAGGAAGGACATTTCCGGAAGGAGCAATAACGTGGACGGATTTGTATTTCCCTATCGTTTCCAGTGTCCGTTTTCTGTTGACACGGCCAAATCTCTGGATAAGACTATCGAGCGGGGCACATTGGGTAATCATCCTGTCGAAACTAATGTCTAAGCTGACTTCAACTACCTGAGTGGAAATAACCAGGCACGGTTTTAACCCATCGCCAAATTCAGCACTTCCATCGCCATTGAATTCCTTTTTTAACCTTGACTCTATAGCTACACGGTCACCACGTTTATATCTGCTGTGAATCAATAAAATGGGTATATTCTGGAATAAATCAGAAAGATTTTTGTACGCTTTTTGTGCTTTACTTATTGTATTGTAAATGACTAACACTTTTTCTTTGTTTTCGAAAGCACCTTTCAGAATTTCTGTAATTCCGCTTTCGTCCTCCATCTTATAAATTTGATGTCGGTTAAACGAATCCAAGATAGTGTCTGAAAGTTTTACCTGATAAACCATTCCTGGTCCACCAAGTACTTGAAGTAACTCTTTGTATAATACCAATGGCATGGTTGCTGTACCAATGTGAATGCGGCAATTAAGAAAAAGCAACATTTTAACGATTTCCAAAACCATCGATTTTGAATAATCCGAATAGGTGTGTATTTCATCCAGAATAATGTCGCACCCTCTTAAATCGAGCATGACACTCTCAAAACCTGGAGTTCCGAAAATAATAGCAGCCATCTGATGAGGGGTAAGGACTTTTACCGATGAACCTACTAATGGTTGAAGCAATTGTTCTTCCAGATTATTACCCACTACAATTTTTGAAGAGGCATGTTGCAGTCGAATATCTTTATTGGGAATTGTGTTCTTCAAACGTTCCCACATCGCATTAATCGAAGCCTGGAAAGGTAGTGTGTAAAAAATACGTCCTTTGCATCTTTTCAGCAGGAAATCGGTCTTCCCTGCCCCTGTTGGTGCCACAACAAGTGTATGCGGTCTGTCGTCAGACACACTGATCTGTGATAGAGGATAAATTTCACTTTGTCGGGATGAATCGAAATAATAGGAAAGGTCTGGTACTTCAAACAGGTGTTCAAGTTGTCTTTCTGTTTCAAATGAAAATGCAGATGCAAAATGGTCTGAAGCCATCAATAATCCACGCCAGGGAGACCAACCAGATTGCTTCATCTCACAATACGAAACAGCATATTCAAGAGCCTTGCGCGCTGTTTCTTTAGAAATCTTTGCTTCGAAGCCCCATTGCTTTAAGATTTGAAAACCGTAAACACTCCAATTTTCCCAATCATTCAGATGATTGTCAATCCAATTTCTGAATCTGCTGTCTAAATCGAGAATTCCTCTTTCTTTGGTATCATTGGTCATGGATTTGTGATGGGCGACAACCATGTCAATCAATATATTCCATTCAGATACGGGAAAAGCAGGTAAAAATGCAAGTGATGAAAGTTCGTGCCGATGAACATAATTGAATTCTCTTTCTTCGGCCAAGGAATTCGCATTGATATTTTGTATTTTTCTCTGAAAATAGGGATGAGCTTTTCCTAAATCATGCAGGATTGCACCTTTGCGCGCTAAATCAGGGGAGAATGCAAAATCAAAATTTAGTGCAAAACGCTCAATGGCTGAAGTGACTTGTTTGGTATGATCCGACAAATTAAGTCCACCGTAATTGATGCTTTTAGCCAATATGGTTTCAACTGACGGCACTTTCGGTTCTTATAGGATTTCCAACAACAATAAGTTCACCGAACATTTCACTGGCATTGTCAAATCGGTTATATCCAACTTTAAATCCGTTTTCTGCTGAAGAAAATAGCAACTCAAACCCATTGATCTGATCGAATTCCTTTATGGTCATTTCCTGGATCAATTCAGGTAAAAGCAAGTCTTCATTTCTGCAAAGACAGATAGATTGTATAAATGCACACTGTGCATCAGCTTCATTGGCAAAGGCCAAATAAAGATTTGGATTTAGCATCACACCTCTATCAATTATTCCCATGTTGGTTTTATAGATACCTTTTTCGATTTTTGCTTCAAAGCCGCCTTTTGACCAGGTTCTTTCTTGCTGGACATCAATTCCGCAATAGTTTATCCGATGTCTAATGATTTTTTGAATGATCCCTGATTGTTCAAGTAATTCCGGAAATAATTTTTTTTCAATTCCTTCTATAATCGAAGGTGTCAAAAACTGCTGACTATATGTTTCGCTATCTCTCACTGCGGTCCAGGGTTTGATAAACCCGAACGGACCTGAATATTTTACAACATATATCATAATTGCTTGTGTCTTTAATTATCAAGATTTATAAAACCTTGTACTTATAATAATTTATTTAATTGCGCCAAATCCTGTTCCTGTTGAATTACCCAGGCCCACATTCCAGGCAAATAATTTTGTTGCGGGTTTCCCTTCAATGATAACCGGGCACCAGTTGGCCCGGTTTTGAATCCCATTATAATTAATCATTTTAGTCCCGGCTTTGGAATATGTTTTATCAAACCTGATTTCCAAAGATTCATCGCTAATTCCAGCCACAACCATTTTAGTTTGGAGAGTTTCTTTAAGACATGAATTAGCGCGGGGATCATCAAACAAGATATGATCAACGGTTTCACCGACTCTTCTTTTAATGAATATTGGGCTTGCATTAAAAAACAAATCACGACCTGATAAGTCAGGATCTTCTTCAATGATAATTTCCTTAACTTCTAATCCATAAAACATAGTTGGATCATCCTTTATCCCTCTGACCATCTTTTTAATTAAAGCAGGATCATAGGAGCTGAAGAAAAGGAACGTTTCCTGTTTGAATTTTAATCCTTCATTAGTAGCTACACCTCCCTCGAGTTGGGAAAAGGAGTATAGCGAAACTTTCCCATGCTCTTTATTCCATCCCAACCATTTATGTATTGTTCCAACTAATAATGGTTGGTGGTCAAATGGAATTGTGTTTTCTTTTGAATCAATTTTCAAATGTATTCTCATAAATTTCTTTTATTCTCTATACAATTTTGACAGAAAATGAATATTAACGCTTTTAAAAATACGAATAATATTTGTGGTGATCATTATAAACTTCCTTTCTGGCTAAAATATATAGGCAAAATGCATTGTATTTGCATTCTCTCTGTCGGATTTACTCCTGGCCTTAACATGACATCCTCTTAGTGAATTGACCTTGGTCACGTAAACCTGCTGGTCAACCTGACTTGTCTCTGCCGATTTAAAATGACCACCCTATCTCCCCGCCTATCAATGTAATAAGGTGCTTAATATACTCTGGTTTAAACTAATAAAATCAAAAGCTCTACCCACAACAATGTAATAAAACACTTGCTTTTACGTGATATGCGTTACATATATGCATTTATAATACATATATAAAATTTTAAAAAAATTGCTTGCGTAACCAGTCCAACGAAGAATAAGATTTGGATTGGATATTTTTATATAAAGCATACGCCTATAAAACCCTTAACTTTACGAGGACTACGGAATGGTCGAAAATAACATGAAATGTTTAACACTCATTCTGATTTTTGTTTGCGCACAAGGCTTCTCACAGAGAATGTACAAGGCAGACTCGTTTTATGAAGCCGAATATACTCGTCTATGTAACTGATGCTCCCTACGAGGCTGATTTGTGGGTCTATGAGACTTCCTATTACAGTGCTAAGGGAACCAATTGTGGGTTATGGTGTTTTATTGACACGGAAACAGATGCTGATTTTAAAGTTGGGTTTGTTTCGAAATCTATGGCACAGATAACCATATACTATGTATATAGTAGAGCAGAAGCGGGTTGGAAAAAAGATGAAAAAAGAAGTTTACTGGATTGAAAGAGCCTGTTATACTGATTTCTATGGAAAATAATTTTCCAGAAGGAGTCAATTTAGTCATGTTAGACACAAGGTTCAAGTGATGGGGAGATTCGAACTCACGACCTCCACGTCCCGAACGTGGCTTCATTCCGCACTTTACTAAATCTTTGGTATACGAATTGGTAACTCTCGATTAATTATTATTATTTCCTGAGACCTGCCCGTAATGGCCGGACGGGGTCTGCTTGAGCAGAACTTTTGGGGGGTTGGGTATGGGGGTGGGTAGGTCAAACACTGTCCCGAAGACGATAGAGATTCACACTTATAATACTCTTTAAGTAATAAAGAGCCTTCTTGGTAATTTAAGTATTTAATTTTCTTATATTTGAAGAATTCAAACCACCCCCCATTAGAAATACTGCATTTAGCTAATAGCAATTGCATGTTTCTGTTAGTTCACAAAAAGTCTTGATAAACCGGATAAGTATAATATAAAAGCCGAACTGTTTTGGCATTATAAATTCAATCTTTGATTAGTTAAATTGAATATAATCTCAATACATTTAGCCAGATGTTACCTGCCATTTTGGAGGACATCGACAATATAACAAACAGACAAATATTTGACATCAATGAACATATCAAGAAAATTAGCAGAAGGAGTTGCTGGTTGGCTTATGTATGAATTCCATAGCTATCGAGGACAACTATTCAGTGAAAAATATTTAACAACACCAATTGGCAATATTTTAAGTGGTGTATATAAAGAGCGAGTTAAGGCTGAAGTAAATCACCCTTTACTTAATGAGTATAAAACTTGGCAAGGTCGACCTCCGCAAATTGACTTTGGAATTTTCAAAGAGGACAAAACAATTGAGATTGCGCTAGAATCGAAGTGGCTGGGAAACACTCAAGTTGGTGTAGGTGATATAATTTGGGATATGATTAGACTGGAATTACTAGCACATCATTATAATGTAAAATGTTTTTTTGTTCTAGCTGGTCAACGAAAAAGATTGCAAACATTATTTGAAAGCGATAGGTTTCTTGAACGTAGAACTAATAATAGGACAAGACCCGTTTTACGACTAATTAGAGCACGAAAGGCTGCCATTAGAATTGATAATCCACCTATTGAAAGAATGAAACTTATCAAAGCAAGAATTCTTCAATACCCAGAAGTATCATTGCCAAGCAGCATCGCAAGTGGTTATCCGGAAATTTATCCTCTAACCGGAAGAAATGCGGACTTTCAAGTTTATGTATGGGAAATAGCTGCTTTTAAAAACAAACCTAGATTTAAATCTAAAGAAAACAGACTTTATAACTCTTGACAAATCAGAGTATGCTTGTGCAGATTTAAAATAATAATAGATATCTGTCCGAAAGCACACAAATCATAAATGACGATATAAAACAAGTAATAAACAAAAATCAAAATGGATAAGGGAGCACATTTTTATAGATGCGATTTTCAAGTTCACACACCAAGAGATAGAGGTTGGACTGGAAACACGTTTGGAGTCAGTGTTGAAGCTCTTACTGCATTGACAGCAGTTGATAAACAGAAAATAACTGATGATCGGATACAGTTTGCAAAAGAATATTTAGACAAAGCAAGAAAGGCTGGTCTTAATGCTATTGCAATTACTGATCATCACGATGTTGTTTCAGTTAAGATAATTAGGAAAGTAGCTGAGGAAAAAAATCGGGTATTTATAAATAGCTCTCAATTTGAAAAAATAATAATTGTATTCCCTGGAATAGAACTCACATTAGCAAATCCGGCGAGTCAATGTCTCTTAATTTTTGATGCTGATTTTTCTGATTCTAACTTAGATTCTGTACTTCATTTTTTAGGAATTGCTCCGACAAATGAATTTGAAAAATTCACTATTGAAACGCATAGAATATCTCAAACAATTATTAATGACTTAGGCCATTTACATAAAAAGCTAAATGAGCTAGGATATTGTCGGGGTAGATATATTATTTTACCTCATTGTGGTAATGAGGGAGAACACACCATTTTAAGACAGGGGTTTCATGAACATTACAGAAAGATGCCATGTGTTGGTGGTTATGTTGACAAATTGATATCAGATGAAGCTGGTTATCAAAATAAAATAAATGGAGGTGATATTAATTATGGGAATAAATCAATAGCTTTACTTTCAACATCGGATAACCGCTATGAGGACGGAAGAGAATTCGGATTATATAGTACATGGATAAAATGGGCTGAACCAACAGCAGAAGCAATACGTCAAGCTTGCTTAGCGAAAGAATCAAGAATATCACAAGTAGAGCCCGAATTACCACAGATTTTCATCAATTCAATTGATGTTACTACTTCAAAGTTTTTAGGAACATTTAATGTAAATTTAAACAGGCAATACAATGCTTTCATTGGAGGAAGAGGAACTGGAAAATCAACCATATTAGAATATTTACGATGGGGATTGTGTGACCAAACTATCCAAAATATTGACTATGATGAAATGTCAATAATTGAAAAGAGAAGGAATGCCTTAATTCAAAAAACTTTAGTGGACGTAAGTGGAGAAGTCAGAGTAACAATGGAGAAGAATGGAATTCTTCATATAGTTAAACGAAATTCAACCAGCAGAGAAATTCTTTTAAAGATTGGTGAAAGTGAATTTCAACAGGTCAAAGAAGAAGATATTAGAAAACTGCTTCCAATTCAATCATACAGTCAAAAGCAATTAAGTGATGTTGGAGTAAAAATTGAAGAATTAAAGAGATTTATTGAGCAACCAATTGTAGGTCATTTAGATACTATTAAATTTCAACTTAGTGAAACTGGCTTGAAGTTAAAAAGTTCATACAACCAACTTATAAGAAAGAAGGAGGTTGAACAAGAAATTGAAAACTTCAATCTTGAATCACAATCACTCAATACTCAAGTAAATAATATCAGAAAATCTTTAAAAGGAATTTCTGACTCAGATCAAGAAACAATTAATAAAAAAGCAAAATTTGAAGTTGAGCAAACTATTATAAGTAATTCAAATAACGAATTATCAATTTTCGAAGGTAAGGCGAACGAATTGCTTAAACTTCTAGAGTCATATCCAGAACCGTTGGGAGATATTGATGAAATTGAAAATAAACAGTTAGTTCAAAATATTTCTGCAGAGATAAATGCAAAATTTATAGAAATCAAAGCAGTAGCCCTTACAATGAAAAATATTTTCGGTGAGGATAGTTTAAAAAAACTGAATCTATACTTAAATGAATGGAGAATTAAGAAAGAAGAATTTGAAATAGCTTACGAGATTGCAAAAGGGAATTCGATATCAAGTCAGCAACAGCTTCAAGAAATTCAGAGAATAGAAAAACGCATCAGCGAAATTAACAAAGTCATTTCCGACAGAAAATTACTTCTAAAAGAAATTGGTAATCCGGAAAGTGAATTCATAACTCAAAAGCTGAATTGGGAAAAATATCACACTGAAAAAATTCAATTACTTAATGAACAAGCCTTAAAGTTTACGGTCCTCTCAAAAAATCTAATTAAAGCAGAAGTGACAAAGAGCATTAATCTTCAACCACTCAAATCGCAACTCAAAAACATCTTTGAAGGAACTAGAATACGTGAAGATAGAATTGATGCAGTTATAGATCAAATTAAACAATCTGATAACCCTATTAAAGAATATACTGCAATTATTGAGGAGTTCAGGTTATTGGCAGAGTTAAAAGTATCTGAAGATAAAACATCAAAAATTCCTGAAACACCACTTCTTACTTCTTGTGGATATACTGAAGAACATAAAACAAAACTTTCCGGTAAAATCAATTCAGATAATTGGCTTTCATTAGCAGCAATCGAATTAGAATTTAATCCTGAATTCTATTATACAACTAATAATCAACTGGGAGATGTTATTCCATTTTCAGCAGCGTCAGCAGGCCAACAAGCAACAGCATTATTAACTGTCTTATTAAATCAGCCTGGTATGCCTTTGCTTATTGACCAACCAGAAGATGATATTGATAATAGAGCTATTGGCCAAATTATAAAAAACATATGGGAAGCAAAAAAGAAAAGGCAATTAGTTTTTACAAGCCACAATGCAAACCTTGTTGTTAATGGCGATTCAGAGTTAGTTATATGCTGCGATTACAAAGATTCAAATAGTCAAACACGAGGTATAATAAAAGTTGAAGGTGCAATTGATACTAAAGAAGTGAAGAACGAAATTACATCTGTTATGGAAGGTGGCGAAAAAGCTTTCATACTTAGAAAGGATAAGTATGGATTTTAAACGATACAGTTTAATTGATAGAAGTAAAAAGGTATGTAACAAAGGCAAATAGCAAGTGGGAGGAAAGTTGTAAACGGTAAATAACAATGCAAGATTTCGGCAATTCCGTTTCATAAACCTTCCATCCGAAAAAAGCGGCGGAATTTCGTTCATTTATTCTTTTTCAAAATAGCTAATAGTATCATCCGTATGAATGTCCTTATGAAGCTTAAAATAATGTTTACGGAATATTATTAATGGTTCTTCAAGCTCACTTTCTGGTTGAACTTCCAATTCTTTTTGAGCAAAGTACTGAGCGATCACAACAAGAACAAAATTTGATACTGTTTCGAGAAAAACAACAGTATTTTTGTTTTCCTGTTGGCTTTAATAATGGGGTGTAATGAGTTTACTACCCGATCATATGCGGTGATTTTGGAATTTCAGATCAAGAAAAGGGGAGCCAAAAGATTTCTGGAAGATTTAAATAAGTCCGGTTAGCGCATCCCGACTCAGTCGGGAGGGTCCTCAGTTCGAATCTGAGTACCCCGACAAAAGAAGTCGACAGTCAGAAGTAGGCAGTCAACAGTGTGGTTGACTGCCTTTTTTTATCGTATTCCAACTCCAACTCCCTCATCGAGCCAATCCCTGAATTCCATTAAAAAAAACAATGGCAATATTCTGCCATGTTTGCCGCCTTCTGCCATTCTACCTTTGTTTTATCAACGATAAGAAAAAAGAAAAGTTCTTTTTATCATTTAATTCAAACAAACAATTTAAAAAACGGAGGTTGTTATGAAAACTTTAAAATTTGCTTTGATCGCAGCATTAGTTGCTTGCACGATGGTGAGTCTCGCTTCAGCAGACGGATTTAAGAACAAGCCGAAACCAATGAAGGTCGTAAATCTGACCCTGGAAAAGGCTGTGCACATCCCCGGGCTGGTTGTGGCCATGTATCAACAGATCGACAAGGATGATTTCCTGAACAATACCCAGCTCATTTTAGTGGCTGAGGTTGTTTACCAGGGAACCCTCTACCGGATCAGTGGCTCTTATGAACAGTGGGTATTGTTTTTTAGACTGCACGGAGATTTGCCTATCAATAAAAAATACCCTGTTATGGGTGTAAATTAGGTTCCCTTCTGTCAAAACGCAGGAAGAGGATGTCTCAAAAACGAGACGTCCTCTTTTTGTTTTAATATTATGACCTCAGTCCGGGCTATACTTGCTGCCTCAATGCGAATGAACCTTGCACTTTGCTGGCAGACCCCGTAACTGGGGTAATTATTCAATTGTCAAATAGATAATTAGTCTAATCCCTAATGCAACGGACAGAATAGCCATCATCCGGGCTGCTGTTGGCTTGGATTACACCAGCGTGATTGCCACCCATTTCCCGATACCATGCCTTGCCTGTAGAACCATACATCGAAGACGACCACCATCTGCCGTTAAGTCCAATGCGGTTGAATGAACCATTGATGTCACGGTCGCCACCCGGAAGAGCTGTAAAACCGCTTTCATTTGTCGCTCCTACATTACCATTTGACCAATGGATAAACCCTGTTTCTTTTAGTTTGCCGCCGGCAACACTCAAGCCTCCCAAATAGTCTGTCAGTGTTGTCCACTCGGCATCGGTGGGGACATGCCAGCCCGTAGGGCATAGATCGCGGCCGTCATTCACAGCGTACCAATTGTATAATTTGCCATAAGGGTTATCATAAGTTGCTGAATCATTGTTATACCACCAATATTCAGGAGTGGTTAAATCAGTCCTCGTTGCATTTTTTGTTAACAATGGTATGGAAGAGCCATCGTTAAATTTGGTGGTTTTCAGGTTTTCTGCCAACCATACCTGCGTGCCTATTGTTATTGTGTGATATACATTGCCGTCAATGTCGGTTACTGTTGCAGGATTATTATTGTCATCTGCCTTCTTACAACTACTTGTAAGTAATAAAAACACTCCCATTATTGCTAAAGAGTAAATCCAAATTTTTATTAGTTTTTTCATGTCTGTTCAATTTTACAGGTTTAAACTCATTTATTGGTTGTTTACTTTTTCATTCCAATTTACACTAACTGTCAGCGCATAAACGCGATAAAGGTAAAACATTGACTTGGCTCCAACGCCCTATAAGCAATTCAAAGGAGGGCAGCTTTTTGAGTTAATTATTTAAATGATAAAAGTAAACGTAATATCTAAATAAGTCAATATATATTATTAACTTATTTACCTGAAAAATCAAAATTTCATTAATTGTCTGTAAAAAAGGATTATTTATATAGCGATTGATCTTTCCATTTAGCTGAATTCCACTAAAAAAAACAATGGCAATATTCTGCCATGTTTGCCGCCTTCTGCCATTCTACCTTTGTTTCATCAACGATAAGAAAAAAGAAAAGTTCTTTTTATCATTTAATTCAAACAAACAATTTAAAAAACGGAGGTTGTTATGAAAACTTTAAAATTTGCTTTGATCGCAGCATTAGTTGCTTGCACGATGGTGAGTCTCGCTTCAGCAGACGGATTTAAGAACAAGCCGAAACCAATGAAGGTCGTAAATCTGACCCTGGAAAAGGCTGTGCACATCCCCGGGCTGGTTGTGGCCATGTATCAACAGATCGACAAGGATGATTTCCTGAACAATACCCAGCTCATTTTAGTGGCTGAGGTTGTTTACCAGGGAACCCTCTACCGGATCAGTGGCTCTTATGAACAGTGGGTATTGTTTTTTAGACTGCACGGAGATTTGCCTGTCAACACAAAATATCCTGTTATAGGTGTAAATTAGGTTCCCTTCTGTCAAAACGCAGGAAGAGGATGTCTCAAAAACGAGACGTCCTCTTTTATATTGGAGCCCTCAGGGTATATTGGAAAAATATATCTTTGGAGTCCAAGCCCCATTATGCCATGCTGAGTGATATCCTCAAAGGCCGGGATCTTTCCCCGGAATTCACCTTCACTGCTTCCCGAAGCAGCGGGCCAGGCGGCCAGCATGTCAATAAGGTCAGCACCAAGGTCGAACTGAGGTTTAATGTAATTGAATCTGCCCTTCTTACTGCAGAAGAAAAGGAAATTATTCTCACAAAGCTGGCCAATAAGATCAATTCAGTGGGTGAACTGATCCTGGTGGCTCAAAGCGATCGTTCCCAACTAAAGAACAAGGAAAAGGTGATTGAAAAATTATATACTCTTCTATCTAAAGCGCTTACCCCGGTTAAGAAGCGAAAACCCACTAAACCATCCCGGGCAGCTAAAGAGAAAAGGTTGGAAGATAAACGGATCAGGGCTGAAAAAAAAGAACGCAGAAAGAAGTAATAAAAACTCTTCCTACCTTTATGCTTTCACTCCAAATACCTATCGCCATGGCAAACCTACTGAACCAATCCGCTGCCCACAAAGTGGCAAAAGCGCTGGAAATCCGCCTTGGAACCAGCGGAATCAAAGCACTGAACAGCAGAATAGAGGAAATTATTAAGGAAGCTACACTCAAAGCCCGGAAAGCCCGGAGAAAAACTATCCTGGAACGTGATGTCGCACACGAAAAGGATCTTTTTTCCTGATAAATGATAAATCGTCCATCGTCCATCTTATATCGAACATGATACATCAGCTCAAATATATTTAGATTAACAAATGCCTAATCTCACCCATAACCATTAATAATATAAGCAAGAAAATTAATAAACAAGAAAAATAAAAATTATATTTGTATCCAACGTAGGAGAGTTTATTTACATCCGTTGAATTCTTTTTTTTACGTACAAAGTAGAAGAAAAATAAAAGATAACCAAAAAAAAATCAATACATCCAAATTAAGAATCAAAACCATGGACTCTCCAAAATGGTGTAATTTGTGTAAACGTAATGTTGGTCGCAGAAACCTTATCCCCTGTAATGGTGATTCCCGGGATATTGGCCAACAGATTTTTCAGAAATTCGTTTTTAACGGTGGCCGAACCGCTGAATGAAGACACTCCGCTTTTCAGGGTAATAACCGTTGCAGAAGCATCACTGACCCCTGCAATTTCCACTGAGCTTGATTCAACCGTAACTCCGACCTCACCCATGGCGGACTGATCACCGCTCAATACAGAGGGATCATCTTTTTCACATGACAAGCATAACACAACCACGGTTATGCTTAAAAGAAAAACAAACAGCTTTTTCATGACTACAGATTTAGGTTAAAATTTATTTTTGATAATGGTTTGGTAACTACATACCCATCAATGTTACAAAATATTTTTGAACCAAATAACTAAAGACATAATTTGGGAATAATAGTTATCAACAATCCAATGTAGTAAATTAGTATATATAAATGCTGAATATTTCCTGCTCATGTCGAATTAAAAAGGCTAAATTAGTTAAGCAGCCGCTCTTTTGCGCCGCAGCTCCCTGAGTCCTACCGCACATTGATTGGCCTCATCCCAAAACCTGATGCCTAGTGCTTTAAAACTTTCGAAAAAAGTTATAGGCTTGACATCCTGAAACAAGGAATTCTCTTTATGGCATTTGGGCAAGTTGTAATTCGGTATTGTCGGTCCCAGATGATGAATATGGTGAAAGCCAATATTCCCTGTAAACCAGCGCAATATACCGGGCAGTTTGAAGAAAGAACTTCCCTGCATGGCCATCTTCAGGTAATCCCAATCTTTGTCCCTGCACCAATACACTTCGTCGTACTGATGCTGCAGATAGAACAGGTAAATCCCTCCAATGGAGGCAAAGTACATAACCGGCAACTGGATCAATAAAAACGCCTGCCATCCAATAAACCAACTTGCAATCGCCGCGGCAATAAACATGATAATATTCGTGGCATAAACATTCAGGCGCTGCTTTTCAGTCATGCGCCGGTTGGTGAACCTGTGGCCTATAATAAAGATGGCTATTCCGCCGATGCCCAGCAAAATCGCCGGGTGCCGGAAAAAACGGTATGAAAAACGTTTAAACGGGCTTAGCGCCAGATATTCATCAACGGTTAGTGTCCATACGTCGCCAAGACCACGTTTATCCAGATTACCGACTGTCTGGTGGTGGGCTCTGTGGCTGTCGGTCCACTTGTGGTATGGAGTAAAAGCAAGCATACCGCATGCACTGCCAATATAGAAGTTTAGTTTTTTAGAACGGAAAAAGGATCCATGGCCGCAATCATGGAAAATGATAAATATCCTGATCAGGAAACCGGCAGCAAGTAACATGAGAGGTAACGTTAGCCAGAACGACACTTTCATGGTTTGCACCATCAGTATCCATATCAGAAAATAAGGGCCCAGCGAGTTGATCATTTGCCAGACGCTGTGTGATATCCGGGGCTTGTTATACTTTGAAATAATCGACTGCCAGGATTGTATTGATGTTGTTGATGTATGTTGAGTCATGATTCTTACAACTTATTATCAGAAGTTATTGCTACCAATTTTTGTACGGCGATCTTTTCCTGTTCTTACCACCGTATGATTCTTTCGACTTATTGAATGACCTGTCATTCGATTTGCCTTTAGGCTTATCTTTCGACCAATCATTCGCCTTGCCTCTCGTCTTGTTTTGAGACCAGTCATTAGACAAGTCATTCGACCAGGCTTTGGACTTTTCATTCGGCTTGTCGTCAGACTTGTAATTCGGCCTGTCGTTTGATCTGTATTTAGATCTGGCTTTAGGCTCAGTACCGGAGATTTCCACCCTCACTTTAACTCCTTCAAATTTAGCATCATGGAAAGCCTTTAATACTTCTTCCCATGACTTTTTTTCAATCTCAAAAAAGGAAGACCGCTGGCCAATCTCAATTCGTCCGACCGCGATATTCCTGTTTCGGGTCTGCTCATTGATAAGCCCGATCAGTCGCGGAGGATTGAGTCCATCCTGAAATCCGGCATTAATCTGTAAAGTCATAAACTGCCCTTTGGGGGTGCGTTTTCTGTCTCTGTCTGCTTCCGGGTGGGCCACGTTCAAATCGGGGGTATTCTTGTAATAGGAAAGAATCCTGTTGAATTCAACTGAAACAAAATGTTTGATCAGATCTTCACGGCTGAGCCAGTCAAGTTTTTTTAAGATGACGGGCAGAAACTGTTCAATCTGGGCTTCGTCCACTTCGACGTTTTCAACCCTGTCGACCAGGTTAAAAAGCTGCTTTTCACAGATTTCCACACCAGTTGGTACCTTTTTCTGATCAAATCGTTTACCCAGCATATGTTCAATAGCCCGTATCTTCCCGGTTTCGCGGGTATGGATGATGGAAATCGCTATACCGCTCTTCCCTGCGCGGGCTGTCCGGCCGGTACGATGGATGTAGACTTCGTTATCATCCGGGAGGTCATAGTTGATGATATGAGTCAGGTCGTTTACATCCAGGCCGCGTGCAGCAACATCAGTAGCGACAAGCAACTGGAGCTGTTTGATCCTGAAACGGTTCATGACAAAATCGCGCTGGGCCTGTGAAAGGTCACCATGAAGAGCATCAGCATTATAACCGTCATTCATCAGTTTATCGGCTACTTCTTTTGTGATGGCCCTGGTACGGCAAAATACGATACCGTATATGTTCGGGTAAATATCCGCAATTCTTTTCAGTGCGGAATAACGGTCTCTCGCCTGAACCATATAAAATTCATGACGGACATTATCGGCGCCCTGATTACGGTTTCCTACCGAAATTTCATCCGGTTTGTTCATGTATTTCCGTGCAATGGCTGCAATTTCCCCCGGCATAGTTGCCGAGAACAGGAAGGTACGTTTTTCTTTAGGCGTTTCAGCCAGTATGACATCAAGGTCATCTTTGAAACCCATATTCAGCATCTCGTCAGCTTCATCAAGGACCAGCCATTTAATAAAAGCTAATTGCAATACCTTGCGGTTGATGAGGTCCATCACGCGCCCGGGCGTACCAACGACTACCTGGCAACCTGATTTAAGGGCCTTTATCTGGTTCCTGATATCGGCGCCGCCATAAACGGCAACGGTCTTAAAATCCCTGGCGTATTTTGAATATTTTTCCATATCGCTGGTGATCTGCATACAGAGCTCACGGGTCGGGCAAAGCACAATTGTCTGCACTTTATTGAAATCCATATCGGTCAGGTGGATCAACGGAAGGCCAAAAGCCGCCGTTTTACCGGTGCCGGTCTGGGCAAGGGCAATTAAATCTTTCTCGCTGTTGAGGATTAGGGGGATGATCCGTTCCTGGATCGGGGTCGGCTGTTCAAAGCCGAGTTCATCGGTTGCACGGATAATATCCTCGCGCAACCCGGTTTCTTGAAATGTCATGCTTAATTTTTCTGGGGATTTGCGGCTGCAAAGATACGCCTATTTTATTGATAATCAGAAAAAATTGCTTTAGTCATCATTATCAGTCAGATAAAGATGCAAAATCTTCAACGATGATTTAAGATCTGATTGAACATCACTTTTCGAGATGTTGACTAAAACCTCCTGGCCGGGAAGGATATCAAAATAATTATCAGAAAACCGGCCGGTAATCCCATCACCATATAAAAAAACATTTTTAGCCAGGTTTGCGGCAGTGAGCGATATTTCAATCAAATCTCCCTTCTCTTTGATTTCAGCCTTAATATTGGGGTTTGTCAAATCAAGATTTTTAGGTTTGACGAAATAATGAAAATCTGTATCAAGCAATATATCACCCTGTCGTAATTCTGATACCATAACGACAGAGGAAAGGTCAATTTTTCCAAGAATTTCAGTTAACGGGCTGTTCAAAAAAAGGATTGATTGAGCCGTCATCTCGAACTCCTGAACAGCTTCCCATTCAACCTTTCCGGTGAAACTGACCAACTTCATCAAGACTTGCATTTTTTGTCCCGGCTGATTATCTGAAACGACATATCCATTTAAAAAGCCATCAGATTCAGTTAATACAAGAACTGTTGGTTTAAAGGCTTCCCTGGCGAAATAATGCAAAGCTTTCCATCTCCCATAATAATCAATACCTGACCAGGAGGCTACCGGCCAGCAATCATTGATCTGCCAGTAAAGGGAGCCCATACAGTAAGGCATATCGGATCTGTGAGATTCAATTGCCATTTTGATGGCTTCGGCCTGGAGCAATTGTCCGACATATAAAAACTGCTCAAAATCACCGGGGATATTATAATCTTCTTCCATATACTGCCGGATCCTGAGATTCCCTATGCCGCTCCGCTGGTGCGACATCATCACTTCGGATTCAATATTGTAGTCTTCCGGTACAGTATATTTCTTTACTGAATTAAATTCCGGAAAAGATTGGAAGCCATATTCACTCATAAACCTTGCCCGGTATTTGCAGAAATCGCTGAAGGGATGGAGTCCGTGCCAAACGCCCCAGTAGTGCATATCGCCTGATGTAGTCTCATAACTGGCCAGTTGTCCCATACCTGCTGACGGGGAGGAATGCCAGTAAGAACGGCCGGGATCTTCCTGTTTAATTACGCCTGGCAGAATATGATGAAATAAAGTATCATAAGCTTTCCAGATCACCTGGCGCTGCTCCGGGTTGTAACGCTGCTTCCAGCCCCAGCCCCTGTTTTCCTCGTATTCTCCCCAGGCGTTTTCGATCTCATTATTGCCGCACCAGAGCACGATAGACGGGTGATTGCGCAAGCGTCGCACATTGTCAATAGCCTCCTGCCTGACATTTTCAAGGAAAGCCTCGTTTCCTGGGTACATCGCGCAAGCAAACATAAAATCCTGCCACACCATGATGCCATATTGATCGCACAAATCATAGAAAAGATCATTCTTATAAATTCCGCCTCCCCAAACGCGCAACATATTCATGTTGGCTTCATAAGCAGATTTTACGATAAACTCATACTTCTCAGGACTGACCCGGTTCAGGAAAATATCATCGGGGATATAATTGGCCCCTTTTGCAAAAACGGGGTTACCGTTCACCTTAAAATAAAAGCTTTCCCCCTTCCCGTCCGGATCGGGCTGCCGAACAAGCTTTACAATACGGAGACCGGTTTTAGTCTCCATAACATCGATCACCTGTTCCTTGTCGGCTAATTCAATCCTGATCGTGTAAAGCTTCTGACTTCCAAGGCCGTTGGGTTGCCAAAGCACCGGGTTGTCTATCGTCAAAGGCATTTCGAGCAAATTATTCCCAATTTCCAATTCCCAATTTCTGGTTGATAATAATATGTCATCTACAAAAAGATTAAGGGTGATTTCGTGCTTCTCTGCTGCAACTAATTCAATTTTAGCAGTTAATTCAGCTCTTTCTGTGGAAAGATCGTCAGTTATTATTTGAATATTTTCCAAACATGCTTCATCCCATGCTCTCAATATAACCGGGCGCCAGATGCCGGAGGTGACCAGGCGCGGACCCCAGTCCCAGCCAAAATGATACGGTGCTTTACGGACATAAGGGCTTACTTTGTCTTGTCCCATTTCTCCGGCTTCCGACTGGTCATTATCCGCAGCAAGCTGAAAACCATAAGTTTTCAATTCTTCCAATCCTCTCTGTGTTGGCGATGCCAGTACGACTGATAGCTTGTTTTCTCCTTTCCTGATCTTTTTTGTGACGTCTATTTTCCATGTCCTAAACATATTATCTGTCTGCTGCAAAAGGTCTCCATTTAAATAGATCTTCGCATAAGTATCCAGCCCTTTAAAAATCAATTCTATCCTGTTGCGTTCAAGAACCCGGTCATCTGCTATAAAAACGGTCCTGTATTCCCAGTCAACCTTGTCGATCCACTGAATCTGCTTTTCATTCAGCCGGTAATAAGGATCTTCAATAATTTTATTTGCCAGAAGGTCGGTATGAACTGTTCCGGGAACAGTTGCAGGCAGCCAGACTTCTTTACCGGCCTGGCTGAATTTCCAGTCATGGTTTATTTCCATATGAATCATGCTATTTGTTTTGTGGTCATCACTGCAGGCAGCCAGCACGAAAACAAACATGCAAAAAACCAGCATCCGGTTAATCATCATCACTGCATTAAATAGTCTTTGCAAGAGGATCCACCTTTTTCCAGAGTTCGACAGAGCGGTCCCATAATTTAGCGCCCTCTTCGGGGATATAAATTTTAGGATCCATCTTTTTATGGCGGAACATATGCAGGTACTCATTCGTTTTACCCTCATAATCAGGCGATACGGCCATATAAACTACCGGCTTGGCTGCTTTTTCCGGGGATTTAAAAATAATACTGAAGATACTTTTAAGGATAATCCGCAAAAATAGCGGAGCTTCCTTGACGATATTGGAATGAACAGGTCCCGGGCAAATGGCATGAATGCCGGCAAAATAGCCCTCTTTATTTACCCTCCTGGACAACTCGGTGGCATAGGTATTTAAAACGAGTTTAAAATAACTGTAATTGGATATACCCTTGGAGGTGCCATAGTCAAAGTATTTCCCGAATTCTTCATAATCGATGAGTGAAGAGCCCTGGTGTGAGTCAGATGAGATAAAAATCACCCTGGGTTTGAAAGATTTTTGTTTTCCGTTGACATCAATCACTCCGGAAGTAATTAACAGGTTAGTCAGCATAACATTCGACAAATAATTAACTAGAAACATTTCTTCGAGGCCCGATTCGGTCTTCCTTGCTTTTGGCAATGCCACGCCTGCATTCAGGATTGTCACGTCCAGGTGAATCCCATCCCTTTTCAAGCCTTCGCAAAAATCGTGAATGCTGCCGATTTTGCTCAGGTCAAGGAATCTCATCTCTATGTTATCCGAGCCGCTTTTTGCTTTGGCTTTCTCGCCCGCTTCCGGGATTTGCCTCCGGCATGCCATGATCACCTTCCCGCCCCTTCTGGCTATTTCCACTGCCAGGGCAAATCCAAGGCCGGAGTTAGACCCGGTAACCAGGCAGGTTTTAGCTTCAAAACTGTCACTATCAGAAAGTCTATCCGCCAGTTCCTGTCTGGAAAAAAAATCTTTCAGCCCTGCCATTGCAGCAACTACCGGGTTATCGAAGCGTCCATGTGCCATATCTCATATCGTCCACGCCGTCATCCCCGCCGTCGTAAATTCGTACCGGTGGCTGGTGCCGCCAAATTTCCGAAGTGATTCAATAACCTCATAACGTGTATTATTCGGGCAATAAAAGAACATGAAGCCGCCACCGCCTGCACCGGAGATCTTACCGCCGGTGGCCCCGCTCCCGATCGCTGCCTCGTAAATACTGTCGATCAAATGGTTGGTAATACCCGAAGCAATTTGTTTTTTATATTTCCAGCCAAAATCAAGCACTTCTCCGATCTGATCAATTTCTCCTTTCAGGATGGCTTCTTTCATCATGGTCGCCTGTTTTTTCAGCTGGTGTGTGGCTTCGATGTATTTCGTTTTATTTTCCAGGATATTCCTGGCCTGGCGCTCGATAATAGCTGATGATACCCGGCTTGTTTTAGTATTGTACAATACCAGGTTATGTGAAAGTTCATTCAGGTAAATGCTTCTGACTTTAAGTGGGTTAACGATGACTTTATCATCTTTGAAGAATTCCATGAAATTGATACCGCCAAATGTCGCTGCATATTGATCCTGCTTGCCACCCGCCATTTGCAGGTCAACCCGCTCAATCTGGTAAGCCAGTCGCGCCAGGTCATACTCACCAAGGGGCAAATTAAGCCATTCGGCGAAAGCCCCTAATACAGCCACTACCAAAGTCGATGAAGTACCCAACCCTGAGCCCGGCGGGGCATCAACATAAGTGGATAGCTCGAATGATAAAGCTGTATGGGTATAATCCTTAACAATACGGTTATATATCCCCTTGAGCAAGTCCAGTTTTCCATCAAGAGTAAGTACTTCGCAACTCCTTGTTTCATATCTTTCATCCTTATCCAATGACCTGATAACGATATTGCCATCGCTTGCCGGGAGGATGGTCGCATAGGCGTACATGTTGATGGTGGCATTCAGGGTAGCGCCACCATAAAGATCAGAATATGGTGTAACATCAGTACCACCACCAGCCAGGCCAAGTCTGAGGGGGGCTTTACTCCGGATGATCATCTTTCGTTCAGGATTGCATTGGCATAATTCTTCCAGCTCATTTCCTGTGAAGTTTCTGCAACGTGTTCACGTGGAATAGGTTTTTCAATGGCTTTTATCATTGTTGCAGCCATAGAATCAATATTACCCGGTTCTGCCAGGTAACCATTATAACCATCTTTGACTGTTTCAGGGAAATGCCCCACGCGGGTAGCCAGTATCGGCATCCTGAAGTTATACCCGATTGATTCAACCCCGGAAGGCGTTGCAGTAAGATAAAACAGCATGATGGCGTCGCTTACCTGGAAATATTTATGGACTTCCTCATTCGGGACAAAAGAATTGACGACGGTGACCGCCTGTTTGATCCCCAGCTCATCGATCAGATCCAGGGGACGGTATTGCCGTTCATCATCCTGCTTCCTGAGAAAGACAGATTTCGCTGCAGAGAATACGGCATTTTTGACCCGGGTCGACATCTTTTTCGTATCGAGGGTCTGCCAGAAGGATTCTCCGACGATAAGCAGGGAGACATCATCCCGTTGAGCAGCCACTATTGCAAAAGCCCGGATGACATCATGCAATCCTTTATATTTTCTTATAAACCCAAAGAATAGGAAAACGTGTTTTTTCAGGTTTAAATCCTTCTTCACCTCTTCAACCTTAAAATCAGGATCGGGTTTAAACATATCATAGACCGGGTGGAAAAGCTTCACGACTCTTTTTCCCTTGCCAACCGGTTGTTTCCCCGGGTCCAGGAGTTTAAAATCATTTCCGGGAAACAGCTTCTTTAATTCATCGTAAGTTTTGTACGCATGAACTACGTAAGAATGGGCGTGTTTTATCCCCATCCTGGTGAAAGCCTTGTCAATTTTGCTTCCTTCTTTCTGAATAACAAAATGAAGGTCGAAAATTACTTCCAAACCCTTGACCTTACTGAGTTTTTGCGCAATATATCCAAGAGGGAGGCCCTGGATGGCAATGGCCCATTGGAAAATGACCATCTTTGGGCCGATATCTTTGATCAGACTGACAGTTTTCTTCCAGCTGAGCGGGCTGTTATAATTAGTGATATAATGTACTTTGATATTCGTCCCTTCAAGCAGGTCAGTTTTGCTGCTGCGATCGATAAAATCACGAGGAATGATGGCCGGATACTGCTGGGTCCAGGAGACTATGTGAATCTCGGCAACATGAAGTTTGTCAAAGGTTTTGGCAAGGGAAGTATTATAATTTGCGATACCTCCTTTGAATTTTGGCCCCGGGCCAAAAACGACAATTTTATCCATCAGGTGGCGATATTCAGAGTTTTCCTTCTTTTTTCAACTTTTCGACAGCAGCATTATAAACACGCGTCATCCCTTCCCGAAGGGATATTTTGGGCTGCCATCCGAATTTCTCCTGTATCAGGTCCATGTTGCAATACCGTGAATATACCCCAACCGGCTTATCCAGCAAGGGTTTAATCTCAGTCTTATACCCGGCGATGTCACAAAACAGGTCGATCAGTTCGAGAAATGAAGTCAGCTTACCGGAGCCAATATTCCAACCGGAGCCATCTTTGACTTTTTCCATCAGGATGAAGATCAGGTCGATGATATCGTCGATATGGACGAAGTCCCTTCCCTGTTTGCCTGAGCCCCAGACTTCGAAGGGGCTTTCATGCCTGGCTGCCCGGGCAGCAATCGCCGGGACAGGGTACGACAGGTCCTGATCCTCTCCATAGCCAGAAAACGGCCGGATGCAAACCACTGAAACGCCATAGTATTTTGCCGCGATCTGGGCCAGGAACTCGCCGGTAAGTTTCGACCAGCCGTAAGTCATATCAGGGGTTCCCAGGTTGTTTTTAAAGTCGATATCGCCTTCTTTCAATGCCACCGCGAAACTTTCCGACTGCATATTGGTCGGATAAGCGGCACTGGAGCTGGGATAAAGCACCCGTTCGGGCTTATGGCGGCAAATCCAATAGAAAAATTCAGCATCGATAGATAGATCAAGCGCAACAGCCATCGGGTCACCCTCGATCTTAAGCCGGCCGCCGACAATCGCCGCAAAATGAAACACATAAGAAAACCTTTCAAAATCCAGGTTATAAGTCTCCTGCACAAAACGAGGATTTTCACGGAATTTAAAGAGGAAATTCCGGAAATCACCTTTCCAGAAATACAGTCTTTCATCCTGCCCGATGATCTCGACGTCTTTAAATTTCCTGGAAGTAAAATTATCAAGCCAGGTTGAAGGATGAGTGCCGATGGAAAGGTCATCGATGATAAAAACTTTATCCTTCGTTGTTTTCAGCAGCCTTCTGGTCATATTTCTTCCTACAAAGCCGCAGCCGCCTGATACTAAATGGATTTTCATAGCTTATTTATCAATATATTTTAGAGATAACGATAATTCAAAATTTCAAATTTCAAATTCCAAATTCCAAGTTTCTAGTTTCTAGTTTCAATCTCATCAATATTCAATGTTTTGGATACCAGGAATTGGTTCCGGTCAGAAGAAATCCTCGAAAGCATTTCAGCCACGAAACCTGTCAGGAACAGCAGGCTGCCAATGATCATTAGCGTGAGCGAAATATAGAAATACGGGCTGCTGGTGACCAGGATCGCTTTGATTCCATGATGCAGGTTATACAGTTTCTGGGCGCCAAGCCAGGCTGCAGCAAGGAAGCCCAGTACAAACATCAGCGTGCCGATCATCCCGAAAAAATGCATGGGCCTCCTTCCGAATTTAGAGACAAAAGTGATCGAAAGCAGATCCAGATAGCCTTTGATAAAGCGGTCGATCCCATATTTGGTGCTGCCGTATTTCCGGCTTTGGTGTGTGACCACTTTTTCGCCAATCCGTGTAAAACCTGCATAATTTGCAATGACCGGGATATACCGGTGCATTTCACCATAAACTTCAATGCTTTTGATAACTTCCAGCCGGTATGCTTTCAGTCCGCAGTTAAAATCATGCAATTTTATTCCTGACGTCTTGCGGGTTACCCAATTGAATAAACGGGAAGGGACTGTTTTGGAAACCGGATCGTGACGCTTTTTCTTCCATCCCGAAACCAGGTCGAAGCCGTCCTGTGTTATCATTCTATATAGTTCCGGGATTTCTTCCGGGGAATCCTGAAGGTCAGCGTCCATGGTAATGACCACTTCACCTTGGCTTGCGCGGAAACCACTGTTCAGGGCGGCCGATTTGCCATAATTCCTCCGGAATTTGATACCCCTGACATTGGGATCCTGGCGGCTCAACTCCTCGATCACCTGCCATGAATGGTCATTGCTTCCATCATCAACAAAAATAATTTCAAATGATAAATTATTTGGTGTGAGCGTATTTACAATCCACTTGTGAAGCTCACGCAGTGACTCATCTTCGTTTAAAAGGGGTATGACAACGGAAATGTCCATCTGATCTTTATTAAGCTGCCGGCTGTCCGAGATCTGTATTTTCCTTCTTTACAAAAATAGCAGTGATCAGGCTGATAATTATCCCAACGATAAAATTACCAACGATGGCAAAAAAAGTGTACATCCCCACACTTTGAAACTTACGGGCTATTGCCATTCCCTGCTCTATATCCATATCCGACATACCTCTATCCATCATCTTTTGTTCAGTCATGGTCATGGCTTCTTCCATAGCACCCGGATCGATATATTGAAAGAAAATATACGTGTATATGCCCATGATTACAGATAAGAAAAGGCTTGTCAGCAATCCTACCGTGAAGGCTTTTCCGTATTCAATGAATCCTCCCTGGTATTTATTACGGAAATTGGTCTGGGCAAGAAAGAGCCCCGCAAGGAGGATAAGATATGACAGGTATTCCAGCCCGTTGCCCTTTGAGAGGTTCAGCAGGAAAAGGATCAGGCTGAATACAATGATAGCCAATGCGATGATAACACCGTATCCGAGGCTCAGAATTGTGGTTGATGGTTTATTTTCCATAGGAATTGGTTTTAAGTATATGCAAATTTAGGAAAATTTAGTTCAAAGTTCAAAGTTCAAAGTTCAAAGTTGTCTAAATTGATACATATTAATCTGACGGGTCTGGCGATGCCGTCAGGTTTTTCATTTAAACGACCTGTCAGCGTCCGAATTCTAGAGAACCTGACAGGTCGAAAGAACATTCAGAACTTTGAACTTTGAACTATTTTTTGTACTTTTGCACCGGGTAAGTCTTATGCGACCAGCTCCCGCTGAACTCCCCCAGGTCCGGAAGGAAGCAAGGGTAAGTGGTTGAGCGGTGCGACATAAGGGGCTTACCCTTTTTCGACTCCAACAATTTCATCTATATATATTTGTCCTCATGTTGTTAAAGATCTACACCAAGAACCCCAGTGAGAATAACATCAGACAGGTGGTTCATGTTCTTTCCAACGATGGTGTAGTCATTTTCCCGACCGATACGATTTATGCCATTGGCTGCAATATTTACAGCCCGAAAGCGCTCGACCGTATTGCCCGGATCAAAGGACTGACCCCGAAAAACGCAAATTTTTCCTTCCTATGTTATGACCTGAGCCAACTGGCGGATTACACCCGTCCTATCAGCAATGACGTTTACAAACTAATGCGACGGACACTTCCGGGGCCCTATACTTTCATCCTCAACGCCAGCAGCAATGTACCCAAAATTTTCGGGCACAAAAAGAAAACCGTAGGTATCCGTATCCCGGAGAATAATATCCTTTCCGGGATCCTGCGCGAACTCGGAAATCCCATCACATCGACATCAATCCATGATGCCGACGAAATCCTGGAATACAGCACCGATCCGGAACTGATCCATGAGCGCTACAAAGACCTTGTTGACCTGGTAATTGATGGCGGGCACGGCGATAATACCCCCAGCACCATTATCGATTGCACAGGCGAAGAGATCCTGATGATCAGGGAAGGGAAAGGAGAGATCGAGTGAAATGTTGAATGTTGAATGTTAAATGTTGAATTTGGGTTATTAGTTGATTATTAAATTCTTACAATACTTCAATTCAAAATTTAATATTTAATAAGTCCAGCATTCAACATTCAACATTTAAAATTTAAAATTACTATCTTTGCGCCCTCATTTTGATTCTGTAGCTCAGCTGGTAGAGCAACGGCCTTTTAAGTCGTGGGTCCCGGGTTCGAATCCCGGCAGGATCACAAGTTAACTTATTGATTATCAGATATTTAAAATGTATTTTTGAGAATTTCTAATTACTAATCCCAAATTGAATTCTCAAAATTCTGAACCCTGAACTCACTACCTCACCAGCATCATCGTCCCCGCTCTTTCCTGCTTTCCTTGCACTCCATCTACCGTGAAAATGATTTTGTAAACATAGACTCCTCCAGGACAAGGATTATCGTTCTTATTCCCATCCCAGCCGTTCGAGATGTCATCCGTCGTAAAAACCGTCCCTCCCCACCTATCGAAAATCGACAATCGACAATCGACAATCGATAATCCAGTATAAATGGGCTTAAACACATCATTAATTCCATCTCCGTCCGGGGTAAAAGCATTCGGAATGTATAAGTTTGTTTCAGGTATTTCTTCAGAAGTCAGCTTGACATAAACGGAACCTGATCCGGTACATCCTACCTGGGACTCCATCTCCACCAAATACATCCCTTCGGCATTGATCACGATACTTTCCGTGGTATCGCCAGTATTCCAGAGGTAGGAAGTTAATCCTGTCCCGGCATCCAGGACATCGCCAGGATGTAATTCCAGGGTATCCATGCCATGAAAGGCTGCAACGGGGTTTTCACTCACGACCAAGTGTATGGTCTTTTGATCGGTACATCCGACTTGATCTGTTGCCTGCAGGATGTAATCACCGGCATTGGCCAAGGTTACATTGAAAATGAAGGGATCGTTTTCAGTGATCGTTCCGTCAGGATAAGTCCATTGGAAAGTGAAGGGCGGCTGGTTGCCCGAAGCAATGCTCATGAAGCTCACTGATTGGCCTTCACAGACCGTTTTCGAAGCTGATAATATGACGGATGGAGGATCATAGATGGTCACTTCCCCGGTGCTGAACTCAGCGGGGATCGGATTGCCGTTGGCATTGGTGAAATAGCTTTCCGTGGTTCCGGTGTACCAGGCCAGCTCACCCTGCCCGGGATTTTTCGTGGTGAACACAAGTTCTGCTACGGTTTCCGGTTGGGTGAAAGTTATCGGTGAGGGTGAATTCCAGGCCAGGTTGATCACACCTGCCGCCTGGTCTACCCAGCCTGTAAGACTGTCAATGAGCTGCGGGTGGACATTGGTAAATCCTTCGCATTGCAGATTGTCCGCATTGTATCTTAATTTCAGGTGGAAAGTTGCAACGGAACTGAAGTTATCGACATTTACTGGTATCATGGCGGTGTTGCCCAGGCAATGCCCTCCTTCACCCGTAACAGCATGTAAATAAGTCAGGATAATATTCTGAATTTCAACAGTAAAAGTTGTATCACACCCATTCTCATCCTTAACTTGTAAATTGTAAATCCCAGACTGTAAATTGTAAAAATTTCCGTCATTAACTTGCCACGTCTCGCCGCCATCAATCGAATAATAAATGATTGGTGTCGAGCCGCTGGCAATGATCTCAATCGCTCCATTGTCCAAAAAATCTGTTTCGTCTGTTACAACTGGCGGCTGAACCTGCGGGCCAGGAATATCTTGCAAAAGTATCGGGTTATCGATATAAAATCCTTCGCAGCCATTATTGTCCCGGATGCGGACAACATAACTACCGGCAAGCAAGCCTGTAAATATGCTGTCAGTGGTATAATTACTCCCATTGTCGATGGAATATTCCAGGATTGAGCCGGGAGGTGCAAAGGCTGTAATGATCAGTTGTCCGTCAGGACGAAAGCAATGAGGCGCACTGGATTGAACCTGCGTAACCTGCAGGTTGCCTGCATCTTCGATAGTATAGACCGGAGATTCCGTTTCGCAGCCGTTGACATCGGTAATTGTAAGGACATACTGCCCTGCCGGCAGGTTAAAGACATCAACGCCTGTTCCGTAATCGTTGCCTGATAGATCTTCCCAGAGATACTGCAGAGGATCGGCTCCCTGGATGGTCAGGCCAGCGACAGAGCCGGTGGCTCCACCGCAGGAAGTAGAAGTTACAACCAGAGAAGTTTCATCAATCAGGATAGGTGGGTAAAAGCCTACATGGATCGTATCGCTGCCTGTGCATCCGGTATCAAAGAATGAAGCTCTGACCCAGTAGGTGCCGCTATCCGAAACAGTAATTTCAGGACTGCCGAACTGGTTGGTACTCCAGGAATACATATCCGCAAGGCAATTTGCATTCAGTGTAACCGATGTTCCCTCGCAAATAACAATATCGGTCCCCAAATCAGGTTTAGGAGTGGGAAAGATCTCTATTTCCCTGGAAGTATGCTCGAATCTTCCGGTAGGATACCATATATCGACTTCCACCTCGTGGATGCCAGCGAATTGAAAAGTATAGGTTGGCGAAAGCTCATGGGAAATATTTCCGGGGGCAAACTCATCGAAATTCCATTCAATGCTATCAGGTGTAGGAATAAAATGCGGGAGGAAATGTACCGGTGTGCCCTGGCAGTAATTTTCGGCTTCCCATTCGAAGCGGTAGAGGTAGTCAAGGAGGATGTTTATTGTTCTCCAACTTGCATCTCGTCCTCCCAAAAAAATGCTGTTTGTGTCGAAATCACAGGCAGGCCCCGATTCCCAGGGTTTATTAATTACGCTGATAGATTTAGACCAGGGAGGGTCACAATTAGATTCTAAACAAGATGTATAGATCCTTCCATCATTAGAAAGCTGCAAACTTGAGCTGGCTTTATCACGAACTTTAGTACAGGAATTATAAAAAGCTGCCGAATCTTCGATGAGATTCATATTGTACTGACATAACGCCCAACCTGACGGGGAAGAAATGATAATATTGTAAGACACATATAAAAATTTTGAATCCGGCGAAATTTCACAATCCCATGGCCTGCAATAACCTCCCAGCGAGTCTGGCCGGCATATTAAATATTGAAAGTCAATGAAACCCGTTGATTTATTGAAAGTGCATACTTCCAATCCCACCAAAGGGAATGTCCAATCATTAGGATCATAAGAAGCAATCAGATATTTTTTATCAGGAGATACTCTTATTCTCCCATCTGCAGAACCCATTTCTCTGTAGATTCCGGGAGAACTGTACACAGGATCAGGATGAACCCCGGTTTCATCAACTTTAAAACAGACATATCGGTCATCATCATATAATCTTGAAATGACCCAATAGCCATCGCCTGTATCATTTTTAAGTGCAAAGAGTTGGGAAGCAGCCATAGCGGCAGCTTCCAGTTTAATGTTTTTCACAGATGTAACTCCCCCCAAACCTCCGTCAAGAGTCATATCAATGACTGAATAATACAGGCCATCAGGCCAATACTGATGTGTGACGCTAAAGAGATAATACTGGTTTGCTGAGCCAGGCTTCGGGAAAGTGACCGTATTTTGGTGTGCATTATTATGTTCAGGAAGGAGACCGCTACCATTCATCATGATATTGTCATCGCGATTCCAAACGGTATTTCCATCAGAATAAAACAATAGATTACCTGTGCTGTCACTCATGACTGTACCAAAGAATCCAGCAGATGTGTTTTGAGGAAAGATCGGTACCGGATCACCTGATGTAAAATTTAATCCGGCCCATTCGCCAAAAATCCAGTTGTCGGCTTCACGCTGGGCGAAGAGAATTTGGGAATTCAGAAGTGAAAGGAAGATTAGAAACCAGAAGGTTTTCAGGGTTTTCATCTTACATCATTATGAAGATCGTTGAGGATGAAATGGATGGGATAAAAGTAGGCAATAATTAGATAGAATGCAAGTTTCAACAGATTCCTGCTTTCGCAGGAATGACGCCGGGAATAGAGATATAGGGGCGGCGCGGCACGCCATTGTCGACTTTTCAAGGTGTGCCGCGCCGCTTTTTCTCTCCCCTGGGGTTAAACCGTCATTCCCACGAAAGTGGGAATCTCATAACATGCCCAGTCGCCTTCTTTTTTACACATTTGATGTCATTTCGATCCGCTAAAGGCTGAGTAGATTCTTTTTAATGAAATAGCAAATCATTAATAATCAAATATTTAACTTTCCACCTTGTTGTACCGTGCGTTGTACTGCTTTTTGCAAACAGTTAACATTTAGCCCTATACACTTTGAACTTTGAACTTTGCCCTTACCTTCTGATATTCACCTTCCTCTGCATACTCCCTTTTTCAGTTTTAATACGGAGGATGTAAGTACCATCCGGAAAACCGTTCAGGTTTAAGGAACAATTATAGCCACAGTTATCTGTCCTCATTTTCTGCTGTCCGTTTATATCGATAAGGGCAACAGATTCGATACGGGTACCCGAATTTATATGTAACTGATTCTTAGCCGGATTGGGGTATATGCTGATATCCTTTTCCCATGCTGCTTCATCCACACCCGTCGGGGCAACTGTGATATAAGCATTTTTAGTTTCTGTCTTGTTGTTCACCCCGTCCGATACGGTCAGGCTGACGGTATAGGAACCATTGGCCATATAGGTGTAAGAAGGATTTTGCACTGTGCTGGTTCCGTCATCCCCGAAATTCCAGTTCCAGGAAACAATATTCCTGCCGGCCGGGATAGGCTTTTTCTTTAATTGATCAGGCGTTAATTTTGGAAGACCGCCGGGTTCCGATTCAGTGACCTGATTGATGATGTTGATATTCCCGTTTGAGCCGTTCAAGGTGCAGATATCCCAATATAGTCCGGTTCCTGATGTCGGGACCTGCAGGGTATGCAACAGGCCGTTCTCATTAAATATCTGGACCACCGCATTGGATGTTGTTATTTCAGGACTTTCGGAATAATTGTGAATATAATAGTGGTACTCCCCGGGTTGGAGGTCATAGATTGTCGTGGTTTCAGGACCATAACTCGTCACATCATCAATATCAAGGATAGCATAAGGCGGACTGTCGGCAGAGCCCTGGTCACCATAATAAATGTGATAAGTAGATCCTTCAATGGATGGTGTTTTCAAATGTGAATCAAGGTCCTCGGGTGTTTCACCCCAGGTTAGCACAAAACGGATCTGACCGGTATCGAGAGTGGGTGAAAGTGCAATTTGTAAATCCAGAGTACCGCCTTCCGGGATGACCACTTGGCTGTTCGTGTAATTAGTGTAGCCTGTAGCAGAAGCTGTTACCGTGTGCGTTCCTTCTAATGACAAATCTGTGAACTGTACTGCAAGAGGAGCGTTTCCATTCGTAGGTGTAGCGGTGAAATTGGCATTTAGGATACCTGCCGGGATATTGGCGATGGCATAATTCCCGTTTTCATCCGTATAATCACTTAATCCGGCGACTGAAACAAGTGCATTAGGAACTGAATTGCCGTTAACGGCATCCGAAACCTTACCGGTCAAAGATGAGTTTGCAGCACTTTCAGAGGTAATCTTAATGTCATCCAGCATAAAAATAAATGCATCATTGGATACACATTGAATCCCGATAAAGATATCCATCCCACTTTAGGCAGACAGATCGAAATCCTTCAGCTCCCAAGCTTCGGCAGGTGCTTCGAGATATGAACCCACACTGATGATGGTAAAACTACCGGGGTCAGTATTGGTCGTCGACACCCCGACTTTATATCTTTCCAGCCCATAATTGGCTGTATAAGATTTGACCCAGAATTTAAGATGGCCGTTTGAGCCGAGTTCGATCAGCGGTGAAATGATCCAGTCATTATTCGGATGAGTGGTCGAGGCAAAACATGCAGCATATTTATATCCTCCATGAGGCAACAAGGCCGGATCATCTAAAAGCGGCGGGGTCGTTGACGACGGATTGAATACGATGAATGACATCGCTTCACCCGAATGAAGAAATGTATAGCCCGTTATACCATAGGTAGTCGAGCCGTCAACATCTATTGTCGTCCAGGGGATGAAGGTGAGGCTAAAGTCGGTATAAGTTTCAAAATCCTGGGTGACAGTCCCCTTCACTGCTGTCAGGATTTCCTGTTGCTGGGGATCCGGTCGCGGGGGTGTCTGAATATTAACAGGTAGTGTCCGCTGCAATTGGGCCATAAGAGAAATTGACATACCAATGGCCAGGATAAGTAAATACGCTTTTTTCATAGTATTGTTAGTTTAGTGAGTTAATAATCTTCAATAATATTTTCATCACACAAAAATAAGTGTATATTGATTATTATTTATCTCGGATTAAATACGTGTGCAAGTTATTCAAAATACTTCACCAACATTACGTCAGCCTCATTTTCTTTCCTTACCTGATAATTTTTACCTTTGCCAGGTATAAATATCTTATAAAATCTTTATGAAGATTACCGTAGTTGGCACCGGTTATGTCGGACTTGTTTCCGGGGCTTGTTTTGCTGAAGTCGGAATTGATGTAACCTGCGTGGACATTGATAAAACCAAGATTGATAACTTGAAGAAAGGAATTATTCCGATCTATGAACCAGGCCTGGAAGAAATTGTGGAAAGAAATATGGCAAAAGGCCGTCTGCATTTTACCACGAACCTTGCTGAATCGCTTAATAAATGCGAAGTAGTCTTCAGTGCTGTCGGGACACCACCCGATGAAGACGGAAGCGCCGACCTTTCCTATGTAATCGGGGTAGCCAGGGAAGTCGGTCAACATATGAAAGATTACCTGCTAATGGTCACTAAAAGCACCGTCCCGGTCGGAACAGCTAAGCTGGTGAAGCAGGCAATCCAGAAAGAACTTGATAAAAGAGGAGTCAAAATACCTTTTGATGTGGCTTCAAATCCGGAATTTCTCAAAGAAGGTGCCGCAGTCGACGATTTCCTGAAACCCGATCGTATTGTTGTCGGAATAGAATCGGCCAGGGCTGAAGAGCTTATGAGCAAACTCTATAAGCCATTCACCCTCAACGGTCACCCTGTCATCTTTATGGATATTCCGTCGGCAGAAATGACAAAATATGCTGCTAATGCCATGCTGGCCACAAGGATCAGTTTTATGAACGACATCGCCAACCTTTGTGAGATCATGGGAGCTGACGTAAATATGGTACGTAAAGGCATCGGCAGCGACCCGCGTATCGGCTCCAGGTTTATTTACCCCGGTATCGGCTATGGAGGATCCTGCTTCCCGAAAGATGTGAAAGCGCTGATCCACACTGCCGGAGATAACGGTTATTCCATGCGTGTTTTAAAAGCTGTGGAAGAAGTAAATGACGATCAGAAATCAGTACTATACAATAAAGTCCGGAAATATTTCAACGGCAACCTTAAAGGGAAAACTATTGCCCTGTGGGGACTTTCTTTTAAACCTGAAACAGATGATATGCGCGAAGCGCCAGCCCTTATGCTGATCGATAAATTTCTGAAAGCTGGTTGCAAAGTTAAAGCCTATGATCCCGAGGCAATGAAAGAAACCCGGCGACGCATTGGCGACATCATCGAATATGCTAAAGACGAATATGAAGCCCTGATCGATGCTGATTGCCTGCTGTTGGTCACCGAATGGAAAGAATTCCGGGTACCTGACCTGGCTATGATGAAAAAACTTCTGAAAGATCATGTTATCTTCGATGGCAGAAACATATATGACTCAAAAGAAATGACAGCAGCAGGTTTTGAGTACTTTGGAATTGGATTGTAAACTAAAGAGTCATAAAGTAGCCATTAGGTGGTCATAAGGTTGTTTTGGAATTAGAAATTTGAAATTTGAAATTTGGAATTAGTTTACAGGAAATGAGAAAAAGGATTTTAGTAACCGGCGGCGCGGGCTTTTTAGGATCGCACCTGGTCGAAAAGCTGCTGGCGGAAGGCCACGATGTTACGTGTGTCGATAATTACTTTACCGGTGATAAATGCAACATTGCCCATCTGATCGGAAACCCTTATTTTGAAGTCATCCGCCACGATATTACTATGCCGTTCTATATTGAGGCCGATGAGATATACAATCTCGCCTGCCCGGCTTCTCCTATCCACTATCAGTTCAACCCGATCAAGACCATTAAGACCTCCGTCATGGGCGCTATCAACATGCTCGGGCTGGCTAAACGCATTCATGCAAAGATTCTCCAGGCCTCAACATCAGAAGTTTACGGAGATCCTGAAGTGCATCCGCAAAAGGAATCTTATTGGGGGCACGTCAACCCGATAGGTTCACGGGCTTGCTATGACGAGGGAAAACGTTGCGCCGAAGCTCTCTTTATGAACTACCATTTTCAGAATAATGTCCGCATCAAGATCATGCGTATTTTTAATACTTACGGACCGCGGATGCACCCGCATGATGGCAGGGTTGTATCGAATTTCATCGTTCAGGCACTTAAAAATGAGGATATTACAATTTATGGCGATGGGTCCCAGACCCGAAGCTTTTGCTATGTCGATGATCTGCTCGAAGGCATGGTCAGGCTGATGCATACCGGTGACGAATTCATCGGGCCGGTCAATGTGGGCAATCCGGGCGAATTCACTATTCTTGAACTTGCGGAAAAGGTTCTAAGGCTTACTGGTTCGCACTCAAAGCTAATTTTTCTGCCTTTGCCGGAAGATGACCCGATGCAACGCCAACCGGATATTTCACTGGCTAAAAAAGAACTCGGTTGGGAACCAAAAATCCCGCTTGAAGAAGGACTTAGAAAAACAATTGATTATTTCAAGTCAGTGGTTTAATTATTTCTTTAGATGTTAAATATCCTTATCACCGGCAGTAACGGCCAGTTAGGCAGTGAGTTCAGGGAAGCGTCTGCTTTGTATCCTTACTATAATTTCATTTTTACCGATATCGCAGAACTCGATATAACAGATGCCGAGCAGGTTGAGCAATTTTTATCTCAGCAAAATATTGATGTAGTGATAAACTGCGCCGGGTATACTGCTGTCGACAGGGCCGAAGAGGAGCCCGATTTAGCTATACTGATCAACCGGGATGCTGTGGTAAACCTGGTCCAGGCTTGTAAAAAATATGATATTTACCTGGTCCATATTTCCACGGATTATGTGTTTGATGGAAAGAATCAAAGGCCATACCGTGAAGATGATAAACCTCATCCCACATCCTCTTATGGTAAATCAAAACTTGCCGGTGAAGAAGCTGTCATGGCGTGCCTGGAAAAAGGGATGATAATCCGGACGGCCTGGCTTTATTCTTCTTTCGGGAGCAATTTTGTGAAAACTATCCTGAAAAAGGGCTCTGAAAAAGGAAAGCTGGATGTGGTCAATGACCAGGTCGGGTGCCCTACTTATGCCAGGGACCTCGCAGTTATTATCCTTAAAATACTGCCAAAAGCTTTATCAATTCACCAGTTTGAGATTTATCATTACTCCAATGAAGGCGAATGCAGTTGGTACGACCTTGCTAAAGCCGCGGTTGAGCTGGCAAATATCCCATGCCAGGTTAACCCGGTAACATCGGAAGAATACCCGCAGCAGGCACCCAGGCCGTTTTACAGCGTTCTGGATAAAACGAAGATAAAAGAGCAGTTTGGGATAACAATCCCGGATTGGAGGGAGAGCCTGAGGGAGTGCATTGCTTTGATGGCGTAAGGCATGGAAGTATGGAGGCATGGAATCGTAGAGTTATGTTTTCAACTTTGAATTTTAAAACTTAAACTTTGAACTTTGAACTTTGAACTAATGAATATGCTTGATCCTAAAATACTTAGCAGAGCCCAGGATTGGCTTACAGGAGATTTTGATGAAGAAACTAACAGACAGGTCAATGATCTTATAATAAATAATCCCCAGGAAATCGTTGATGCTTTTTACCAGGATCTTGAGTTTGGAACCGGCGGGTTGCGCGGCATCATGGGGGTCGGGACAAACCGGATGAATAAGTATACTGTCGGTATGGCCACCCAGGGACTTGCGAATTACCTGAAAAAGATATTCCCCGGTCAGAAGCAGATTAAGGTGGCTATTGCTTATGACTGCAGGAACAACAGTCCTTATTTTGCGCAGATCACAGCAGATGTTTTCTCTGCCAACGGTATTTTCGTTTACCTTTTTAAAGCCCTGAGACCCACGCCGGAGTTGTCGTTTGCGATCCGCCACCTGGGCTGCCAGAGCGGGATAGTCATCACCGCCTCCCATAATCCAAAGGAATATAACGGTTATAAGGCTTATTGGGAAGATGGAAGCCAGCTGATCCCCCCGCATGATAAAAATGTTATCGCCGAAGTGCAAAAGATCAAATCACCCAATGAGGTGAAATTTGATGGAAACAAAGATTTAATTGAGATGATCGGCGAAGACTTTGACCGGGTTTACCTGGACCGGATACTTCAGTTGAGCTTGTCGCCGGAAGAGATCAGGAAGCACTCAGACCTGAAGATCGTTTATACATCCATCCACGGAACTGGCGGGCAGCTTGTCCCGGTCTGCCTGGAGAAATTCGGATTCAAAAATATTCATGTAGTTGCTGAGCAAAATATTCCTGACGGGAATTTCCCTACGGTCAAATCACCTAATCCGGAAGAACCGGCTGCACTGGACATGGCTATTAAGCAAGCCGAAAAAATAGGCGCCGACCTGGTCATGGCCACTGATCCCGATGCAGATCGAATCGGGATTGCAGTCCGTGATCTTAACAAAAACTTTATCCTGCTAAACGGCAACCAGACGGCAGCTTTACTGACCTATTATCTCCTGACAAAATGGGATGAAAAGAAGAAACTGACCGGTAAAGAGTATATTGTAAAAACAATTGTTACTTCGGAGATACTCAAAGATATAGCTGACCGGTTCAAAGTAGAATGCTATGATGTACTCACCGGTTTCAAGTGGATTGCAGAAGTCATCCGGCTTAATGAAGGAAAGAAGATATTCATCGGCGGTGGAGAAGAGAGCTATGGCTATATGACAGGTGACTTTGTCCGCGACAAGGATGCTATAAGCTCCTGTGCCCTGGTTGCAGAAACAACCGCCTGGGCTGCTTCTAAAGGGAAAACCCTCTACGAGTTGTTGCTCGATATTTATGTCGAATTTGGCCTTTACAAGGAAAAACTGATCTCAGTCGTGAGAAAAGGCCAATCCGGCAGTAAGGAAATCAAAAAGATGATGGACGATTTCCGCAGCACCCCTCCTTCCCAGATCAACGAATCCAGGGTAGTCACGATCAAGGACTACCAGTTGTCGGTATCCAAAGATATGATTACAGGGAACACTGCACCCATAGGTCTTTCCAAATCCAATGTCCTCCAATTCTTCCTGGAAGACGGCAGCAAGATCAGCGTGCGGCCAAGCGGCACAGAGCCAAAGATCAAGTTTTACTTTAGTGTTAAGGAAGATCTTCCGACTAAGTTTGATTTCGAAAAAGTGGATACTAAACTTAACGACCGGATAAAGGGTATCATTCACGATTTGAAGCTGGAAGCATAGGGAGGGGAAGCTCCTGTTCTACCATTCCACTGTTTCACCGTTTCACCGTTTCACCGATTCACCATTCCACCGTTTCACTTCTTTTCATATTTCATCCCTCTCTCCATCCGCATGAATTCTTATTTTTGGGAGGAAAAATTCCATAAGTTTGTACCTAATGTTAATTGCAATTGAAAGATATGGCAGAAAATAGATACAGAAAATTGATGAGTATATTTCTGCTATTAGTAATTTGCTCGCTTCTGGTTTACATTGTCTTAAGGGCTTATTATTTATCATTTACTCATGATGAGTCTCTTTCCTTTAAAATAATTACAGGAGATAAAGGAGTAGCGAGAACCGCTAATGATCATTATTTGAATACATGGCTTATGTTCATATTTTATCGCCTTTTCGGCGGACAGGAAATCTTTCTCAGGCTGCCAAATATTTTAGGCTTTATTATATACTCATTTTTTTCTTATAAGATTCTCATAAAAACAAAAAATATATTTTTAATGCTGTTAGGGGCATCGCTTTTATTATTAAATCCTTATTTATTGGATTTTTTCAGTCTGGCCAGGGGCTACGGGCTTTCTCTCGGGTTTGGATTAGGAGCGTTATACTATTTATTTAGACAAGAAAGCTTTATCACTTATAAACAATACATCCTGAGTTTGTCATTTTCGTTTCTATTTAGTTTATTTTCAGCATATTCAAATCTTTTTTATATCAATTTGAATATATCATTAATGATCGTTTTTTTAATTGAATTATACCTTTTAAGAAAAAATAAAGCAATTCAACTCAATATTAAAAGAAAAGTAACGGTTGCATTGGTCTTCATATTTAATTTGTTTTTTCTTTTTATTCTTATTAATCAAATTTTTAAACTTAAAAATACCAGTGAATTAAACTTTGGAGGCCAGAATAATTTCATTGATAATATTTTGACCATTCTGATTCACCGATCTATTTATTTTAGTTATTATGGAGAACAATTTTGGATAAGCATAAGGCAAATGGTTATTGCTGTTTTTGCCATCACTATAGTATATCAGATTTGTAGTAATAAATATTCATCCTTATCAAAAATAACCATAATGATATTTTTAATGATTTTTGCTACAATTATGCAACATTATATGTTTGATGCTACTTACCCCCCTGCAAGGTCTTCTCTCATATATATCACATTATTTGCCCTTTTGATTATTTATTTGCTGTCGGAAATTTATTTAAAAATATTCCCGAAACAATATGTGAAAATTGCGTTTAACCTATTGGTTTTATTTCTGTTATGTATGCCTTTAGATTGGCATTTTATAAAAAATATAAATTTAAAATATACCAAAGAATGGAAACTTGATTCAAACACAAAAAGTGTAATGAAAAAAATCATTGAACTTCATGAGAATGATATATATAAAGGCAGGAAGATAACAATATCAAACCATTGGCATTTTGAACCTTCAATTAATTACTATCGCATTATATATTCTATGGATTATTTAACGCCAGCTAATAGAAACGCTATTGATAAAAATGCGGATTTTATATACTGCACTCAGGAAGAAAAGGAAAAGTTAATAACAGGTGATAGCTATTTCATTTTGAGTGATTATAAAGATACAAAAACAATATTATTAGAGAAATTCACCTATGATTAATACGCATTTGAAGTCAGCAAAGCTTAGGGTAAAGATTCCAAATATTTGATAAACAAACGCTATTTAAAACGAAAACTTAATTATAGAACAATGAAAACCGTGATAATAATGACAATGCAATGAGTCTAATTCAAACAATAATTATTGCCATTATAGAAGGGTTGACGGAATTCCTTCCGGTATCTTCAACAGGACACATGATTTTAGCTTCAAGTCTCATGAAAATACATGATGATGCCTTTGTTAAAACCTTTGAAATTTCGATACAGCTTGGAGCAATTATGGCTATTGTAATGCTTTATGCTAAACGATTCTGGCAAGGAATTTCTATTTACCTGAAGCTTGGCATAGCTTTTATTCCAACTGCAATTATTGGTTTTTTTGCCTATAATTTCATCAAAGCCTATCTGTTCAATCCAATAATTGTTGCTGTTTCACTAATAATTGGCGGAATTATTCTTATTTTGATTGATAAAAAAGTAGTAGGCCAGAAGAGTAAAACTGATGTTCTTGAAAACATTACCTATAAAAATGCTTTCTTCATAGGTCTTATTCAATGTTTTTCTATGATACCCGGCGTGTCAAGAGCGGCTGCAACTATCATAGGCGGTGTTTTTAACGGACTTGACAAGAAACAGGCAACTGAGTTTTCCTTTTTACTAGCCGTTCCGACTATGTTTGCCGCAACCGGATACGATTTGTTAAAAACACCCGTGGAATTTACAAATCATGAAATATTATTATTGGCAATAGGATTTATTGTTGCCCTGTTTACTGCATGGATAGCTGTTAAGATATTCTTAAAAATTGTGGAAAATTATGGTTTTAAATATTTTGGTTATTACAGAATTATCATTGGAATAATCTTTTTGATAATATTAAATTAGATTCGGCAAATGTAAATGGTTCGGTATTGGTTTATGACCCGCAAACAAAAACATCCTGATCGAACGATTTTACAAGATGTGGTAAGGGTTTCATGCCTGCTTCGACTTTTAAAATTGTAAATTCAATCATTGCCCTCGAGACCGGTGTCGTTGAAAATGACAGCACCATGTTTAAATGGAATGGCGAAAAACGAAGGCTGCCGATATGGGAACAGGATTTAACTTTCAGAGATGCTTTTCACTTTTCCTGCGTTCCCTGATACCAGGAAATTGCCAGAAAAATCGGTGAAAAAAGGATGAATGACCAAACAGGTGCTTAAAAAACTTCCAGGATTTTCTCTTTTTTCCCTCTGAATTCGTAAGTATCACCGGCCTTTTTGCCGTCTATGGCGCTATAAAAAGGCACCATCGCTGAAATGACAAAAAAATCTTCGCCTTCAACTTTGATCTTGCCAATGCCGGCAGCAACAAACAAACGCTGTGATTCGGTTATCACAACTGCGCCAAACCGGATCTGACTGTAAGTGCGTGTCATATCCACCCTTCGCAGGATATCAACCTGTTCGTTGATCTTCAGAATCTGCTGGGCAAACATGTCCCTTTTGCTCATCATCTGGTTACGGTACGAATCGTATAAATCCTTAGGAAGACCATATTCCTCCGCACTATCAGCCACTTCTTCCATCACCACTTTCAGGTTCTGCTTCACCTTGGTCTGCTGTTCAAAACATGCATCCAGGATCTTTTGTTTCAATTTCAAACGATCCATATCAATTAATTCTTAATTTTAAAAAACAAAAATCTTAACGTGCTGCTTCACGAAAAGATTACCTGAGAATAATAAATGTTCAAAATCTGTTACGAAGATACAACAAATTATTTAAAATGATACCTGAATCAGAATCATTTCTTGAGCCGGAAAATTCAATCAATGTTTTGGAATTTCTTCGCGTTGCCCATGAATATTGCCTTTTTACTGAAAAGGCTGCAAAAAAAAACAGAACGGAAATCTTTGATTTTTTCCTGAAAATTGGTCCTCTCCTATATTTAAAAGGAAAACTATTGCCTGAAATTAACCCGGAATACCCTGAAACCAGTGAGCGTTTTGTGACTGAAGAAGAATGGCAGGATATTTTTAATGTCCACCGGGCCACTTTTAAAGAAGATGATGAATACTACCACGTTAATTACGAGGAATTTAATGAATATGAGGCAGTTAAAGCCAGTCTTTCTGAAAATTTCACCGATATTTTCCAGGACCTGAAAGATTTCATCCTGCTTTACCAGAAAAACTCTCAAGCTGCCAGGCAGAATGCAGTACACGATTGCAAAGCGCTTTTCGAATCCCGCTGGGGACATAAGATACTCTCCAACATGCGGTATATCCATTTTCTGCTGAATAAGAGCCTCCTTGTTAATAGCGAGACTGATTTGTTCTGACTTCCCTCCCCTATTTAGACAACATTTAGAATAGAAATCCACAAAACCCACGCTGATTTTAAATACATTTGCCTTCTTATCTGGATTTAATCTAAATAATGAGAAGCCTAAGGGAGCTTAATAATGGCGATAAAGGGATCATCACCAGGATCAGGGGACGGGGGGAATTCCGTAAACGGATCATCGAGATGGGGTTCGTCAAGGGCAAATGGGTGACTGTTATCAAGGCCGCTCCGTTGCAGGACCCGGTGGAATATCGTATCCTCGATTCGAACGTTTCACTCAGGCTCGAAGAAGCAGGTTTCATCGATGTCATAACGGCGGAAGAAGCCAGCCACCTGATTGACAACCGGCATTTCGACGGCGTCACAGAAACAGAACAGCTTAAGTCACCTGCGCGGGGAAAAAACCGCATGATCGAGGTTGCGCTGGTCGGAAATCCAAACTCAGGCAAAACCAGCCTGTTCAATTACGCCTCGCATTCACGCGAGCATGTCGGCAATTACGCGGGCGTTACGGTTGATTCCAAGACCGCTAAAGTCAAGATTAAAGGTTATGCCATCCGGGTTACTGATTTACCAGGTACTTATTCCCTTTCCTATTACAGCCCGGAAGAGCTTTTCGTCAGGCAGCATCTTTCAAAGTCGGCACCAGACGTTGTTATTAATGTTGTGGATGCATCAAACCTGGAGCGAAACCTTTACCTGACCACCCAACTGATCGATATGGGAGTCAGGGTTGTGGTGGCGCTTAATATGTACGACGAAATGAAGCTTAAAGGCGATGCCTTTGATTATAAAACCCTGGGCCAGATGACCGGTATTCCTTTCATCCCCACCATTGCATCCAAAGGGAAAGGAGTACGGAATTTATTTGAAAAGATCATAGAAATATATGAAGAGATAGAGCTTGATGCCAGGCAGGTCCATATCAATTATGGTTTTGAACTGGAACAATCCATCGAAAGGGTCATAAATAAAATCCAGACTATGGGTCAACCGGCCGGTTCGATTTCGTACCGCTATCTTGCAATCAAACTGTTGGAGAAAGACAAGCAGACTCACATTTTTTTTGATGGGCTGAAGAATTACGATGAAATCAAAGAAACAGCAGAAAAAGAAATTTCCAGGCTTGAAAATTTTTACAGAGAAGACACGGAAAGCCTTATCGCGGGCGCAAGGTACGGATTCATAGAAGGCGCTCTTAAGGAAACTTATAAGCCTGCTGATTCTTCAAAAAAAACCAATACTCAACGGATCGACCAGTATTTTACCGGGAAATACCTTGGCTACCCTATCTTCATCATCATGATGTGGCTGATGTTCCAGGCCACGTTCGTTTTCGGAGACTACCCGGTTATGCTGATTGAAAAACTGGTTGAATTGACAGGCAACTTATTTAATAAAATAATCCCGGAAGGCATCGTTAACGACATGATGATCGATGGCATTATTGGCGGTGTTGGAGGCGTGATCGTATTCCTGCCCAATATTCTCATCCTCTTCCTCTTCATATCCTTAATGGAAGATACCGGTTACATGGCCCGGGTTGCCTTCATCGTCGATAAGCTCATGCATAAGATAGGTCTGCACGGCAAATCGTTTATACCGCTGCTTATGGGATTCGGGTGCAATGTCCCTGCAATCATGGCAACACGTACCATAGAAAACAAGAACGACCGACTGGTGACCATGCTGATTATCCCGTTCATGTCTTGCAGTGCAAGATACCCTGTTTATGTCTTGCTTATCAGCGCTTTTTTTGTCAGTTATAAGGGCGCTGTCCTTTTCCTCCTTTACCTGATTGGTATCGCATTGGCTGCATTAGTGGCATTTCTGCTGAAGAAATCTTTGTTTAAAGCCAGGGAAATCCCTTTTGTGATGGAACTACCTCCTTATCGAATGCCCACCTTGAAGGCCATTCTCAGGCATACCTGGTTCAAAGGCGCCCAATACCTGAGAAAGATGGGCACCATTATACTTTTAGCTTCCATTATCATTTGGGCGCTTGGCTATTTCCCGAGGAATAATGTCAGGAACGATTATTACCAGGGCATGATCAGCCTGGCTGAAAATGATGACCAGGTCAAAATAATAAAAGCTGCCATGAGAGAGGAACAACAGGAACAGTCGTTTATCGGAAGGATCGGCAGGCTAATCGAACCAATTATCCGGCCTTTGGGTTTTGACTGGCGCATGGGCGTGAGCCTGGTTGCAGGTTCCGCAGCAAAAGAGGTAGTCGTAAGCACCATGGGCGTTCTTTACCAGACCGGTGATGACGAAGGGATTACGGGACTGATCGGCAAGTTGCAGACACAGGTTCATTCTTCAGGTCCCCTCATGGGCAAGCCTGTGTATACACCCCTTGTAGCCTTCGCTTTCATGATCTTTATCCTGATCTATTTCCCTTGTATCGCTGTAATTGCAGCAATAAGAAAAGAATCCGGCAGATGGAAATGGCCGGCTTTCCTGGCTGTTTACACGACAGCCCTTGCATGGATAGCAGCGTTTGCGGTTTATCAGATCGGCAGCCTTATTTAGTTTTGCAGACTGTCCAGACGATTCAGTCCAAGTATCGAACGATCATAGTTCGGGATAAGTTCGAGGGCTTTTTGATAATCTTTCCTCGCATTTACATAATCACCCAGCAATTCATAATTGTAACCCCTGTTGAAGTAAGCATCGGTGTATTTGGGATCCAGGGAAATCGCCCGCGTAAAACATTTGACTGCTTCTTCAAAATCATTGAGATAGACCAGGTTAATGTACCCAAGGTTATAATGTGCCTCCTTGAAATCCGGAGAAACTGTCAGCAGTTTTTCATAGGTCGCAATGGCCTTGGGAATATTCTCCTGTTCCTGGTAAGCCAGACCAAGCAGATAATAAGCTTCTCCCCTGCCAGGTTCAATACGGGTAGCAGCTTGCAAATAACCGGCAGCAAGTGAATTTTTCTGGGCTGAGTAGAGCGCACCTAACTCTAAGTATGCTTCATAGTAGTTTTGGTCCTGATCGGCTGCAGCCTGGAAGTTCTGGATAGCCAGGGACGAATCGCCCAGTTCCATGTATGCATAACCGCGGATAAAGTGCGCTTTGGGATTGATCTGGTCAAGGTCAAGTGCCCTCCTGGTATATTCAAAAGTATTAGCATAATCTTTAAGTATAAGATAAACTTCAGCCAGTTTCAATAATGCATTCTTATTTACCGGATCAAGTTCTTCCGCTTTCTTTAAAGCTTCCAGGCAGTTAGGTATGCGTCCCATTGACAGGTAGATTTCCGAAAGGGCCACGAAATAGTCCGACTTTTTCTCATCCAGTTGTATAGCCTTATTGATATCTGCCAGTGCCCTGTTTATATCTTTCCGCTCAAGATAATAACGTGAACGAAGGTAATAATGCTCCGGGTTAAGAGAATCAGAATGAATTTTCTCATTCAGGTCCTCTAATTCCAATGGCAGGGCAGCAGAATTTTGTGCAGAGGCCACTTTCTTCTCATTAACTGGCTGACATGCAGACAGTAAAAGGCTGAAAATAAGTAAACTCCAAACAGGGATAAAGTTTTTCATCCTCTGGTTTTAAAAAGATGTTAGAATAAAACAATCAGACCGGAAGAAGTTTTTCCCGGATTTTCGCTTCCAGTTCCTCTGCTAATTCAGGATTATCCACAAGGAGCTTTTTAACTCCATCTCTTCCCTGGCCCAATTTCGTTTCTCCGTAGCTGAACCAGGACCCGCTTTTCTTAATAATGCCTAAATCGGCACCCAGGTCAATGATTTCACCGACACGTGAAATGCCCTGCCCGTACATAATATCGAACTCCGCTTTTTTAAATGGTGGGGCGACTTTATTCTTGACTACTTTTACCTTCACGCGGTTACCGGTACTCTCCTCGCCTTCCTTGATCTGGTTAATTTTTCTTATGTCAAGGCGCACGGAAGCATAGAATTTCAGGGCATGTCCACCGGTTGTCGTTTCCGGGTTGCCGAACATGATACCGATCTTTTCCCTTAGCTGATTAATAAATATGCAACATGAGCCTGTCTTACCGATATTGGCAGTAAGTTTCCGAAGCGCCTGCGACATCAGCCTGGCCTGCAAACCCATTTTTGAGTCACCCATTTCGCCTTCGATTTCACTTTTGGGTGTGAGGGCTGCCACCGAGTCGATCACAATGATATCAATGGCACCCGACCTGATCAGGTTATCCACGATCTCAAGAGCCTGTTCCCCATTATCCGGTTGGGATATCAGCAGGTTGTCGATGTCGATGCCAAGTCTTTGCGCGTAGAAACGGTCGAATGCATGTTCCGCATCGATAAATGCTGCTATTCCGCCAAGTTTCTGTGCTTCGGCAATAGCATGAAGTGCGAGAGTAGTTTTACCGCTCGATTCAGGGCCATATATCTCAATTACCCTTCCCCTGGGAAGCCCGCCTACTCCTAATGCCGCGTCCAACCCGATGGATCCTGTCGGAATGAAAGGGATATTTTCCGCCGGGGTGTCCCCCAGTTTCATAATGGTTCCCTTGCCGTACTGCTTTTCGATATTGCCCAAGGTCATCTCCAGGGCTTTCATCTTCTCTTTCCTGATCTGGTCAATATTGTTCTCTCCACCCATAATAAAAGATTTAAAAGTTATTGTTTAATCAACCTCTGCCAGAATTTGGTCAGAATGGTCCTTTGTTTGCACTTTATCAAAGATCTTTAATATATTTCCATCTTCTGAAATAATGAAAGTCATCCGGTTTATCCCATCGTATTCCCTTCCCATAAACTTTTTCTTTCCCCACACACCGTATGCATTGATGATTTTTTTATCCATATCGGGTATAAGGGGAAAAGGAAGATTGTATTTACCGGCAAACTTCTGGTGTGATGCGGCATTATCAGCACTAACCCCTAGGATTTTAAAGCCTTTTACAAGCAAGGCATCATAGTTGTCACGAAGATTACAGGCTTCGGCCGTGCATCCTGGCGTATCATCCTTTGGATAAAAATAAAGGATGACTTTACTCCCTTTATAATCTTCCAGTGAAATCATTTTGCCATTTTGATCGACGGCTAATATGGCGGGGGCTTTATCACCTACTTTCAGTTTCATTATAAAAATATTAAAAGGTTAGGGATACACAAAAATATTCATTTTCAACATCGCGGGCATCCTATAATCTTTATAAATTATCATTGGTTACCAACAAACAGGGAAGCGTTTCAGATAATTTTTTTCTTTTCCTGCATCTCATAATACTTGCAAAATTGATTGATTCCGCAGGACTCACACTTTGGCCGCCTGGCCTGGCAGACATATCTCCCATGCAGAATCAGCCAGTGATGTGCCAAAGAAATCTTATCTTCAGGTATGTATCGTACCAACTGCAATTCCGTCTGTAGCGGGTTCTTAGCCCGGTATGTGAGGCCAATTCTTGCTGCAACCCTGAATACATGGGTATCTACTGCAAGTTTCGGCTGGTTAAATGCCACTGATGCCATCACGTGAGCAGTTTTTCTTCCTACACCCGGTAATTTCTGAAGATGATCCACATCCGATGGCACCGTTCCGTTATAGTCTTCTACGATCATCCTGGCTATCCCGACAAGATGCCTTGTTTTATTATTCGGATAGGAACAACTTTTTATCAACTCAAAAACCTCCTCTTCTTTGGCAGCTGCCAGCGTGTCAACGGATGGAAAGCGTTTAAAGAACACTGGAGTAATGATGTTGACCCGTTTATCCGTGCATTGAGCCGATAATATAACTGAAACCAGCAATTCATAAGGGGAAGAATATACCAGTTCAGTTTCCGCGACTGGTTGATTCAATGTAAAATACTCCAGGATTTTTTTATATCGCTCAGCTTTCTTCAAAGTTTTCTATAGGTTAATCGGGATTTTGCAAAAATATACCCGTTCTGTTGAAAAAAAATGAGGTTGCCTCAAAATCTCTTTTAAGACAACCCCGCATGTAATTAATTTCCTTTAATTAGCCAGTTGATAAATTGTACCGGCTGTCTTGGTCTTCAGTATGTTCAACGCGCTGGAATACCTGATCAGGTTCTGAAGGGTTAAGTAACTGGGGCCAATATCCCCTTGCTTTTTCCCTGGCGCTCTTTTTTCTATTTGGTTGATTTCCTGAAGATAATGTTGTAAGTCATAAAGAGTAATGGTTTTTTCCATAGGCTACGCGAATATTTTACAGTTCGTATGCGTAACTAACGGTAAAAAACCAGTTAATATTTTAACACCTGATAAATATTTTGAATAAATCAGGCCGAAAGGGTCAGGTTTTTCTCTTTGATGATTTTCCTCAGGTTGATAAGCGCATAGCGCATCCTGCCAAGGGCTGTGTTGATGCTGACTTCTGTAGCATCAGCAATCTCTTTAAAACTCATATTCGAATAATGGCGCATGACCAGGACCTCTTTTTGTTCATCGGGAAGCAGTTCGATCAGTGCCCGCACATCTTCATGGATCTGGTCGGTGATAATCTGTTCTTCGACCGAAGGGTCCGTGATCCTGACCATGTCGAAAATGTCATATTCATCATTGGAGTTGCTGATGACGGGGATTCTTTTTGCACGGCGAAAATGATCAATGATAAGGTTGTGTGCTATCCGCATCACCCATTGGATGAATTTTCCTTCTTCTTTGTAAGAACCGGAACGAATGGTATTGATCACTTTGATAAAAGTATCCTGAAAAATGTCGTCAGCAAGTTGATCGTCTTTCACGACCATCATAATGTAAGAATAAACTTTGCGTTTGTGACGATAGATTAGTTTTTCCAGGCACTTCTCATTACCGTTTAAATATTTACCAATTAGCTCTTTATCGCTAATTATGGCAGCTTTCATTGTGCCTCCTTTTTTAAGGTGAATAATGATAAAAAAGGGTAAATATTTATTCTATAATGTTCCTCCTCTTCTTTAGATATGAGACAAAAGTAAGAATTTTCTTTTGGTTTTCGTTGACGAAAGAAATGCAAATATAGGAATTAAAAAGAAAAATGCAAGTGAATATTCATAATTTTGCACTTTTCCTAAAAATCAGTTATATATCTTTTGCATGCCGGGCATTGATTTCAGCCAATTTGACACTAAGAAATTTATTCTTGTAAAAGGAGCTTCGGTCAACAACCTGAAGAACATTGATGTGGCTATTCCCCGTAACCGCCTGGTAGTGATTACGGGATTATCCGGATCGGGCAAGTCGTCCCTGGCATTTGACACCCTTTACGCCGATGGGCAGCGGCGTTACGTTGAAAGCCTGAGTGCTTATGCCCGTCAATTCATGGGCAGGATGAGCAAGCCAAAAGTAGAGTATATCAAAGGGATTTCTCCGGCAATTGCGATCGAACAAAAAGTGAACACCCGCAACCCTCGGTCCACTGTCGCCACATCCACCGAGATTTACGATTACATCAAGCTGCTTTTTGCAAGAACAGGCAAGACATATTCGCCTGAATCAAACCAGCTCGTTAAACGGCATACGGTCACTGATGTCACTGACTTTATCCTCTCCCAATCAGAAGGCGCCCGCATCACGATTTCATGCCCACTGATCAGGAAGGCAGGCAGGAATCTGACCACAGAGCTTTCTTTATTGCTGCAGCAAGGCTTTAGCCGGTTGATCTCAGGGAAAGATTTTTTCAGGATCGATGATGCGATAGAATCAGGTCAGGTCCCGGATGATAAAAGCCTTAAGATCCTGATCGACCGTTTTGTGATTAACGCGCAGGATGAGGATCTGCCCGGCCGCATATCCGATTCTGTTCAAACCGCATTTTACGAAGGGAATGGAAGCTGTCATCTTGAGATCGAAACTGAGGGAAAGATTACCACAAAAAAATTCTCGAACCGTTTTGAACTCGACGGGATTACATTCGAAGAACCTTCGGTCAACCTCTTCAGTTTCAACAATCCTTATGGTGCCTGCAAGAGATGTGAGGGTTTCGGGAGCATTATCGGCATTGATGAAGATCTTGTAGTACCGAACAAGGCGTTGTCGATCTTTGAGGAAGCCATTGCCTGCTGGAAAGGTGAAAAGATGGGGGAATGGAAAGAAGCGCTGGTGATGAACGCATATAAATTCGGTTTCCCTGTCCATAAGCCCTATTATGAGCTGACGGACGAACAACGGCGGTTGCTTTGGACCGGCAACAGTTATTTCAAAGGATTGAATGACTTTTTCCATTATGTGGAAGATCAAACTTATAAGATTCAATACCGGGTCATGCTGTCGCGGTACCGTGGAAAGACTATCTGTCCGGAATGCCATGGCACACGTCTCCGGAAAGACGCAAATTATGTCAAAGTGGGAGGAAAACCTGTAAGTGAAATACTGCTCATGCCGGTTACGGAAGCACTCGCCTTTTTTACCCATATCAGCCTGGATGAACATGAACAAAAGATCGCCCAGCGTTTATTAATAGAAATCGTTACAAGGCTGCAATTCCTTGAAGATGTCGGGCTGGGGTACCTGTCACTTAACCGGCAATCCTCCACCCTATCCGGGGGTGAATCGCAGCGGATCAACCTTGCGACATCGCTCGGCAGCAACCTGGTAGGCTCGATGTATATCCTGGATGAGCCAAGTATCGGGTTACACCCGCGTGACACGCATCGCCTGATCAATGTCCTGATGAACCTGCGTAACCTGGGCAATTCCGTGATCGTTGTCGAACATGATGAAGAGATCATACGATCATCGGATTATATTATTGATATAGGCCCGCTGGCAGGAAATCAGGGCGGTGAAGTGGTATTTGCAGGGACTTTTGAGGAAATGCTTGAGCAGAGAAACAGCCTGACCGCAAAATATATTTCAAAAGAGCTGAATATCCCTGTGCCTGCGAGGAGAAGGAGATGGAAAGAGTATGTCGAAATCATCGGTGCAAGGGAAAATAACCTGAAAGGTATCGATGTAAAGTTTCCGCTCAATATACTCACGGTCATTACCGGTGTAAGCGGGTCAGGCAAATCATCTCTGGTCAGAAACATCCTTTATCCGGCTTTACGAAAGATCCATGGGGGAAATAATGAAAAGACAGGAAGGTTCGGACGGTTATCCGGTGATTATAACAGGATCTCCCTGACAGAATTTGTCGATCAGAACCCTATCGGGAGGTCTTCCCGTTCCAATCCAGCCACCTATCTTAAGGCATTTGACGATATCCGCAATTTGTTCGCTGATTTGCAGCTTAGCAAGGTCAGGGGTTACAAACCGGGCTACTTTTCCTTTAATATTCCCGGTGGACGTTGCGAAGAATGTGAAGGCGAAGGCATTGTGAAAATCGAGATGCAGTTCATGGCCGATCTGAGCCTTACTTGCGAATCCTGCGGCGGGAAAAGATTCAAGGAAGAAGTCCTGGATGCTAAGTTCCAGGATAAAAGCATCGTCGACATCCTTGAAATGACCGTTGACCAGTCTATCGAATTTTTCTCACAGGCAACAACCCACCTTTCAACATGCCGGAGAATAGTCGAAAAGCTCAAGCCATTGAACGATGTTGGCCTTGGTTACCTTGAACTTGGCCAGTCGTCGAGCACTCTGAGCGGCGGAGAAGCACAACGCATCAAATTAGCTTACTTCCTGACCAAAGGCGGATCGCAGTCCCCTACCCTCTTTATTTTCGACGAGCCGACAACCGGCCTGCATTTTCATGATATCAGGAAACTGATGGATGCTTTTGATGCGCTTATTGAAAAAGGACATACCATCATTGTGATCGAGCACAACCAGGAAGTAATCAAATGCGCCGACTGGCTGATCGATTTAGGCCCGGAAGGCGGAGAAGCCGGCGGTTATGTAGTTTTTGAAGGGGTTCCTGAAGACTTGGTGAAAGTGGAGAATTCCTACACCGGGAAATACCTGAAAGAAAAACTAATTTGATTTTCGATTTACATTTTACGGTCTAAGATCTAAGATCGTAAATTGTAAAACGTAAATCTTTTCAAGATCCAATCCGCTGCCTGACGACCTCAAACAGCAATACACCTGCCGCTACAGAAACATTAAGGGAAGATATTTCGCCCTGCATCGGGATTTTCACGATCTGGTCGCAGCTTCTTAACAATTCCGGGGAGATACCTGTTTCTTCCGATCCCATGATGATGGCAAGGGGTTTGGAATAATCTTCATTGAAGCAGGTATTTTCGGCCCATTCACTGGCAGCTATCAGCATGACACCGCTTTCTTTCAAAAATCTTGCTGCAGCCTTAAGAGATTTTTCCCGGCATACCGGTATCCTGAGCAAGGCGCCGGCAGAAGTCCTCACCGCTTCTTCATTGATCTGGGCACTTCCCTGCATGGGGATAATAATGGCATGGACCCCTGCACACTCAGCCGAACGGCAGATGGCGCCAAAATTCCGCACATCCGTTATCCCGTCGAGAATCAGTAACAACGGATTTTTGCCTTCTTCAAAAACCATCTGTACAAGGTTTTCCAGCGTCTGGTAGCTGATTTCAGACACCAAGGCGATAACACCCTGATGGTTTTTCCGGGTGATCCGGTCGAGCTTTTCCTGGGGTACAAACTGAAACGGGATATCGTGTGTTCTCACCAGTTGGAGCAATTCAGCGGAAAAAGTACCTTGCAGCCCTTTTTTAAATAAGATCCTGTCGATCTCCTTGCCACTTTTAATTGCTTCCGTAACGGGATGAAGGCCGTAAATAAAGTTTTCTTTTTCCATCGTTAAATCTCCGTTAGTCCCAATAATTAATTACAAAGATCAGGAAAAAAGGTGATCAGGTGGTAAGATCATTATTCAATAATCCCGCAGGGATGCCAGATAGTAGCCCAGGACGCCAGTCCTGGGAAAGGAAAGGTACGATTCCAATTTAAGTTCCATAGGAACGGCAGAAGATCCGCTGGAATAGGGCCATTTCTGTCGTCCCGACGGGACTTAAATTTTGTTTGGATCGTCTTATAACCCAGGACTGGCGTCCCGGGCTACTTTCGGGTGTCCCTTCGGGACTTCATTTATCTAATCAGTGCCACAGTTCCCACTCTCTCTTGGTTTCCTTGTACTCCATCAATCGAGAAAATGATTTTGTACGCATAGACTCCACCCGGGCAAGGATTTCCATTCTTTTTCCCGTCCCAGCCGATGGAGATGTCATCTGAATTAAAAATTAATCCACCCCAGCGGTCGTAGATCTGCATGTTGAATTTCGTGATATAATCGCCGGTTGCAATGGCTTTGAAGGTGTCGTTCAACCCGTCGCCATCGGGGGTGAAGGCGTTGGGGAAGTAGATATGATATGAAGGGATCTCTTCGGTTTTGAGAAGGATATAAATTGAATCTGCTCCCTGGCAGCCTGCCGGGGATTCGAGCTGTACTTTGTACAAACCTTCGGTATTGATGATAATGCTTTCGGCGGTGTCGCCGGTATTCCATAAATAAGAAGCCAGTCCTGCTCCGGCTTCCAGGAGGTAGCCTGCTTGCACTGTTAAAGTATCTGTGCCGTGAAAAGCTGCAACCGGATTTTCGCTGACAACCAGGTTGATGGACTTTTGGTCGGTGCAGCCGACTTGATCAGTTGCCTGCAGGATATAATCGCCGGCCTGTGATTGATTAACATTGAAGAAGAAAGGATCGGAGGTAGTGATCGTTCCGTCGGGATAAGTCCACTGGAAAGTGAAGGGCGGCTGGTTGCCCGAAGCAATGCTCATGAAGCTAACCGCTTGGCCTTCACAGACCGTTTTCGATGCTGATAATATAACGGATGGAGGATCATAGATAGTTACTTCCCCTGTATGAAACTCGGCCGGGATGGATGAACCGCTGATATTCTCAAAGTAGCTTTCAGTTGCTCCGGTGTACCAGCCGACATCACCCGATCCTGGCTGTTTGGTAGTGAAAACAAGTTCTGCGACAGTATCCGGCTGATTGAAAGTCAATGCCACGGTGTCCTGCCATTGAAAGGTGATTTGGCCGGCGGCCTGATCGACCCAGGCGTTCAGGTTTTGCTGCAATTGAGGATCGGCATTGGTATAGCCTTCGCACTGTAGGTTATCAGAATTGTAACTTAGCTTAAGCCGGAATGTCGCTACGGACTTGAAATTTTCAACCTCAATGGGTATTGTAACTGCATCGCCCAGGCAATGTTCTCCCGGGCCTGTAATAGCCTGCAGATAGGTGAGGATGATGTTTTCAATTTCAACTGTAAATGTTGTATCGCAACCATTTTCATCCTTAATTACCACATAATAAATACCACATATCAAATTCTCAAAGGTTCCATTATTCGTTTGCCAGGTGCTTCCGTTGTCGATAGAATAAAAGATTTGCGGTGTGCTGCCGGTTGCGGTTATCTCTATCAAGCCATTCCCCAGGAAATCTGTTTCGTCTGTCACAATTGGCGGCTGAACCTGCGGGCCAGGAATGTCTGACAGGATTAACGGATTACCGATGTAAAATCCATCACATCCGTTAATATCACGGATGCGAACGATGTAGGTTCCAGCCGGTAAATCAGTAAAAATGCTGTCGGATGAGTAGTTGTTACCACCATTAATTGAATAATCTAAGGTTGAACCGGAGGGTGAAAATGCGAAAATGATAAGTTGTCCATCAGGCCTGAAACAATGGGGTGAGGTGGTTTGAACCTGGAGGACCTGTAGGTTTCCGGCATCATCGATGGTATAGGTTGAAGGTGATTGTTCGCATCCATTGCCATCGGTAACGGTGAGGACATATTGCCCTGCGGGCAGGTTATACACATCGATATCTATTCCGAAATCATTGCCCGAAAGGTCTTCCCAGAGAAATGTGAATGGCGGGGATCCCATAACCTGGAGGCCGGTAATCGAACCGCTTGCGCCGCTACATGCGGTGGGTGTAATTTCCAGAGCAGATTCGTCCATTGTTATGGCAGGATACAAGCTAATGTGGATATCGTCACTTCCCATACAACCGGTTTCGGCAAAAGATGCATGAACCCAATAGGTTCCGGAATCTGATACAGTAATTGTCGGGCTTCCGAACTGGCCGGTGGACCAGGAATAGAGATCTGCCTCGCAATTCGCGTTAAGTGTTACGGTATTGCCCTCACATATCGTCAGGTCAGGCCCTAAATCAGGTTGAGGCACCGGGTAAATCTCAATTTCTCTCGACGTATGTTCATATCTGCCTGTAGGATACCAGATATCGACTTCAACCTCATGCACTCCAGGATTTTGAAAGGTGTAAGTCGGTGAAAGTTCGCTGGAATAATTTCCCGGAGCGAATTCATCGAAAAACCATAGGACACTATCGGGTGTTGGTACGAAATGCGGGATAAAATGAACTGCTGTTCCCTGGCAATAATCATCTGCTTCCCATTCGAAACGGTAGAGGTAGTCGAGGAGGATGTTTACTAAATGCCAACCATTTAACCTTCCTGATAACAGATGAAAACCAAGTGTATCGTAATCACAACCCGTACCCAATACCCATGGTTTGTTTATGACTCCAACGAATTCATCAAATGGTGCATCGCATGGAAATAGACAGGAAGAATATATCTTCCCGTCATTGGAAAGCTGAATTTCATGCCCGCAGTTTTCCATTATTTGTAACCCTGAATTATAAAATGCTGAGGAATCATCGATCAAGCTTAAATCAAATTGAAATAATGCATGGCCAGAAGATGTCGGGCTATCAACATAAGCGACATATAGAAATTTAGAATCCGGGGAAAATTCACATCCCATTGGAGCCCAATACCCCCTATGCAAATCAGGCCTTGATATTAAGTAATGAAAATCTACGAATCCTGATTCAGCATCAAAAGAACATACTTCAAACGAAACTAAAGGAGTAGTATGATCATGTGGCCAGTAACAGGAAATCAAATATTTTTTATTCGGGGATACTTTTAAAAAGCCATATGAATCTGGAAAGTCCCTGTAAATCCCTGTAGAACTATAAACAGGGACTGGATCTACACCAGCAGCTGTTACTTTGAAAGAAGCAAAACGATCTTCATCGAACAATCGTGTAACAACCCAATAACCATCTCCTTTTTCATTTTTCAATACAAATAATTTCTCAGAAGAGGAGCCCGATGCTTCCAGTTTAATATTTTTTTCCGGAGTCACTCCTCCTAATCCTCCATCCAGGGTCATATCAATGACGGAATAATATATTCCATCTGGAAAATAACGTTGAGTTGTACTAAAAATGTAATACTGGGAAGTTGAATTTGGTTTTGGGAACGCTATAACATTTTGCCAGCCTGCCCCGTGCTCTGGCAAAAAACCACTACCATTCAACATCACCTCATCGTTTCGGTTCCAGACAGTATGACCATCAAAACTAAATAAGATGTTGCCAAGTGAATCACTCATAACAGTACCATGAAATGTATTGTAAACGTAGGGCTCAATAAAAATTTGTTCAGGATAACCTGATGAAAAGTTAAGCCCTGCCGCTTTCCCAAATATCCAGTTATCGGCTTCCCTTTGGGCGAAGAGAGAGGCGGATGAAAGGAAGGAAAGGAGAATCAGGGATAATATGGTTTTACGAAGTTTCATACAGCCCTTTGAGTTAATTTGGTTTGAAATCGTGGTATAAAAGTAGGATATTTTGAGGAGAAAAGCAAGGGATTGGGGGATTGGGCGATTTTTGTATGGAATAACGGTGATTAGGTTTTTTTTCTTAATTTTGTGTAATTCGCTTTTTTAATGGTAAAGAAAGACAAAATACAATACTGGATCGACCTTTCTGACTATGATCTTGAAACTGCCAATGCCATGTTAAAAAGTACACGGTATTTGTATGTTGGATTTATGTGCCCTCAAACCATAGAAAAGGCATTAAAAGGGTATTTTGCTTCATTATATAATGATTATCTCCTCCAGCTTTGAACGGTAATAAACCATGGCTCTTTCAGGGTTGGGGAGCGAAGTAGCATATAATCATTATCAGTAAAGGGATTATTCACCTGGACAAATGTAAAGCGCAGGGAACTACGGTTTTGTGGCTCTCCATAGATCCATTCCTCCGTCCCTTTGCTACGGTATACATAAGCCGGTTTTCCAAAAATGATGTAAATGAGTCCCCGGTCTGTCTTCCATCCTTCAAGATAAGATGTGAAATAAAGGTTAGCTTCTTCTACATTTGAATAATATTTCTGGATGAGGTTTTTAGCCCTTTCCGGGGTTCTGGCCGTTTTCAGCCAGAAATCATCTACGGCTGCTTTAACATTACTGTTATCTACCAGCGTGTCATATTCCTTGCGGGTTGTGATATAGCGCAGCGGGTCCCTGAGCTGATCGGCCGTGGCAATTTCAGGAAATCCTTCCGGAAAATTATATAAAGTCAATCCTGCCCTGTTAATTGTATCTTTTCTGAAATGGTAAAAGCCGGGCTTATCCAGCATGATCCATCCCGTTTCGCCATTAAATACTGGTATGAGAAAGGCGCTATCCGGTCTGTAATCAAAAACCGGGTCACGGTCTTCGGTATACGGAGGCCGTGCCACAGGAAAATCCCTCTGATAATAACTTACAAAAAGGAATTTAAGGTCAGTCTGATCCGTAATCACTTTGAATTGTTCCCCTTCAGGGATATAATCCTTAAATATCAGTCCACTATTCCGGTTCAATACAAGGAAATTCTGTTTCCCCATCATGGTGCTCTTTTCCAGGTCCAAATACCAGGTAGAACCGCCCGGCCTGTTAAAGTCATAAAGTGTTATCTCAAGCAGGTAATTACCGGGGTACTTTGCTTTAATATCAAAAGAATGAACGATGCTGGTATTCTTACCATAATTGAGCGAATCACCTGACAACAGGAATGAACTTTGCAGTGTCTCTTTCGATTCGTATCCGGCAGAAAGTTTGTAGCTTAAACGGTAGGAACATGTGTAGAGCCCGGTGTATGGGTCTTTTTGATACACCAGGTTACTGAATAATACTTCCACGAAAAGGGTTGAGGTAGAATCAGTATTATGATAAACCCAACTGTTCTGTTCGGTGAATTGCTTTTCAGCCTGGTAGAGATATGCCAGGTTATGCAGGCTAACCTTTTCTGTTGCCTTGCATCCTGCAGCTAAAACCAGCAGGACAGATAGTTTCAATATGATTTTAACTGGACTATTCCTCATCCCCGGGTAATAATTTTTCAGATAAAGATTTTTCAGTTTTAATACCGAGTTCTTTAAGCTTTTCTGCCTGCCTGACCAGGTTTCCCTTACCGCTTGCCAGTTTCTTATGGGCATCCTGGTAAGTATGCTGCAGCGAGTCGATCTGCCCTCCGATCTTTTCCAGGTCGCCAATGAAGTTCACAAACTTATCGTAGAGGCTGGTGCCCTGCCTGGCTATATCCATGGCATTCTGGGTTTGTTTTTCATGTTTCCAGATCGATTCAACTGTTTTCAGGGTAGCCAGTAACGTAGTCGGGCTGACCATCACGATCCGGCGCTGCCAGGCATAATTAAACAATTCAGGATCATGTTGAAGAGCAAGGCTGAAAGCCGATTCCAGCGGCATGAACAGCAATACAAAATCGGGTGAATCAAGGGTAATGGCCGCCGTATAGCTTTTCTCGCTCAAATTCCTGATATGCTCCCGGACAGAATCGACATGTGCTTTTTGCCAGCGGTCCTTGTCGTTTTCATCAGTGCTGTTCACAAACCGGTCATAGGCAATAAGCGACACTTTTGAGTCGATAATGATGTGTTTTTTTTCAGGAAGCCTGATTACGACATCGGGTCTGAGAATGGTTCCTTCTTCAGAGCGGTCGGTATATTGGTTAAAATATTCTTTTCCTTTTTCCAGGCCTGATTGTTCAAGGATCCGGTCAAGGATCATTTCGCCCCAGTTTCCCATCTTCTTGGAATCCGATTTCAGTGCGCGTGTCAGGTTATTCGCCTCTTCGCTGATGCGGGAATTTAATTCATGAAGATTTTTAATTGCTTCGCGAAGTTGAGTTTGCTCAATTAATCCTTTCTCATAAGTATCATCAACTTTTTTCTCAAATTTCTCGATCTTTTCTTTCAGCGGTACCAATATGTCACTGATATTTTTTTGATTCAGGCTGGTGAATTCATTGGAGTTCTCTCTTAAAATTTTGTGGGCGATATTTTGGAACTCGGTTGTAAATTTCTTATTAAGTTCTTCTAATTCAGCTTTCTGGGTATTCAATTTTTCACGGATATTATCATATTCGACTCCCTGCCTGGCCAGGCTAATTGCTATTTCCTTGTTGGCCTCCCGCTCCGAGCTGAGTTCCAGCAATAATTTCTGGTTGTCCCCCTGGAGCGACAATAATCTATCCTGCAGAATACCTGACTCTTTGTCAAGTTTAGCTATTTCTTCCTGAAGAGCAGCCCTGAGACTGGCTGCACGGCCCCGCATAATCAGAAAAGCCAGGACTGCCCCCATTAAAAACGATAAAACAATGTATAAAATCAACATGATCAATTTTTTGATAAAGTTAAATAAAACGGCTTGGCTTAGCTTTTCTAAATGGAGGAATTTTCCCTAAATTTACGGACAAACATCCGGAAGATGAAAAAGCTGCACCTAATTGATTCTACTCTCCTGTTTTTCTTCATTTTAATGATTAACCCTACATTTTCCCAAAGTTACATTCCCGCACATCCATATAGTGAGCCAAAATTACTCCAGGATTTCCTTTGTTCCGAAGTAACTTACCCGGACAAAGCCTTAGATCAAGGAATAGAAGGGAAAGTAGTACTGTCCTTCGTCGTCGGCAAAGATGGCAGTATCAGCCAGGTCAGGGTTAAAGAATCAGCCGGCCCGGAATTAGATGCTGAAGCCAGGCGGCTTTTTAGTTTATTGTTATGGGAACCTGCCGTTAGTTTTGGCCAGCCAGTAGCTTCAGAAATCGAATTTCCTATCAATTTCAATATTAAAAAATATAATAAACATTGTAAAGCAAGGGGCTATACAACCCCTGATTATCCATTCTATCCCATTGATTCTTCAAATGTTGTCTTTGATTACCCGGAGGTCGACAAGAAACCTTATCCGATTTTCGACGAAAAGGGAATGAACCTGGCATCATTTATCGCAAAAAGCATCAAATATCCGGAGGTTGCATATAAGCAGAGCCTTTCCGGAAAAGTAACCTTGCAATTTGTCGTTGAGCTTCATGGACGGGTCTCCAATATCAAAGTTGTGGAAGCGGTGGGTGGAGGTTGCACCCAGGAGGCGATCCGGCTGCTCCAGATGATCCGTTGGATGCCAGGAATAAAAAATGACACAGCGGTGAGGACTTTTATGAAACTCGACATTGAATTTAAACTGGCTGAGAATTCCGACATGGAGATGTTTGAGAACAACCAGATGAATTCAAACTAAGTTTACCTCAGCCGGTCCACGGAACGGACCAATTTTTCATCCTTCATGATATACCTGTTGGCCAGGATAAGGAATATCAGCGAGATCAGCGGAAAATAGATCCCAGCCTCATCAAGGTAATCGGGAGATGCAAGCAGGTTTCTTTCGATAATACTTGCATAAACGAAAAATACCAGTGCAATGAGGACTATTTCGAGAAGTATAGCCAGCCTGACAAGCTTGGCCTGCCGGACCCTGTTTTTATAAAGAAAAACACAGATCAGCGACAGGGCAGCTACCAGGATATTCAACAACAATAAAGGGAAAGTCGTCATGAATGAGAACTGGGATGCTTCCCCCGGAACCATGTTTTTTAATCCATAAATATAGAATTTATAGGCTGTGAGATTGGAATAGATGCCGGCCAGCGGGTAAAAGAACAAAGCCACGGCAGCCAGGAATGCCAGCAGCAGGAAGATTGATTGGATGCGTTGTATCATGGAAGTGTAATTAAAAATTAAAAATTAAAAATTTTTAATGCAAATATAAAAACATAAAACACAGTTACGGATAGCCAAAAGCTTGTTATTTTTGTCGGAAGGCCAATTCCGGTGATCCATGCCTGCTGGTCTGAAAACCTATGTACCCACGCATCAGTGATTTGATCAATAATCTCTTAGGAACAGACATTAGCCTGCCAGTACAGACTTACGGTTTTTTCGTGGCACTGGCATTCATTTTTGCCGGTTGGGTGGTTTATATTGAATTAAGAAGAAAAGAACGGGAAAGTATCATATTACCGCATGAAAAGATCCGGATTGAAGAGAAACCGGCATCTATCCAATTATTAGCAATAAATGCTGTAATTAGTTTTTTTATCGGTTATAAGTTAGTGGGAGTGCTACTTAATTATTCTGAATTTGCAGACAGCCCGCAAAAGTTCATTTTTTCTTCCCAGGGAAGCTGGTGGGGAGGAATTTTATTGGCCATTGCCATAACCTTATGGACTTATTTCGAAAAACAAAAGAAAAAAACCGCTAAACCTATAGAGGTCAGGGAATTGATCCATCCAAGACAGCTAACGGGCAATATCATACTCGTTGCGGCCGTATCCGGCATTATCGGGGCCAAGCTTTTTGATGTCATTGAGCACCTGGACCTGTTAATAAAGGACCCGGTGCATACGCTTTTTTCTTTCAGCGGGCTGGCTTTTTACGGAGGCTTGATCACAGCGGCTTTCGTCTTATCCGTTTATGTCGAAAGGAACCATATTCCCTGGCCTGTAAACGCAGATGTGGTCGCTCCTGCACTCATGCTGGCATATGGGATTGGCAGGATGGGCTGCCAGCTATCCGGGGACGGATGCTGGGGGATGGTCAATCCTGATCCGAAACCGGATTGGCTTGCCTTCCTGCCCGACTGGATGTGGGCTTTTAAATACCCCCACAATGTAATCAACGAGGGCGGACTGATTCCCGGCTGCGTGGGCAGAAACTGCCATGTGCTGGATCAACCTGTTTTCCCCACGCCAATATATGAAACCATCCTGGCGTTAATATTTTTTGGCACTTTATGGTTTTTCAGAAAAAGGATAAAACTGCATGGGGTACTCTTCTCTGTCTACCTTATTATGAATGGCTCGGAAAGGTTGCTCATAGAACAGATCAGGGTGAATATCCGGTATGATGTTTTAGGCATAAAAGTAACCCAGGCTTCTGTCATTGCCGTATTGTTAATTATGACTGGTATTGGCCTCATTTTCTTTTTTAAATGGTGGAACCGGAAAAAATTTATTAAACCGATCATTAATGAACCTTAAAAAAATAACCGATCAGGTAGTCCGTCTTTGCCTGCAAAATGGAGCCTACATTCTTCAGGAACTCAATGTGCTCAAATCCAAAGATATTGAAGAGAAGGATGAACACAATTTTGTGACTTACGTTGACCGGAAGTCGGAGGAAATGCTGGTGGAAGAATTATCCCGTCTAATTCCAGGGAGCGGTTTTATCGCGGAAGAAGGCAAATACGGACCGGCAGGAGTCGATTTGAAATGGGTCATAGATCCGCTTGACGGGACGACTAACTTCATCCATGGCGTTCCTGTTTTCTCAATCAGTATTGCACTGATGCAGGATGATGAAGTTATTCTCGGCGTTGTGCATGAAATTAACCGTAGTGAGAGCTTTTATACCTGGAAAGGGGGAAAAGCTTACCTAAACGGAAAAGAAATCAAAGTATCGACCGCCAACCGGCTGCAGGACAGCCTGCTCGTTACCGGCTTCCCTTACTCACGCAACCATATACTGGACCAATATGTCGATCTCTTCAAGGGATTCATCAGAAGGACCCAGGATATGCGCAGGCTGGGTTCCGCTGCGGCTGACCTTGCATTTGTAGCGGCAGGTCGTTTTGAAGGCTTCTATGAAATCGGACTGAGCCCGTGGGATGTTGCTGCCGGGTCTTTCCTGGTCAAACAGGCAGGTGGCAGGGTTACTGATTTCAAGGGAGGAGATGATTACATTTTCGGAAAATCCCTGGTTTCCAGCAACAGCCTGGTTCACCAGGAAATGATCGAAGTTGTCCAAAAATACTTTAACACTTAATAATACATCCAGGTTATGTTACGATTTTTAAACAATTTACTGAAATCGGTTTTCCTGGTCCTCTTCCTGGCAGGAAATGTCACGATAATTTTTTCGCAGGATAAAGATTCTATCGTCAATAAAAGGCTCCTGATATACAAGTTTGATATCAAAAAGGAGATAGCGCCGCCGGTATGGCGCAGTACCAAGCTTGCACTGGAGGAAGCTTTAGAAAAAAAAGCCGACATAGTATTGATCGAGATGAGCACCTACGGGGGAATGCTCGAATCGGCCGATTCCATCCGGTCCAAGATTCTTGAATCACCCATCCCGGTTTTTATCTTTATTAACCACAACGCGGCTTCTGCCGGGGCGCTGATTGCTATTGCCTGCGACAGTATCTACATGACTACCGGCTCCTCCATCGGCGCTGCAACGGTTGTGGACCAATCCGGACAGGTGGTGCCCGATAAATACCAATCGTATATGCGGGCGATGATGCGTTCGACAGCTGAAGCCACCGGAAGGGACCCGAATATTGCCCAGGCAATGGTCGACCCGCGGATTAAGATCGAGGGGGTCATTGATTCAGGCAGCGTCCTTACTTTCACCGCAACAGAAGCGCTTAAATTCGGCTTTTGCGAGGGCATTGCCGAGAGTGCCGAAGATGTTATGCGCCTTGCCGGGATTAGCGATTACGAAATCGTTGAACAGGAACTCAAACCGATGGATAAGATCATTGGTTTCCTGATCAACCCGGTAGTCAGCGGCATCCTCATCATGATAATCATTGGCGGGATTTACTTTGAACTTCAGGCTCCGGGATTAGGCTTGGCGTCAATAGTTGCCGTTTTAGCTGCTTTAATGTATTTCGCGCCGCTATACCTTGAAGGATTGGCAAACAATTGGGAAATACTTATCTTCATCGCCGGAGTTGCCCTGATAGCCGTTGAAATATTCGCCATACCCGGTTTTGGCGTAACCGGGATAACCGGAATAGTTTTTGTTGTAACCGGATTGACCCTCAGCCTGATAGATAACGTGGGTTTTGATTTCACCCAGGTCAGCGTTAATAAGATCATCGCATCCTTTTTCCTGGTCATCATCTCGATTTTCCTGTCAATCGTGGCATCTTTCTTCATCACCAAATCTCTTTTCTCACAAAACAGGCTTTTTGGTTCGCTTGCCCTGGAGACCGTTCAAAATGCGGCGGATGGTTATACAACTTCAGATAGAGAATATGTAGAGATGATCGGAAGAACAGGAATAGCCCATTCAATTCTCCGGCCGGCAGGAAAAGTTAAAATAGGCAACGAAGTATTTGATGCTACCGCATTAACCGGGTACATCGAGAAAGGTGATGAAATTGAAGTGGTTAAATACGAAACCGGACAACTGTTTGTCAGGAAAACTGATTGATCATTTTTCTTCTACCTTTGGCAAAATTTTGAAAAATGATCCTGATCGCTGATAGCGGAGCAACTAAAATTCAATGGGTTGTAATTCATGACGGAAAAGCTTCTGCTTCCTTTGAAACTGCGGGTTTTAATCCTTATTTTATGGAGCCGCGGATTTTAGTGGATGCAGTAGAAAAAGACCTGGTGCCTTTTATCAACCAGGATTACATCTACCATGTTTATTATTACGGAGCAGGCTGTTCCACCATGTTTAAGTGCAATATCGTAGAAGATGTCCTGAAAGATATTTTCGAAAATGCTGATTTCGAGATCTATCATGATCTGCTCGGGGCTGCCAGGGCATTATTTGGGGAAAAAGAAGGGATTGCCTGCATTTTAGGCACCGGTTCGAATTCTTGTCTTTATGATGGCAGGCAAATCCTGGAAAATGTGGCTTCACTCGGATATCTCTTTGGTGACGAAGGCAGCGGGGCTTATTTAGGGAAATTATGGCTCACGGAATACTTGCGCGGAAGGATGCCGGAACACCTCAAGAATTTATTCGACAAGCGTTTCGGATACAGCCTTGAGAATATCCTCGATGCTGTTTACAGCAAACCCTATCCCAACCAATTTCTGTCTTCCTTCGCCATATTTATCGGTGACTTAAAGGAGGATGAATTTGTAAAAGGTATGGTGAAGAAAAACTTTCATGACTTCTTTACCGAACAGGTGACCCTATATTCAAATTATAAGAAAATGCCGTTAGGCGTGGTCGGATCTGTGGGATTTCACTTCCAGGCTATTTTTAAAGAAGTTGCAAATGAATATGGGCTGGAGATAAAAACGATCATTAAATCACCGATCGAAGGCCTGGTCGAATATCACCTCGGAAAATAAAATCTTAGAATCGGCTTACGAAATCAATAAAATTTTCAGGTAGTCATTTTTTTACCTCCCGAATACATATTTCCAAACATTTTACTTGACTTTCCATAGAATATTGTTATATATTTACCTGTTAAATATATAACAATTGTTTAAATCTATTTAATCAAGAGCTATTTTACATGGAATTCAAACCCGAAATTGTCGCATTTCTTTGCAACTGGTGCTCTTATACAGGCGCAGACCTTGCAGGGACATCCAGGATGGAATACAAACCCAATGTGCGGGCCATCCGGGTAATGTGCTCCGGCCGCATAGAGCCCACTTTCGTACTCCGGGCATTTCAAAAAGGTGCTGACGGGGTGTTGGTCTGCGGTTGCCACCCCGGCGATTGCCATTACCAGGAGGGGAATTACCGCTGCCTTCGCAGGTTCCATGTGCTGCAGAAATATATTAAGCAGATGGGCATTGAAACAGAAAGGCTGAAACTTGAATGGATCAGCGCAAGTGAAGGAAAGCAATTTGCCGAACTGGCCAACAGCTTTACTGAAACGATCAAGGAACTCGGTCCCTGTAAAGTAAAGGAAACCATGGAAGTATTTAAATAAACCAAAAAATTTAAATCATGCAAGGACAAAAACCAAAGCTCAAAATGGCTGTTTATTGGGGATCTGCCTGCGGGGGATGTTGCGTATCGGTGCTGGATGTGCACGAAAAGCTCTTTGATGTAATAGCGGCTGCTGATCTGGTGTTCTGGCCTATCGCACTGGATTTCAAATACAAAGATGTTGAGGCTATGCCCGACAATCATATTGATCTTACTCTTTACAACGGTGCGGTAAGGAACAGCGAAAACCTTCATATCGCAAGACTCCTGAGGCAGAAAAGCAAGATTCTTGTTGCTTATGGCAGCTGTGCGCATCTAGGCGGTATTCCGGGACTGGCAAATTTTTCATCTAAAGAGGAAATTTTCCGGAGGGTTTACCAGGAGACTGAATCCACCGTAAATTCTGATAATGTCAGGCCACTTACAGAATATCAAGTGGCTGAAGGTATACTCGAATTGCCGGAATTTTATAATGATGTCCGCCCGTTATCCCGGGTGATACATGTGGATTATTTTATGCCCGGATGTCCCCCGCAAACAGAACGGCTGCTGGAAGTGTTTATGGCTATTGTCAGTGGGGCAGAACTCCCACCGGCTGGCTCAGTCATAGGTGCCGGGACCAAAGCTCAGTGTGATGAGTGTACCAGGGAAAAAACGGAAAACAAGCGTATCAAAAAATTTTACCGTCCCTGGGAAATCCTAGATGACGGTGTGACCTGCTTCATGGAGCAGGGAGTCTTGTGCATGGGGCCTGCAACCCGCTCCGGATGCGGATACCGGTGTATCAAAGGAAATGCCCCCTGTCGTGGTTGCTATGGACCAGCTCCCGACGTATCTGACCCCGGCACTAAAATGATGTCAGCTATTGCCAGTGTTATCGATGCAAAAGAGCCGGAAGAAATTGAAAAGATCGTGGAAGATCTTGTTGATCCGGCCGGGACTTTTTATCGTTTTAGTCTGCCTGCTTCAATAATAAGGAGAAAAATATTATGAAAAGGATTACGATTGACCCGATCACGCGGCTTGAGGGCCATGGCAAGATCGAGATCTTCCTGAACGGGGAAGGAGAAGTCAGTAATGTATATTTCCAGGTTCCGGAGCTAAGAGGATTTGAAAAGTTCTGTGAAGGAAGGCCCGTGGAGGAACTGCCTGCTATAGTTGCAAAAATATGCGGAGTCTGCCCGGGTTGTCATCATATGGCATCGGGAAAGGCGGTAGATGTTGTGTTTGGTGTCGAACCTCCTCCCACTGCTAAAAAACTGAGGGAGTTATATTACATGGCGCATTTTGTCCATAGTCATATCGCCCATTTTTACGCTCTTGCTGCACCCGATTTTGTTGTCGGACCTCAGGCTCCTAAAGCGGAGAGAAACATCCTGGGGGTCATAGGCAAAGTTGGAGTGGAAATCGGGACAGAAGTTATCAAACAACGTCGGTACGCACAGGAGATCCAGGCTTTACTTGGCGGACATCAGACCTTTGTGGTGATGAATATCCCCGGTGGCGTTAGAAAGGGACTTACAGGTCAAGAACGCGATGACATCATTGAAAAAGCTAAAGGCTTCGTGGAATTTGCAAAATTCTCGATTAAAATATTCGATGATATTGTTCTGGGAAATAAGGATTATGTCGATCTAATTCTAAATGGGCCATATTCTCTTAAGCTCCACTCCATGGGACTCGTGGATGAGAACAACAAAGTAAATTTCTATGATGGAAAAGTCAGGGTAGTCGATACGGTGGGAAAAGAGTTATACAAATATTCCCCGTCCGAATACCGTGATTATGTGGCAGAACATGTGGAGCCCTGGAGTTACCTCAAATTCCCGTATCTTAAAAAGATCGGCTGGAAAGGATTCGTCGACGGGCAGGATTCGGGGGTGTACCATGCCACACCATTATCCAGGTTGAATGCCGCCGACGGGATGGCAACACCCCAGGCACAAAAGGAATATGAGCGCATGTACAGCACCCTTGGGGGGAAGCCTGTGCACTCTACACTTGCCATGCATTGGGCAAGGCTTGTGGAACTGCTCTATTCTGCTGAACACTGCCTTGAACTGGTTATGGATCCGGATATAACCGGTACAGAATTACGCTCGCCGCTCGGAATAATTCCGGGTGAAGGGGTTGGCATCGTTGAAGCCCAGAGGGGTACGCTTACCCATCACTATTGGACAGATGACAAAGGAATTGTCAAAAAAGTCAATATCATTGTTGGAACGACTAACAATAATGCTGCCATCACCATGTCGATCAAAAAAACTGCACAAAGCCTGATCAAAAAAGGGGTTGAAGTGACTGATGGTATCCTGAATATGATCGAAATGGCTTTCAGGGCCTATGATCCATGTTTTTCTTGCGCTACCCACAGCTTACCAGGGCAAATGAGGATGGCCCTTGATATCCGCGATGAAGACGGAGAACTGTTGCAGCGCATTGTCAGAAATTAGTACCCGGCATTTGGGTAACAGATATAAGAAAGAACCAAATAAAAGAGAAAATATGCGAACCGGAGTCTTTTTTTGCCAAATAGAAGAAAGCAGCAATCTGAACATTGATGCTATTGCCAAATATTCTGCGAACCTTCCGGAAGTCGAGACAGTGCAGATTTTGAAAATCAAACCTCGAGTTGAAGTGAAAACCCTATGCGACCAGATCAAGGCAAATAACCTGGAGAGAATAGTAATCGCAGGGGATATGCCAGGTTATTTTAAGCCGGTTTTTACTAAAGCAATGGCCATGACGGGGGGCAACACGGATGAGATACGTCTGGCTTCTTTCCAGGAACATGGCACAAGGGGCGAATATGCAATGGATCGTGCCAAGGCTATCATAGCCTGCGCTGTCATCGGTGTTCCATTCTCACTCGTAGCGGTGCCTGGCGGCAATCCGGTCAATCACACAACCCTGGTAATTGGAGGCGGTATAGCCGGGATACAGTCGGCGCTTGAGATCGCTAATGCAGGCAAGCTGGTATACCTTATCGAGCAGACCGGGACCATAGGCGGTCATATGGCGATGTTTGACAAAACCTTTCCCACACTCGATTGTGCTGCCTGTATACTTACACCTAGAATGGTTTCGGTCGGGCAACATGAGATGATACGCCTCCTTACCAATTCGAAAGTCATCGCTGTCAGCGGTAAACCAGGTTCTTACCGTGTGAAAATCCGGCAACGTGCTCGCTACGTCGACGTCAAATCCTGTGTTGCCTGCGGGTTGTGTACCGATGTGTGCCCTGTAAAGGTGAAGAGTGAATTCGATTCCGGTATATCCCTGAGGAAAGCGATCTATATCCCTTTTCCACAGGCTGTTCCCAATGCTTACCTGGTGGATGGGGCAAATTGTAATTATATCATTTCCGAAGGGCAAAAATGTGGCGTCTGTGTTAAAAAATGCCCAAAGGAATGTATCGACCTTAATGAAAGCGATAGCACACTTGACATCGAAGTCGGAAATATTATCCTGGCAACGGGCTATGAACTTCTGGATGTGCGCAAAATAGAACAATATGGATATGGAGTCTATCCGAACGTTTTGACATCTCTCGAATTTGAACGTCTTACCAATGCATCGGGATCGACTGGTGGAAGGATCGTCACCAAAAGCAAGCAAATTAATAAAAAAACACAAGAGGAAGAATGGGTCTTTTCATCGGAAGGTGTGCCCCCAAGAAGTGTAGCACTTATTCATTGCGTCGGATCCAGGAATAAAAAATATAATCCTTATTGTTCACGGGTTTGCTGTATGTATTCCCTCAAATTCGCCCATTTGATCCAAGAAAAGATCCCCAATGTTAACGTTTACGAATTTTATATAGATATGAGGGCATTTGGCAAAGGGTATGAGGAGTTCGCGGAGCGGATCAAACAGGAAGGGACATTTGTTATCCGTGGTCATACGGCTTCCGTTTCGTATAACGACGGACAAATGTCAGTGCGGGGGGAAGATATATTCAATGACAGGTTAGTGGAATTTAAGGTAGATATGATTGTGTTGGCAGTTGGTCTGATACCTGCACCAGGCACGGAGGAACTCAGTAGAATACTGGGTATACCAAGGGATGCCGACGGTTGGTTTTCAGAACTGGATTATAATGGCAGTCCGACTGATACCGATAGAGGTGGTATTTATGTTGCCGGAATGTGCCAGGCTCCCAAAGACATACCCGACACCGTGGCGCAAGCTTCAGCAGTGGCTGCCGGGGTTCTGAGCAGCCTGACGAGCGGGAAAGGTATTGGGCATCTAAGCAGCATTTCTCTTAGCGAAATAGAAGCCAGAGCTAAAAATGTTCATGTGATATAAGGAGGTTATTATGGCAATAAGAGTAAATCCAAGGTTTATTGATGATCTGGACGGTTTCGGTGCCGAGGATGTTCAATTGTGTTACCAATGCGGGGATTGTTCCACGATATGTGCCCATGCCGATGATGTATTCAAATTCCCGCGAAAGTCTATGCGTCAGCTACAAATGGGACTGGCACAGAAAATTGAGACTACCCTTGAACCATGGCTTTGTTATTACTGTGGTCAATGCTCGGAACAATGCCCACGGGAAGCAGATCCGGGGGAAACTATGATGAGCTTGCGCCGGTGGCTGATTTCCCGCTATGATTTCACCGGAATCGCGCGTCACTTCTTTAAATCAAAAGCTACTGAAATAATTTCACTTCTGGCCATCGCGTTGCTTACAGGGGCTTTCTTTTTTTACTATGGATTTTCGGGTGGAAACATACATATTTATGATGGTCAGGGGGCATTCTTACCCAGTCGGTTTATTCACAGGTTTGACCTCTCGCTTGGATTGTTGCTCGCGATCTTTCTTGCAATTAATGCATTCCGGATGTGGTATTTTACAATGGTTAAAGGGATTACTATTCCGGTTCCATGGTGGCTCTACTTGAAGCAACTATACCTGCTTCCATGGCATTTCTTCACCCAGAAGCGATATGCAAAGTGTGAGGTTAAACTTGGGCACCGGGTTTTTATGCCATGGATTATTCATCTTGGTCTGATGCTGGGGTATGTTACTATGCTGGTCCTGGTAATGGTATTTATTGAACAAATGCAGGCAGGTCCTGCAATTCATTGGCCGGTGCATATTTTCGGTTACCTTGCAAGCATAGGTTTGATTAGCGGAACAATTTATTTTATCAGGAACCGTGTGAAGAAGAACTATGTCCAATATAAAAAGTCGCATAGCACCGACTGGGTGTTTGTAATATTACTATTCCTGATCGTAGTGACCGGGATCTTTCAGCATATATTTCACCGCACCGGACTTTCTGAATGGGCCAATTTCACTTATGTCATCCACCTGATGTTTGTCGTGCCATGGTTGCTCAGGATGCCGTTCAGCAAATGGGCACACCTCGTATATCGCCCCCTGGCCATGTATTTTGCAGCTATCCGCAGAGATGCGTTAACCCGCCGGGAAGTTCTTGTTCATTCTTTTGCAATTGCTATCAAGTAAAAAAAGAAATCATGAAAAATTGCAGAATCGGCGTTTACATTTGCATGTGTGGTTCAAATATTGCAAAAATTGTTGATGTGGAGGCTGTTGCAAAATTCGCAAGCGGTCTTCCAAATGTTGCTCTTGCAAGGACCTATAAATATATGTGCTCAAACCCCGGACAGGAAATGATCAGCCAGGATGTCCGGGAGAATCAGCTCAACCGGGTGGTTGTGGCTGCCTGCAGCCCGAACATGCATGAACGGACATTCCGGAGTGCGCTGAGGTCAGCTGGTCTGAACCAGTATTTATTTGAAATGGCGAATATCCGGGAACAATGCAGCTGGGTACATAAGGACACTATAGAGGCGACTAAAAAAGCCATGGCCTTGGTCCAGGCTGCAATACGCAAGGTTGAACTGCACGATCCTCTGGAGAGCATGTCGGTGGATATGTGCCCGAACTCACTTGTTATAGGAGGGGGCATTGCAGGGATGACCGCTGCCCTGGAATTGGCAGATGCCGGCAATTTGGTCTATCTCATTGAAAAGAATGACCATCTCGGGGGTAACCTGGCGCGTGTCGATCTGACAGCACCTTACTTGTATTCCGCCCGTGATCTTCTTACGGAACGGATTACCCGCGTTAAAAACCATAAACATCTTCGCGTTAATCTTAATTCAAAAGTGACGAATCTTTCTGGATATATAGGAAATTTCACCGCTACTATACAAGAGCTTAACGGAAATCCTACAGGAGAAAATAAATCTGCTGAAATTCAGGTAGGGAATGTGATCGTATGCACGGGATACAAGGAATTCGATGCATCACGTATTACGCACTATGGTTATGGGAAATTACCTGATGTCATAACTTCTTTTGAGTTTGAAAAGATGATCCGTACAGGAAAGATTGAGACAAAAGAGGGTAAAGTTCCCAAATATGTAGCTATCATTCACTGTGTCGGAAGCCGGAGCCAGGAATTCCATACCTATTGCTCGAGGGTTTGCTGTATGACTGCTTTAAAGTACGTACATGAAATCAAATCTGCAAACCCGGAATGCTATATCTCCGACATTTATATTGATATGCATGCATTCGGAAAGGGACATGAAGACTTTTATCGTCGTTCTTCGGAAGCCAAGACATTGTTCCTGATGTATGAAAAAGGTGATAGACCAGTTATCCATAGAGCAGGGCCAAAAGATGATTGTGGGATGATAATTGAAGTGAATGAAAAGCTCAGTGGTGAACTCATCGAAATCCCGGCCGACCTGGTCATTCTTCTGGTTGGGATGGAGGCCCGTGAAGATGCGCATGAAATAGCACACATTGTCAATATTAGCCAGGATAAGGAAGGATGGTTTATCGAGAGTCATCCGAAACTTGAACCGGTTGCAACCACGACAGACGGAATTTTTATTGCCGGAACCTGTGTTGCTCCAAAGGATATTCCGGATAGCGTTGCACAGGCCAGGGCTGCGGCAGCCAGGATTTTAGCAAGAATATCAAAAGGTAAGATCGAGATTGATGGTGTCTATTCTGAAGTCGATGAAGAAATATGCTCCGGTTGCAGGTTCTGTAATCAGCTTTGCCCGTTCAGCGCTATTGAATTCAATGAAGAAGAAGGCCATAGCCATATCATCAGCGCTTTGTGCAAAGCCTGCGGTGTTTGTGTAGCAGCCTGTCCGTCATCGGCAATCAAAGGCCGGCATTTTACAGATCAGCAGGTACTTGCGCAGATCGACGGATTATTCGCCGGGGTTGAATATGATCGACAGGATGCATAATTAAAAAAAGATGTATTTTTATGTTTCATACAGTCAAAGTAATCTCAAATAAATCATTCAACCATTCAATGGATTAGCTATCTATTATTTATTAAAAAAAATATGAAAAAAAAGATCTTGTTGGTCGACGATGATGAAGATCTCCTTCGATCGTTGCAGATAATAATTGAAAGCAAAGGCTTTGATGTTAGTACCGCTACTAATGGAAAAGATGGTTTCTTAAAAATTAAAAATGCGCAACCTGATTTATTGGTTCTAGATGTCATGATGAACTCTGACCTTGAAGGATATAACCTGTTGCACACAATTAAAAAAGGACCTGAGTACAAAAATATGCCAATCATTATGCTGACGGGAATGAGGGATCAGCTTGGAGTGAATCTTTATTCTGCCGTAGAGGATGAATCCGTATTTCCGAATGTCCGTTACCAGGACAAACCCATTGATCCTTTTAAACTCGTGGAAATGATCGAAGATATGCTTCAAGAATGAGCAGTTGCCGGGGCAATATCCTGTCCTATCCTTTTATGGATCATTCGCGTAAAATAAGTGACCATCACTTTACCGAAAGACTGTAATCGGGTATAATTAAGAAAAGAATATAATATGGATGACAAACTGATTCCGGCGCATGTTTTCTTTGCCAGATGGTTTATCAGAATCAGGTGGGTTGCTATATTCATTCTGGTTGCTTCAAACTTTATTGTTAAAAACTTATTCGGGATTTCCATTCAGGATGAACCGATATATATCCTTGCCCTGATCCTTCTTGCATTAAATATTCTTCATGCTGTTATTCTGAAACGGATTATCATAAGTGGAGGAAGCAAGGTTATTGCTAAAATCAAACAGGAGATTCATTTCCAGATTATTACGGACCTGATTATTCTGACTCTTATCCTCCACTATTCAGGTGGCATTGAGAATCCGGTGCTCCTCTTCTTTTTCTTTCATATGATCATTGCAAGTTCCATTTTTTCGACACTTCAAAGTTATATCCATGCCGCTTTCACTCTCCTTCTGGTCGCCTTATTAGCATTTTTTGAATGTTATTCCGTCATTCCGCATTATCACCTAGAGGGATTTGGTAACCCTGACCTGTACGAGAATACTTTCTTTATTTATGTGACAGGATTTATTTATGCCTGCTCTGCGATTCTTGTGGTAAGTTTATCACATATGATCATTTCGAGGTCAATTAAAAGTGAAGAAACCTATGTAAAATCCAATCTCCAGCTGGAAAACAAGGATAGACTGAAAAATGAATATGTCCTCCGTGTAACACATGATATTAAAGGTCACCTTGCCGCTATCCTAAGTTGTCTGGAAGTGATCCGGTCCAGAATAGCCGGGCCGTTGAATGAAGTACAGGAAGAATTTACTAATCGCGCTTTTGAACGTACTGAATTGCTTACAGTTTTTGTTAAAAACCTGCTGAACCTTACTAAAAAACGATTACAAAAAGACCTTGAATTTGAGGAATTTATATTCAAAGACCTGATCAATAAAGTTATAATTCCGATTCAAACCCTTGCCAGGGACAAGTCTATCGAAGTCAATATATTTGTCGATAGTACGATTCAAGTGATCACGGGTAATCCTTTCACTCTTGAAGAATTGTATTCCAATCTGCTGCTGAATGCCGTCAAATACACTCCACCTCATGGACATATTGAATTGACGGTCAGGAACCGCGATGATCATATCATAACGGAAATCTCCGATTCCGGGATTGGGATTCCAAAGGAAGATCTGTCAAAAGTTTTTGATGAATTTTACCGCGCAAGCAATGTCACCAAAGATACCAGAACCGGATCGGGATTGGGACTTTCTATTGTCAAACAAATCGTTGATAACCATAAGGGAAAGATATGGATCACCAGTGAACTGGGGGTATGGACAAAGGTCACCTTATCGCTGCCAAAAAATCCAATGCAAATTCCGGCTGAATCCATTTTATATCCGGATCTTTTCTAAACCAGGTCATTTGCCGTTTAGCATATCTTCGTGTATTGATCCTGATTTTTTCCACAGCATCTTCCAGTGTGCAAATGCCGTCGAGGTATTCGAACATTTCTTTGTAACCCACCGCGTTTAGAGCATTCAGATTGCGGCAGGAATAGTTAGCCTTGGCTTCTTCGAGCAATCCTGATGCCATCATCCCGTCAATACGCCTGTTTATCCTTTCTACGAGTTCTTCCCTTGGAATCCGGATCCCAAACTTTATTGTCCTGAAGTTGCGTTGTTGTCGATGCCCTTTTCTATAGGTAGAATATGGTTTTCCTGTCATAAGGCAAACTTCCAGTGCACGCATCAGGCGGTTTGGATTTGAAAGATCAACTTCCTTGTAATACAAAGGATCAAGGCTGAACAATTCTTTCTGTAAATAGTTAATCCCCCTGGCCTTGTATTCCTCTTTCAGGAGATGACGAATGGCAGGGTCATGTTCAGGCTGCTCATCTATGCCGTTGCAGACCGCATCGATATATAATCCTGATCCACCGGTCATCACAACTGCCCGGTGTGTTTCAAAGAGCTTATCCAGGAGCCGGATGACATCTTGTTCAAAGCGGGAAATATTGTAGTCCTCTGAGATTGAAATGTGTCCGATGAAATGGTGTTCCACCTCTGCGAGCTGCTCTGCATTAGGTTTAGCCGTTCCGATGCTTAGTTCGCGGTAAAATTGCCTTGAATCTGCTGAAATGATCTCTGTATCGAGCCATTTGGCGACTTTAATTGCCAGGTCGGTTTTGCCTGAGGCTGTAGGGCCAAGGATAATAAGCAATGTATTTATTCCAAATTCCAAATTCCAAGCACCAAATTCCAAACAAATTCAAAATTCAAAAAACTAAATCTTTATAAGATAAATGAAAACCAATGACCACTTTATAACAAAATAAAAAAATCCCGCACTTAAACCTCAATCCTTAAACCTCAACACTTCTTAAGCCCCAGCTTCTCCCCTTCCTTGACCATCAATTCGTAAGCTTCCTCAAATTCATTATGAATGATTCCATCCAAAATAGCTTCCCGAATGGCGTTCTTGATAATGCCAACTTCTTTTCCCGGTGGAATGCCAAAGGTCTCCATGATAAGCTCGCCTGTTACAGGAGGCTGCCAGTTTCTGACCCTGTCTTGCTGTTCGACTTCCACCAGCTTTTGGCGGACCAATTCGAAATTCTTCAGGTATCGTTGTACTTTTTCCGGGTTTTTTGAAGTAATATCAGCCTCACAAAGCGACATCAGGTCGTCAATATCATCTCCGGCATCGAATAAAAGGCGCCTGACAGCCGAGTCGGTCACCACCTCCTGGGAGAGGACGATCGGGCGGAGGTGAAGGAGCACCAGTTTCTGGACAAAGCGCATGCGCTCATCCGTGGGCATTTTCATCCGGTGAAAAAGCTTAGGGACCATCTTAGCACCGATAAACTCATGAGCGTGGAAAGTCCATCCGGTTTCCGGTTCAAATTTTTTAGTAACGGGTTTGGCAATATCATGCAACAAAGCCCCCCATCGCAGCCAAAGGTTATCGGATTTGTCAGCGACATTATCAAGTACCTGCAGGGTATGATGAAAATTGTCCTTATGGCCTTTCCCTTCAATATATTCAGCCCCCTTTAAGGCGACGAATTCGGGAAAAATGATTTTCAGCAAACCTGAATCAAACAGGAGTTTGAAGCCAATCGAAGGTTTGGGTGTCATGATGATTTTTCCCAGTTCATCATTAATGCGTTCCCGGGAAATTATCGTGATACGTTCGGCATTCCTGCGGATCGCCTCAAATGATTCCTTTTCAATGACAAAATTCAACTGGGTAGCAAACCTGATAGCCCGCATCATCCGCAAAGGATCGTCGGAATACGTCCGGTCAGGGTCAAGGGGGGTCCGGATCAGGCCCGCTTTCAAATCCTTGTATCCGCCGAAAGGATCCAGCAAACGGCCTAAATCGCTTTCATTCAGGCTCAACGCCAGGGTATTGATAGTAAAATCACGCCGGTCCTGATCGTCTTCCAGCGATCCGTCTTCCACGATCGGTTTACGGGAATCAGCCCTGTAAGATTCTTTCCTGGCTCCGACAAATTCCACGATCCATTCATCCTGGTCTCTGAACCTGACCATGGCCGTACCGAAGTTTTTAAAGACTTTCGCTTTGGCCCCCAGGCCTACTTTAGCTGCATAAGCCTCAGCCAGATCAATGCCACTGCCGATGACAACGATATCGATGTCTTTTGTCTGCCGGCCGAGGATCTTATCCCTGACATAGCCTCCCACCACATAAGCAGGATGATCATACTCCTTAACCGCTTCGATTAAAGTTTTAAAAACCGTGTATTCCAGGTATTGGCTGAACTGCTGTTTCATTGACCCCGCAAAGGTATGAAAAAGCTTATTTAGAAAGGATAAAATTAGATATCGAACTGTTGGAGATTAACCGGCCTATTGTATTTTTGTCACCTTATTATTTTTTTAACACTTTTAAGTAATTCATTAAAATACAAGTACCTATGTCGAAAAGAACTATAGTAGCCCTGCCAGGTGACGGGATTGGCAAAGTTGTTTTGCAGGAAGCAATCCGGGTATTAGATGCGGCCGGATTTGAAGCAAATTATGTAAACGGTGACATTGGCTGGGATTTCTGGTGCAAGGAAGGCAACCCCCTTCCCGACCGCACGCTGAAACTGCTGCAGGAACATAAGATCGGCCTGTTTGGCGCCATTACGTCCAAACCTAAAGAAGAAGCTGCTAATGAACTCGACCCTTCGCTGAGGGACAAAGGCTTCACCTACGCAAGTCCTATCGTAGGCCTGAGGCAATATTTCAATCTCGACATCTGCGTCCGCCCCTGCAAATCTTATAAGGGGAACCCGCTTAATTTCATCCGGCGCAGTGCTGATGGTGGTGTGGAAGAGCCCATGGTAGATGTGGTCATTTTCCGCCAGAATACCGAAGGATTATATAGCGGTGTGGAATGGTCAAATCCTCCTGACCAGGTTTATGAGGCGCTTCGCACACACAAGAAATTTGTCCAGAATTTCGGGAATGTACCCAAAGAAGAGATTTCTGTTTCCACCAGGATCTTCACCAAGAAAGCCACGGAAAGGATACTCAGGGCTGCATTTGAATACGCGCAAAAATATAGATATAAATCCGTTACACTTTGTGAAAAGCCTAACGTAATCCGTGAAACTTCAGGGATGATGTACAGGATGGCTAAAGAAATCCAGAAAAAGGATTTCCCGCAAATTCCATTATATAATACCAATATTGACGCCCAGATGATGTGGCTGACCAAAAATCCCGAAGAATATGGTATAATCGTGGCCGGTAATATGTTTGGCGATATTGCATCGGACGGTTTTGCCGGTCTGATCGGAGGGTTAGGTTTTGCCTGCAGCGCACAGTTCTCTGCCGATGGTATCGGGGTTTTCGAACCGACCCACGGCTCTGCACCAAAGTATGCAGATTACCCTGTTTCCATCGTGAATCCTATAGCCATGATCGAATCAGCCGTCATGATGCTGGAATACCTCGGGGAATATGATATCGCGAATAAAATCCGCAAAGCCATTGCCGCTGTTATAGCTGAAGGCAAAGTCAAGACTTATGATATGATGAAGATGACCGGCAAGCCGGATGTGATAGAAAGAGGCGCCGTATCAACACAGCAAATGACAGATGCAGTGATAGCGAAGCTGTAGGACGATAAGACTGTATGACTGTAAGATATAAATATTTGAAATTATGAACCCAATAATACTTAACCTTTGGCCTGAGCTGGAATGGATCCAGGATCCGGAACTACGTGAAAAGACTGCCCGCACATGGGAACTGGCCTTTGAAAAAAGCGTCCTGAAACCGGAAGATCTCAACAGGATTCCTTTCACCCTTCTTTGCGGGCCTGACCTGAAAGTCACTTTTATGGATCATAAACGCTCGGTCGTGCATATCGCCAGGGCATCAGCAGAAAAGATGAACGAGTTTTACCACGGAGAACTTCCCATCGACATGGACGTGCTCATCTCCGGCGCTATCCTGGCTGACGTCGGTAAAATGCTTGAATATGAACTGGATGCTAATGGGAAAGCCGTTCAAGGCAAGTACGGTCAGTATCTGCGCCATCCATTCTCCGGCGTATCGCTGGCTGAACAATGCGGATTGCCGGCTTCCGTTTGTCACATTATCGCCGCTCATGCCGGCGAAGGCGACCAGATAAAGCGAAGTGTGGAAGCCTACATCGTGCACCATGCGGATTTTATGACGTTTTTGCCGTTTAAAGAAAGATTGAAATGAATATCATTGAAAAAATCATCACCAGCCACTCGAAGTACGAATGTGTAAAGCCGGGTGATATTGTCGATATTTCGATCGATGCACGCGTGGCCAGGGATTTTGGCGGGGCAAACGTTGTGAAGAACCTTGTCGATGCCGGTCTCACCGTGCATGATCCTTCAAAAACCTTTTTCACCTTCGATTGCAACCCGGGAGGATCCGACCAGAAATATGCCGCCAATCAGCATTACTGCCGGCAGTTTGCCCGTGAGAACGGGATACAGGTCTTCGATATCGATTCAGGTATCGGCACCCACCTGGCCATTGATAAAGGCTTGATTGGCCCCGGCGGAACTTTTATTTCGACCGATTCTCATGCCAATATCATGGGTGCCATCGGAACATTCGGACAGGGAATGGGCGACCAGGACATCGCGGCAGCATGGGCCAACGGATCCGTTTGGTTTAAAGTACCACCTTCTGTAAAGATCACGATTACCGGGAAACGGCATGATAATCTTTCAGCGAAAGATATCATCCTCAATCTGCTTAATATTTTCGGCGCTAACAAACTGCTTGGATATTCGGTCGAAATTTATGGGAAAGAGGTTGAAAAACTTACGCTTGACGAACGGATTACCATTTCATCGATGGCTACGGAAATGGGAGCCATCATTATATTCTTCACACCTGATGAAAAAATTCTGGATGAACTGGAAAAACATTCGGGAAAAAGATATCAGGCTATCAGCGCCGATCCGGATGCACAATATGAGCAGATGCATGAGATCGATATTACCGGATTCTGTCCGATGTTAGCCAATCCGGGCCATCCGCACGACAATATCGACCTTGAAGCCGTTAAAGGGACAAAGATTGACTCCGCTTTTATTGGCAGTTGCACGAACGGCAGGATCGATGACCTTCGGATAGCCGGCATGATCCTGAAAGACAATAAGGTCGCCCCGGGAGTTGTACTAAAGATCGTCCCTTCAACGGATGAGATCTGGCAGCAGGCCCTGGAAGAGGGTTTGATCAGGATTTTCAAGGATGCCGGTGCCCTGGTTTCAAACGCCGGATGTGCCGGTTGCGCTGCGGGGCAAGTTGGCCAGAACGGGCCGGGTGAAGTGACCATCAGTACCGGGAACCGCAACTTTGCCGGCAAACAGGGTAAAGGGCTTGTTTACCTGGCTTCTCCATCCACCGTCGCCGCATCTGCTGTGGCAGGATATATTACCGGGAGCGATGACATTCCGGTCGAACCGGCGGTTTTCACCAAAGGGTCTCCCCAAAAGAAATCCGGTGCTGAAAAGGCTGCCGGAACTATGGAACCGCTACCAACTGTCGTAGAAGGCAAAGTCTGGATCATCCTGAAAGATGACATCGACACTGATATGATCTTTCATAACCGTTACCTGACCATTACCGATATCAAGGAAATGGGCCAGTATACATTCGATAACCTCCCTGGATTTGAAGAATTTGCAAAAAAGGCAAAAGCCGGCGATATCGTATTGACTGCCAAGAATTTCGGAGCAGGCAGCTCACGTCAGCAAGCCGTTGATTGTTTTAAGTCACTCGGCATCCAATGCCTTCTGGCAGAATCTTTTGGAGCGATCTACGAAAGAAATGCAATCAACGCCGCATTCCCTATCCTTACATATAAACCTGAGGCTTTAAAGAAAATCGACCTGCAGGATGGGGACACCATCAGGGTGGACTTTTCCAAAGGCATCATAACCAATCTGAAAAACAAAATCTCTGCTGAAATCGACAAGTTTTACGATGTGCAGATGGAGATCTATCAAAAGGGAGGGCTCCTTGTATAAATGTTGAATGTTGAATGTTGAATGTTAAATTAAAAAAGTACCTAATTCAACGTTCAACATTCAACATTCAACATTTCTTTACTGTGCTCCAAATTCTTCCTTGATCGTGATATAACCCGGGTATTCGATGGCAGTCGAGCCGAACATGATTGTTGGTCTGGCCTTTAGTTTTATGCGTGTTGGCCGGCTGCCGGTTCCAGAAAGGTTTAGTGCGAAGTTGATCAGCGCATCGCCAGATTTCCCGCTTAACGATTTCATCAGGTCCAGGCTCATAGCCACCGGGAAAGTAGATATTGTATTTGCCTGGATTTCAATTCGTTGATTTAATACTCCCCTGGTCATTTCGATATCATCGATGATGAGTATCCAATCCAGTTTGTTCATCGCTGCCATGCCGGGATTTGGATTCTTTATCTGAACATTCAGATCGAAGGTAAGCGGCAAAATGCCTCCGGCCAGGACACTGCCGATTTTTGTGAACTCCATGAAGCTTAAATCAGACATGGAGTGTTTTTCCTGAATATTAACGCCTGCCAGTTTCATATTCCGTGCTGACTCAATCCTGAACTCGCATCTTGTGAAGGTTTTTATCTCGGAAGTCTGTTGCAACACGGAGCATGCTGTTATGATCAAAATCATCAATAATAAACTACTGTAAATTATCTTTCTCATATGACATTTTTTCAAACTTAATATTGGTAAATAACCATTAAGTCGTACTGAGTAAATCCGCGAGAAACTTTTAAATGGTTCTCGCAGATGCACGCAGATTATTGGCGCAGATATTCGCAGATTTATAATTAGCCTTTACGCGCCGTTAAATTTAAATACTTTTGAGTCAACCCTAAAAAAATTAGCTTTGTAAACTTATGATTTCCATGCTACGCTGTATCCAACGCTTCGAAACCGATCCTTATTATAATCTTGCAGCAGAAGAATATTTATTGAAAACTGCAACGTCCGACACCTTTATGATTTGGCGCAACGAGCCATCGGTCATTATAGGAAAACACCAGAATACATCCAGGGAAATAAATCATCCCTTTATTGAATCTATCAATTTACCGGTAATCAGACGAATAACAGGCGGAGGAACCGTTTATCACGACCTCGGAAATATTAATTTCTCCTTCATTTATACTGATCGCAAAGGAAACCTGGTCGACTTCCGGTTTTTCACGAAACCCGTTATCCTTTTCTTACAGGAATTGGGATTAGATGCCTCTTTTGAAGGGAAAAACAACATTACTGTCAATAGGTTAAAAGTTTCCGGAAACTCAGCCCATATTTTTAGGAATAAAGTGCTTCACCACGGCACCTTGCTTTTCAATACCGATCTTGAGGTACTCGAACAGGCTATTGCAGGTCATGAAGAATGCTATAAGGATAAGTCCGTCAGGTCGGTCCGTGCAGAAGTGACCAATATTTATCATCTTCTAGAAAATAAACCGTCTATAGAAGAATTCATCGGTTTATTCCAGACATTCATCTTCAATTATTTTCCCGGTGCATTCAGGGATGAACTGAATAATAAGGAAAATGAATCGATTTTAAGATTGGCTGAAGAGAAATACAAAAAACATGAATGGAATTTCGGTTATTCTCCTGAATATAAGTATGATGAAGAATGGGCAACACAGGATGGGAAATTTTCGATTTCACTGTTTATCAAACAAGGATTAATGCTTAAAGTTGAAATTTCCGGACCTGAAGCAAGTTCAGTGTTTTTGAATGCACTGGCAAACCAACTGACTGGCACTCTTCATGAAAAAAAATCAGTTTCAGAAAGGTTGAAGAAACTTACCTTTGCAAACGAAAATGAAGAAAAGGTTTTGAACCAAATCATTCAACATCTGTTTTAAAAAAAATCCAAATAATGAAACTTGACTATATTTTTGGAAAACTCTGGGAGGCTTATATTTCTCAAAATCCTGCCGTACAGCAGGTTCATGATCTTTTCATCCGGGAAGGAGAAAGGGTTGTGAATGACCATATTGCTTTCCGCGCTTTTGACGATCCTCGGATTGGTATCGACGTCCTTGCAAAACCTTTTCTTGCCAATGGTTATGTCGAAAAAGGCCAGTATAATTTTGAAGAAAAGAAGCTGTTTGCCCGTCATTATGAGCATAAAGCCGATCAGGAAACACTTTGCCGGACATGAGCCCGAATCCCACAACTGATCAATTCGACCAACTACGGACATCCCTGGATGGTGACCTCTTCACAGACCTTACTTTCAGGCTGTTGCATGCCACAGATGCATCGGCATACCGGGAGGTCCCTCTTGCGGTTGCCCGTCCAAAAAACCAGGAAGATATCAGGAAACTGATTCGGTTTGCCAGGGAACACAAGACTTCACTCATTCCACGTACCGCCGGGACATCATTGGCCGGGCAGGTTGTCGGCGGCGGGATTATCGTTGATGTTTCGAAGTACCTGAATAAGATACTGGAGATCAATAAGGAAGAACATTGGGTAAGGGTTGAACCGGGTGTCGTGCTGGATGAATTGAACCAGGCTGTCGCACCTTTTGGTTTATTTTTCGGACCTGAAACCTCTACCGCAAACCGTTGCATGATCGGCGGAATGGTGGGCAACAATGCCTGCGGGGCGCATTCGCTGATCTATGGCAGTACGCGCGATCATACCATCACCCTTAAAACCATCCTGAGTGACGGATCGGATGCTGAATTTCTTCCTTTATCCTCCGAAGCATTTGTAAGGAAATGTAATGGTGATTCGCTCGAATCTGCAATCTATCGCAATATCAGGGAGTTATTATCTGATCCTTTAAATCAGTCAGAAATCCGGAAGGAATATCCTGACCCGGTGATCAAACGGCGGAATACCGGATATGCTATAGATTTATTGCTGGATCGCGAGCCATTTACCGCTAATGGCAAGCCTTTCAACTTTTCGACACTTTTAGCCGGCTCAGAAGGAACGCTTGCTTTTACCACTGAAATCAAGCTAAACCTCGTCCCTCTTCCTCCTAAGGAGAAAATTCTGTTTTGTGTTCATTTTAATACCCTGGAAGATGCGCTGCAAGGGAACCTAGTTGCGCTAAAACACAAGCCCGGAGCCGTCGAACTGATGGACAGGTTCATCCTCGATTGTACCAAAGACAACATCGATCAGCGCAAAAACCGGTTCTTCATCCAGGGCAATCCAGGGGCTATACTGATCATCGAATTTGCCCGGGAGTCAAAAGATGAGTTGCTTGAGATCACTACTAAACTTGAGCAGGATTTAAGGCAAAACAACCTTGGCTACCACTACCCTCTGGTTACCGGACCTGATATCCCAAAAGTATGGGCTTTGCGTAAAGCCGGCCTGGGCGTTCTTTCCAATACCCCTGGCGATGCCAAGCCCGTTTCTGTCATTGAAGATACTGCAGTTAACCCGGAAAAACTGCCTCAATATATCGCCGAGTTTAAGGTTATCCTCGCAAAATATCAGCTTGAATGCGTTTATCATGCGCACATCGCCACGGGCGAGCTTCATCTGAGACCTTTATTGAACCTGAAAGATCCGGCAGATGTAGAGAAATTCCGCGGCATTGCAACGGATATCGCCCACCTGGTTAAGAAATTCAAAGGTTCCCTAAGCGGAGAGCACGGCGACGGGCGGCTCCGCGGGGAATTTATCCACTTGATTGTGGGTGAGAAGAATTACGACATTCTGAAAATGATCAAACAGGTGTGGGATCCGGAGCATATTTTCAATCCCGGCAAGATTACCGGCACTCCTCCGATGGATACCAGCCTGCGCTATCAGCAGGGCAAACTGGCGAAGGAAGTCACGACAATATTCGATTTTTCCAATGAAGGCGGGATTCTCCGGGCAGCCGAAAAGTGCAATGGCTCGGGGGATTGCCGCAAATCGCAACTGATTGGCGGTACGATGTGCCCGAGCTATATGGCCAGCCGCGATGAAAATACGACTACCCGTGCCAGGGCTAATATTTTGCGCGAATTCCTGACCAATTCCGATAAGAAAAATCCCTTCAGCCACCGTGAGATCTATGATGTGATGGATCTTTGCCTGTCGTGCAAAGGATGTAAATCTGAATGCCCATCGAACGTCGACATAGCCAAATATAAAGCCGAATTCCTGCAGCATTTTTATGATGAGCACGGCGTTCCGCTCAGGGCGCTTGCCATAGCCAATATTACAAGGCTAAACCGGCTGGGCAGTATGGTTCCCTGGGCTTACAATTTTATGGTAAGTCAGCCGGCGATTGCCGGGCTGATGAAGAAAATACTCGGCATGGCACCTCAAAGAAGCCTGCCTCTGTTATCTGCAACAACATTCAGCCAGTGGTTCCGGAATCATCCGCAATCCTTGCCGGCAAATTTAAAAACCCGGGAGGTTTATCTCTTTGTTGATGAATTCACCGATTTCAATGATGCCCACGTAGGTATAGCAACCGTGAAATTGTTGAACGCACTTGGATACAAGGTTTTAATAAGGGAACACCTTGAAAGCGGACGTACTTATCTCTCAAAAGGATTAGTCAGGGAAGCGAAAAAATTTGCTATTGAAAATGTGCTAATTTTTAAGGATATAATAAACCATGAAATCCCTTTAATTGGAATTGAACCTTCAGCTATCCTCTCATTCCGGGACGAGTACCCCGACCTGGTCGGTGCTGAACTGAAAGAAGTTGCAGTAAATCTTTCCAAAAACTGCCTCCTTTTTGAAGAATTTTTTATGAAGGAAGTCAAGGCTGGGCACATCAGGAAAGAGCAATTCACCTCCGGTAATCTCAAAATAAAACTTCACGGCCATTGTCACCAGAAAGCCTTATCAACCACGGGGCCGACCAAAGAGATGCTTTCCCTTCCGGAAAACTATACCGTTGAAGAGATACCCTCAGGGTGTTGCGGCATGGCCGGTTCTTTCGGCTATGAAAAAGAGCATTATGAGCTTTCAATGAAAGTGGGCGAATTGGTTCTGTTCCCGTCGGTGAGGCAATCAGAACCATCTTTAGTCATTGCCGCACCCGGAACCAGTTGCCGGCACCAGATCAAGGATGGGACAGGGCGAGAGGCGATGCATCCGGTGGAGGTGATGGTGAGAGCATTGAGGAAAGTTGACAGTTGACAGTTGACAGTTGACAGTCGGCAGTCAGAAACTTGAAACTTGAAATTCAAAATCCCCAATTTAAACCTTAAACCTCAAAACTTAAACCTGAATCGTCATCCCATCCTGCCCCAGGAACGTATTAGGAAATACCTGCCTGGCTTCTTCCAACAAGCTATCCACTTCTTTATACCGTGCAGAGAAATGACCGATCACCAGTTTTTTCACCCCAGCTTTCAGCGCGATAGTAGCTGCCTCTCTTGCTGTTGAATGAAACTTGGCATGGGCATCTTTCGCTTTATCTTCCATAAAAGTCGCCTCATGGTAAAGCAGGTCGCAATTTTTAATAAGAGGGATAACGGGCTCATGATAGGCCGTATCGGTGCAATATGCATAAGACCTAGCCAGTGGCGGGTCATTTGTGATCAGGTGATTGGGATATACCTTGCCTTCGCTATCGGTATAATCTTCTCCATCCTTTATCTTTTCAAAAAATTCAAAAGGCACCTTTACATTTCTTAAAAAATCTTTCAGAATTTTTCTTTTTTCCGCTTTCTCCCTGATGAGGAATCCACAGGTAGGCACGCGGTGGTTAAGCGGTATGGTCGATACGGCAATTTCACCATCATCAAGGATAATGGAAGGATTCTCTGTTTCAAACGGGTGAAAGACCAGCGAGTAGGCCAGCGTGGTCCGGCTGAGCTCAAGCTGGAGGTTAATGAGCTGAATAAGAGGTTGAATTCCATAGAGATGTAATGGCTGAGACCTGCCAAGTAAGTGCAGGGTATTCAGCAAGCCGATCAACCCAAAATAATGATCTCCATGAAGATGTGAAATAAAAATATGACTGACCTTTTGAAACCGGTAACCTGATTTCCGCAACTGCATCTGCGTACCCTCCGCGCAATCAAGCAACAGTAACCGGTTGCGTACCTCCACGAGGTGAGCGGTTGGATTACGGTCGGATGTAGGTATCGCGGCTCCTGAACCAAGAATGGTTACGGTGAAGTTCATAAGCAAAGGTAAAAAAAAAGGGACTCCATCCCGGGGGATGGAGTCCCTTCATATACAAATTAAAAGATTAGATTTCGTCTTGCTGTTCGGATTCCGCCTCAGCCTTGGATTTTGGTTCGGGTTCAGCTTCAGATTTTGGTTCAGCTTCTGCTTTCGCCTTAGCTTTAACCTTATCTTTTTTCTCCACCTTCTCAGGTTTCTCCACCTTCTCAGGTTTCTCCACCTTCTCAGGTTTCTCCACCTTCTCAGGTTTCTCCACCTTCTCAGGTTTCTCCACCTTCTCAGGTTTCTCTACCTTCTCAGGTTTCTCCACCTTCTCTAGTTTTTCCTGCTCCTCAAGCTTATCCTGCTTCTCAAGTTTCTCCTGCTTGTCCTTCTTATCCAGCTTATCGAGCTTATCCTTTTTATCCTGTTTCTCCTGCTTTTCCATATCAGTTTTCAGGGTAACAAGTGCTTCGAGATCACCAAGAGTGGTCTTTTCGACATTATCCTGGACTTTTTTGACAGCTTGCTTGGTAGAACGCTGGTCTTTCCTGGCCTTGCCTTCTTCTTTGTCGCGGTCAGCCCTGGCCTCATCCTGGTGGACGCGGGCATGGGAAAGGATAATCTTCTTGTTTTCTTTCGAAAATTCGATAACCTTGAAATCGAGTGCCTCATCAATTTTGGCTGTAGTATTGTCAGCTTTTGATGCATGACGTGTCGGGACAAAGCCTTCCACGCCATAAGGCAGGGAGACGATGAAACCTTTATCGTTCGAGCTTACCACGGTACCCTGGTGAACAGAGCCTAAAGTAAACACCGATTCAAACACATCCCACGGATTTTCTTCAAGCTGCTTGTGCCCAAGGCTCAACCGGCGATTTTCGGTATCTACATCGAGTACAACAACTTCGATCTGCTCACCGATCTTGGTGAATTCAGCCGGGTGCTTGATCTTTTTCGACCAGGAAAGGTCGGAAATATGGATCAGGCCATCGACGCCTTCTTCCAGTTCGACAAAAATACCAAAGTTGGTGAAGTTGCGGACGGTTGCAGTGTGCTTGGAGTTGATGGGGTATTTCTGGACTATATTTTCCCACGGGTCCGGGACAAGCTGCTTCATTCCGAGCGACATCTTGCGTTCTTCGCGGTCGAGGGTAAGAATGATGGCGTCTACTTCGTCGCCGACTTTGAGGAAGTCATGAGCTGTCCGCAGATGCTGTGACCATGACATTTCCGATACGTGGATCAGACCTTCAACGCCGGCCGCTATCTCGATAAATGCGCCATAATCAGCCATGACCACAACTTTTCCTTTAACTTTATCGCCAATCTTGATATTCTCATCCAGTGATTCCCATGGATGCGGCGTAAGCTGCTTCAAGCCAAGGGCTATACGTTTCTTCTCATCATCGAAATCAAGAATAACAACCTTGATCTTCTGGTCAAGTTCTACTATTTCTTCCGGGTGGTTGATCCTGCCCCAGGAGAGGTCAGTGATGTGGATGAGTCCGTCCACGCCGCCCAGATCAATAAACACACCGTAAGAGGTGATATTTTTGACTGTTCCTTCAAGAACCTGGCCTTTTTCCAGCCTGGCCATGATCTCGGATTTCTGCAGCTCCAGTTCGGCCTCGATAAGAGCTTTATGGGAAACTACAACGTTTTTATATTCCTGGTTGATTTTCACCACCTTGAATTCCATGGTCTTATCAACGAAAATATCATAGTCACGGATTGGTTTCACATCGATCTGCGATCCGGGGAGGAAAGCCTCGATACCAAAAACATCGACTATCAGACCACCTTTTGTGCGGCATTTCACATATCCGGTAATGATCTCATCATTTTCAAAAGCATTATTGACACGCTCCCATGATTTCAGGATGCGGGCTTTCTTATGGGATAAAACAAGCTGTCCGCCCATATCTTCCTGGCTTTCCACATAGACATCGATCTTATCGCCATTTTTAATGTCTGTCAGGTACCTGACTTCGGACACCGGGATCACGCCATCGGATTTGAAACCGATATTTACAACGATTTCACGGTTGTTTTTGCCCACGATAGTTCCTTCGATTACTTCATGCTCTGCAATGGAGCTAAGGGTTTTGTCGTAAATATTCTCCAGCCGTACCCGCTCATCTTCCGAATATTTATCTTGTTTCTTGCCAATGGCATTCCAATCAAAATCGAGATTGGGTTTTGGCGGAACATTCCAGGTAATTTCTTCGGCAAAAATTTCCTTAACCGGCTCATCCTCAATGGGAAAAACTTCGGACGGAACTTCCTCAGGTTTTTCAGGGACTTCCGCAGGTTCTTCAGGGACTACAGTAGGTTCTTCAGGGACTTCAGCAGGTTCTTCGGGAGCTTCTTCCGGAGCTTCTTCAACTACTTCCGGTTCGGTTTCACTTGTGATTTCTGTTTCAGGAACAATTTCTTCAGGAGAGGTTTCAGCTTCAACAGCTTCGGTGACTTCGTCAACTTCAGAAGGGTCCAGGTTTTCAGCCTGGTCGTTAACTTCTAGTTCTTTTTCAGTCATTAAAAAAAAATTGGGTTTTGTTTCCTGCTGCTATGCCCCGGCATTCCGCAAAACGGGTTAAACATTCAAAATTTGTAAGGCTGTGGCATAGTTTAATATACAACCTCTAAAATGGGCGGCAAAGATAGGAAATTTTTAATTTTGAATCACTACTGTCCGATTAATTTTAGTTGATCCCCTTCGGGGAATTTTTTTATTTGGATATTGCACTTTTACAGTACTTAATCTGCTACGCAGAAGTCGCCGTAGGCGACTTAGTATTGTAAAAACAAAGTTACCCTATATAAAGTGAATACCTCGTAGAGGTTTAACTAACCAATGGTTTGCAAGCATAAATATTTTTTTACCGGACAGTAGTGGTTTTAAATTTTAAGTTTTGAGTTAATTTAATTACGAGTGATATTTTCATCCTACAAATCTCTGCCCATGCTAACCGGATATACTGACCGAAGTAAAATGAGGCAATACCTCATCAGCATTATCACGACACTGGTGGTTTCCGTGATCTGTTACTTCATCTCCTCGTACATCGGATACCGGGCGGTGGTATTGATCTTGCTGTTTACCGTATCGTTCCTGGCTGTAATTTTAAGTATGCTGCCTGTGCTGGTCGCCGCTGTCCTGAGTGCCTTGATCTGGGACTTTTTCTTCATCCCGGCATTTTTCACTTTTCATATTGAGAAGGCAGAAGATATCCTGATGCTCGGGATGTACTTTACCATTGCCCTGATGAACGGCATCCTGACCTCCAGGATCAGGTATTATGAAAAGCTTGTCCGGCAGCGTGAAGACCGTTTAAATGCCTTAAAACTTTATAATGCTATTTTCAACTCAATTTCCCATGAATTGCGGACCCCGCTAACAACCATAATGGGCGTCACGGAAAATCTGTCTGGTGAACTACAGGCAATACCAGAAGAAAATAAACGAATGCTTTATGATGAGTTGTATATTGCATCGAACCGTCTTAACCGTGTTGTGGATAACCTGATGAACATGTCCAGGCTTGATTTCGGGCTTATCGAACAAGCCCTGTATAATATCTTTCATAACATATCCTTTCATACTTCTGAAAATACGGCAGCTCACATAAATGCCTGTTTGCAGGAAGGTATCCTGGAGATCGTCATATCCGATAATGGGCCCGGATTCAGTGAGGAAGATAAGGATAAGGCCTTTGAGAAGTTCTTCAGATCCCCAAAAGCGAAAAGCGGAGGCCTTGGCCTCGGGTTATCAATTGCCAGGGGATTTGTCCAGGCTCATGGCGGCGATATCTCTATAGAGAATCAAAAAACAGGAGGAGCTTTGTTCACGATCCGGATACCCGTCGATATAACACGTTTAAATACTGAACATGAGCCATGAAGCCACCATATTGATCATTGATGATGAAAGGCAGATCAGGAAACTGCTCGACCTGGGATTGCCGGATGATGATGGGCAAAATATCCTGGTCAGGTTAAGGGAATGGTATGTTTCACCCATCATCATTTTATCAGTAAGGGATTCGGAAGAGGAGATCATCTTGGCATTGGATAACGGCGCAAATGATTACCTTGTAAAGCCTTTCCGGACAGGGGAACTTCTTGCCAGGATTCGTTATGCCCTGAGATTGGTCAAAGATGCCGGGGGAGATACGGTAATCAAAACGCATGACCTGGCTATTGATCTTGTCAGCAGGACGGTTGTGAAAAATGAGACGCCCGTCAAACTTACGCTTACAGAATACTCTTTGCTGACCCTTTTAGCCAGAAATCATAATAAAGTCCTCACCCATCAATTTATCCTGAAAGAAATCTGGGGCCCGGGCTATATCGAGCAATCACAATACCTTCGGGTTTTCATCGCCCAGGTCAGGAAAAAAATTGAAGATGATCCAAACCATCCGGAAATTATAATCACCGAATCCGGGATAGGTTACCGGTTCATTGCTGAATGAGGTTGAGTCATTAAGTGGTCATTGGTCATTGTAGAGCCGTTGCATGGAACGGCTCTACAATTCCACCGTTTCACCGTTCCACCGTTTCACCGTTTCACCGTTTCACCAAAAAAAAAGTTATATTTGTATATCAATTCAACCCTCAAGGATATGCCTCTAAAATGCGGTATTGTCGGGCTTTCGCTCGTAGGTAAAACCACCATTTTCAATTGTTTCTCCAATGCCAGGGCCCAATCGGGCGGAGCGGCCAAAGCCAATATCGGCACCATCCATGTTCCCGACCAAAGGCTTTATGAGATCGATAAGTTTATAAAGAGCGTCAAAATCGTTCCCGCGACTGTGGAAATCGTTGATATTCCCGGCCTGACGAAAGGTGGCAGCCAGGGCGAGGGAGTCGGGAATAAGTTTCTGGCCGATATCCAGCAAACCGATGCTATCATCCATGTTTTGCGCTGCTTTGATGATGATACTGTACCCCATATCGAGGGATCGGTCAATCCTGTGCGTGACCGTGAGATCGTAGACCTGGAATTGCAGATCCGTGATCTCGATATGGTTGACCGAAAGATCAACCGGGTTGAAAAAATGGCCAAATCGGGTGAGCGGGAGCCAAAGCATATCCTGGATATACTGCATAAAGTGAAGAGCCACCTGGAAAATTTTCAGAATGTCCGCACTTTCGTCATGTCGGAAGAAGATAAAAAACATATCAACGATATGTATTTACTTACAGCCAAGCCGGTTTTGTATGTATGTAATGTAGATGATGCCTCGGCAGCAAGCGGTAATGAATACGTGACTGCTTTTAAGCAGTCCATTGCTCACGAAAATGCCGAGATCCTCATCGTGGCGGGCAAACTGGAAGCTGAAATCGCTGAACTCGACGATCCGGAAGACCGTAAAGCTTTCCTTGCCGATGCCGGCCTCATGGAGCCCGGGGTGAACCGCCTGGTGCAAACCGCTTACCATCTGCTCAACCTGCAATCATTCTTCACCGCCGGCCCTAAAGAGGTCAGGGCCTGGACCATCCACAAAGGTGAAACGGCACAGCAGGCTGCCGGCACCATCCACAGCGATTTAGAAAGAGGCTTTATCCGGGCAGAAGTGATGAAATACACCGATTTTATCCACTACGGCTCGGAACATGCCCTGAAAGAAGCCGGGAAATTTCATATCGAAGGCAAACACTACATCGTAGATGATGGAGACATTATGCACGTCAGATTCAACGTATAAGTTCCACGTCTTTGATTTCTTCAAATTTCGGTTCAACGACCCACTTTCCGGTTTTATCTATGATTCCCCATTTTTCACCTGACTGTACTGACGCATAACCATTTTTAAAATCCCGCGCACCATCAAATTGTGGCGGAATGGCCCATTCTCCTTTATTGTTGAAGAAACCAAATTTATCATTTTTTCTTCCTCTTGCCAACCCATCGGAAAAGTCATCAAAAATTTCCGAATCATTCATATAGATGATCTCGCCTGCTTTATTTACATAAGCCCATTTATCTCTCGTTTTAACGCGGGCCAGGCCGCTTTCCGGATTGAAGTTTTTTCCTGCTTCATACTGTGGCTCAAGGATCCAATCCCCTTTTGGATTTATATACCCTATTTTTTCCGCATTATTTTTTGCCCACGCCATACCTCCGTGAAAATCCCCTGCACTCTGAAATTGGGCCTGAATAGCAACTTTCCCGCCACCATCAACAAATCCTACCAAATCACCTGCTGTTTTAAAAGATGCCAGTTGTTCTGAGAAATCATTCAAATCTGCCAGGTTTGGCAACTCCACGGGAGATTCAATACCATTTTTATCAAGCACAAAGAATTTTCCGTCCCTTTGAGCAGCAGCATAGCCACTATTAAATGGTGTCACCTTGTCATATTTGGCTGGAATAGCTAATTTGCCGGTAGTATTCAGATATCCCCACTTTTCATTCTGTTTTACCGGGGCAAAACCATTATTAAAACCCTTCATTCCAAATCCAAATACTTCTATCAGTTTAAAACCTGTAATTTCTGTTTCTAAGGTTTCTCCTTTTAAATTGATGAATAAAAACTGCTTCAGTTTCGCATCGTATATGGCAGCAAGGCCATCATTAGAAAACCCAATACACTTCTTGTATTTAGCTTCAATGATAAGGTCGCCCTTAAGATTGGCATAACCCCATTCCCTGACACCCGCGGGCCTGACCATGACCACATAGGTTTGTGCAAAAGCAGCATATCCTAACAATAAGGTCAAAATAATGCTAAAAGTCATTTTCTTTTTCATAATGTTGATTTTTAAGTTAACAAATACGTTATTATCCTATAAATTATACTTTGTGTTCCTTTGCAAAGTTATTGTTTTGATCCCGTCAACATTTTTTCGACTTTATCCTTTTCATCCTTCGAAAACCGGCAATCGGCAACGGCAACATCAATCATTTCTTTATAACGATTCTGCTGATAAAAATATACCAGCACCTCCTTAGCCGCATTGCTCACTTTATAATTCCAGTAAAGATAGCCGTCGATAAGGTTCGAGGCAGTAATCTTATCAAGGTAATTCAGCCGTTTTAACAATTGGATAGCATTCATACGGGTTTCAAATTCAAAATGCGGACCGGCATAGTCGGTCAGTTCCCGAAAGTATTCACGCTGACCAGCCTGTATGGCTATTTCCAGCCATTTCATCCGGATGTTCCTCCCTCTCCAGCCGGTTTCATTTTTCGTTTTTTCAAAGTACTGGGGAATATCTCCCGGGAAAGAACGGCAAAGCAAATCCAATGCCTTTTCGACATTGATGTAAGATTTGTCAGTAAGCAATTTTTCCATGTCAGATTTCAGGTTTTCAGGTACCTGTTTAATATTCTCCAAAGCAGCCAGGCGCACCAGTGGATCATCATCCTTTATTGCCTGTAATAAAATTTCATCATAAAATTTACCATCTTCGATGAAAAGCTGTTTTAATATTTCAGTGCGTGTCAGGTGGAAAGTCTCTTTGTTCCAAGCTTCAAGAAGAGTGGTCTCTTTCTGGCTCAGAGGAAAAACGCGCAAAGCGATCAGAGCATCATACCGGTCAATCATTCCCGGAGCCTTGATGGCCTGGGCTGCCCATTCAATAAAAGACTTGCTGAAAGAAACCGTCTTAAGCACCCTGCGTCCCGGATCGAACAAAACGAAAGATATGGTTTTTGCAGCCGGATTACTGATGACCACTTCACTGAATTCCTCATCTATCCATTGGGTTTTCCGGTCGGAACTGCCATCTTCATAAAAAACCTCAAAAACGATGGGCATCCTGAATAATCCGGTCAGCTCATTGCGCTGATGGGCCTGCCTGACCTGGATAATAACATGGTCAGTGCCTTCAGGCGATTTGTCCTGGCGCCAGTTTACTTCATAATAGGGCTCGCCGCCATGGTAAATCCACTGGTCAAAAAACCATTCGATTGACTGACCGGTGGCTTCATAAACAGAAGCAACGAATTCGGAAGTTTCTACCTCGCTGAAAGCGTAATGATTTGTGTAATATTTGATAGCAGCTTTAAAACCATCTTCACCCAGCACATCCCGCATCATATCAAGCATCAGCGATCCTTTAGGGTACCAGCGGGCACGCCCTCCCCTGCTGTGGCCAACGGGGAACTGGTCTTTCTTTGAAGCTTCAAGCGTTTCATCAAGCTCCTGGTTCCGGACACATTGGTAATAATCTTCTCCGAAAACTTCTCGTTCAAAAAGTTTAGCATAATAAGTTGCAAAGCTTTCGGTCAGCCAGACATCGCAGGATTTCTGGTGCGACATGCAGTTCCCGAACCACTGGTGTGCCAGTTCATGGGCGTTGACATTCACGTAATTTCTTCCGTCAAAAGCCCGTTCATCAACCGCCAGGTAGTCGCCAAACACCGTCGAGGTCGTGGTCTCCATGGCTCCATAAAGATAATCCTCCACAGGCGCCTCCCGGTATAGTTCGTAAGGATAAGCCAGCCCAAATTCCTCTTTAAAAAAATCAAACATTTGTGCCGTGTACCGGTAAGTCGGCTCCGCATGATCGTCTTGCCATGAATAATACCAGAGCTCTAACGGCAGACCGTCTGTAGTTTTCATTTCCAGGAATTTATAATCCCCGATCACCAAAGCGGTGGAAAAAAAAGGATGCTCTTTAACCATCTTGTAATGCCATGTCTTTGTGCCATCATTATTCGTTTTCACGGATTCCCTCACCCCATTTGAAAAAACCTGGTATTTCCCGTCAAAAGTTATGAACATGTCGACGGTCAATCTGTCGCTATAAAAAGGCAGCCAATGGAAAGGCCTGTGAGCCCAGATTTGTTTGTTGTCTCTTAATGCAGGCTCTTGCCAGCCTATTAAAAACAAATCATAGAGGGGTTTGGAGGTATAGTTCATCCTGATCTCATATTCTTTATCCTTGATTAATCTTTCTTTTGAATTATTAGTTATGACCAGGTTGTCTCCTCTTTTTTGGTAAGATATGTCGATTCCTGGAATTTGGATTGCACTGAATATGATGTCCGGTGCCCAGAAGACGATGGAATCAGTTTCGTTCCTGATGGGTAAAAAAGAAAAAGTGACGTTGCCAGTCACGAGCGTATCGTAAGGATCGATTTTAAGTTCTGCCTTTAAATGGATGATGTCTATGATCTTTCCCTGGGTGATGGCACCTGCATCATACAGATAAGTAACGGTCTTGTCCTGGGAAACACAAACCTGGGTATAAAAGAACAGAACGATAAGGGATTTGAAAGCAAGCTTCATTGAAGATATTTTTTACCGAAATTAAAGAAAATTGGGAGGCGCAATTTACTTCTTCAATGATTTTGCCGGAGCAGATCTTTTCCTAGGGTTCCTCCATGATTCATATAAATATAAAAGTTCAAACGAAGACTCAAGAAGCAGCGACAGTAATGAAAAAACTATCTACAATGAATTCATCATGCAGCCAGGTGTTATTGTGATGCTGCATAAATAGTTGAAACACCAGGTTTTTAAGCATTTTTGAATAATAATTTTCCCGTTTCACAGCTCACAAGGATCGGTTTTTCCTGGTTGACAGAACCACTAAGGATCATCTTCGAAAGTTCATTAAGGATATTTCGCTGGATGATCCTTTTTACAGGCCGTGCCCCGAACTGTGGATCAAAGCCCTGCCCTGCAATCCAATCAACGGCATTTTCGGTGATTTCCATCGTAATGCCATTTATTGATAACAGATTTTGCAGGTGACTGAACTGCAACCTCACGACTTCTTTAATCTCCTCCTTAGTCAAAGGCTTAAACATAATGATGTCATCGATCCGGTTCAGGAACTCCGGCCGGATGGTCGTTTTCAGCAGGTTAAATACCTCTTCGCGAGTCTGCTGCCAGATTTCATCTTTATTTTCATCGGTCATATTTTCAAAACGCTCCTGGATCAAATGAGAGCCAAGGTTTGATGTCATAATGATGATGGTGTTTTTAAAATTCACGGTGCGGCCTTTGTTGTCGGTTAGCCGTCCATCATCCAGTACCTGAAGGAGGATGTTAAAAATATCCTGGTGGGCTTTCTCAATCTCGTCGAGCAGAATGACCGAATAAGGTTTACGGCGAACCGCTTCTGACAACTGGCCGCTTTCCTCATAACCCACGTAACCAGGAGGCGCCCCGATAAGTCTTGAAACGGTGTGCCTTTCCTGGTATTCCGACATGTCGATCCGGACCATGGCGTTTTCATCATCGAAGAGGTATTCGGCAAGGGCCTTAGCCAGTTCGGTTTTTCCCACGCCGGTGGTACCCAGGAAAATAAAGGATCCTATGGGCCGGCGGGCATCCTGTAAACCGGCACGGCTGCGGCGTATAGCATCGGCAAGGGCGCTGATAGCTTCCTCCTGGCCTACAATCCTTTTATGCAGCTCTTCTTCAAGATGCAGCAACTTTTCTCTTTCGCTCTGCAGCATCTTGCTGACCGGGATGCCGGTCCATTTTGAAACGATGTCGGCAATTTCCTCTGCTCCCACCTCCTCATTGATCATAGGCTTGCTGCCCTGAAGCGCTTCGAGCTTTTTCTTGAGTGATCCCAGATCTTCCTCACCTTCCCGGATCCGTCCGTAGCGCAATTCGGCCACTTTTCCAAAATTGCCTTCACGCTCTGCCTTTTCGGCCTCAAACTTATAATTCTCTATCTCCTTTTTACGCTGCTGTATCTTCTCTACGATCTCTTTTTCAGAGCGCCATTGTGCCTGAAGCTGGTTGCGCTGCTCATTCAGATTCGCGATCTCACCGGAAAGCATATTCAGCTTAACCTGGTCTTTTTCCCTTTTTATCGCTTCACGCTCAATTTCAAGCTGGCGAATCTTTCTTTCTGCCACTTCGAGTTCTTCGGGTAAGGAATCGATTTCGAGCCGGAGCTTTGCTGCCGCTTCATCAATCAGGTCAATGGCCTTGTCGGGCAAAAACCGGTCGGTGATATAACGCTGTGATAGCTCCACCGCCGCAATGATCGCTTCATCCTTTATCCTGACATGATGATGGGTTTCATATCTTTCTTTCAAACCCCGGAGGATTGAAATAGCAGATTGGGTATCAGGCTCATCCACCATCACGATCTGGAATCTACGCTCAAGGGCTTTGTCTTTCTCAAAAAATTTCTGGTATTCCTTCAGTGTGGTAGCGCCGATGGCCCTCAGCTCTCCCCTGGCCAGGGCCGGTTTAAGAATGTTGGCAGCATCCATGGCCCCTTCGCCACCACCTGCACCTACAAGGGTATGAATCTCATCAATGAACAGAATGACTTCTCCATCCGACTCGACTACTTCCTTCACCACGCTTTTAAGTCTTTCCTCAAATTCTCCCTTATACTTTGCCCCGGCAATCAGGGAACCCATATCCAATGAAAAGACCTGCTTTGATTTAAGATTTTCCGGCACGTCCCCATTTACGATCCGGTGAGCTAAACCTTCTGCAATAGCCGTTTTCCCGGTGCCAGGCTCGCCGATCAGGATAGGGTTATTCTTGGTACGCCGGGACAAGATGTTTAAAACACGCCTGATCTCGTCATTCCTTCCAATTACCGGGTCCAGCTTCCCTTTCCGGGCCAGATCGTTTAAATTACGGGCAAAACGGTTAAGTGCTTTGTAAGTCTCTTCGGACGAATGGTTGTTATTATTGGAATTCATACAATTACTCTTTTATTAAAAGCTGATCAGTGTGAAACAATTTGTGTACCATTCGGAATTAATTCTTTGATTCTGAAATTATGTCAGGTGAATCAGGGAGAAAATGCGTTATGATGATATTTTCTGTTTTAAACAATATTTTCACGAAAAGGCCTTTATTCTTAATAGATTAGGATTTTGACCAGGATGAAAGGTAGATGATCATCATAAAATGAAAACAAAAATTCCTTAAATTTGCACCCTGCATGAAGGCAACTCCAAGATACATCCGGATGCTCAGAAAAATCGCATTATGCGTACTTGTTATAGCAGGTTCACATCTGCATGCCCAGTTTGATTGCACAATTTATCCAGGTGACACTACGGTTTGCTATGGACAGAGTATTTACCTGTATACCCAGTTCTCAGATACATTGAATTATTCATGGGAGCCGAACGGAGAAACGGGTGTTATAATTGAAGTTTTAGTAAAAGACACCATCACCTATATCCTGAATGTTTACAACGATGACAGCACATTCCATTGCTCAGACACGGCTACTATCAGCATCTATCCAAGAGTAGTCGTTGAGTTTGAACAGTTAAGCAAAGGCTGCCCTGATGAATGCAAGGCACAGGTTATTGCAAGTGCTTCCGGAGGCTTTCCCCCTTATCACTATTTGTGGAGCGCAGTGGTAGAGCCCAACGATTCAACGCTGGCACTTGGATTGTGCAGCGATCAAAGCTACAACATTAGGGCAGAAGACACTGTATGCATATTTGATACAGCTTTCCTGGTTAAACCATATAGCATGCCGGAGGTTGAGGTTACCATTAGTCCGGATTCTCTTTTTGAAACCAACCCGCAAGCTTCATTTTCGTTTGAGAACAAATCGGCCGATTCCATTCCGCTAACCAACTGGGTATGGGTTTTTCCTGACAGCTCAACGACTAATCTTCTTAATCCAAATTATGTATTTAATGAAACAGACTCCGTGCTGTTTATATACACAACAATAGACGGTTGCATTGACACGATCATCATTGCGGTTGATGTTCAACCATTCAAGCTTAAAGTTTACAATGTATTCACCCCTAATGGTGACGGGGTTAACGACAAATATGAAATTCCTTACCTTGATCGTTACATATCCAATCAGTTTATCGTTTATAACCGCTGGGGCGAAAAGGTCTTCGAAGAAGCCAATTATTCCGGCAGTTGGGATGGCGGTAAACTTCCTGATGGTGTTTATTTTTATATATTAAAATGCCAGGGATACTGGAAGGAAGATATTTTCAGGGGGTCTGTTTCAATCTATGGAAGTAAATATTAACCGAAAATTATTTAGAAATGAAAACAATCAGGTTGTTGGTCCTGTTAAGCCTTGCCGCATTGATATCCTGCTCTCACGACAGGACACAGGTACCTGCCAGTGTGGTTAACATTCCTAATTCGGCCAGCAGGAACAGCGGTAAGTCCCAGCTTCCTGTCATGGAATTCGCTCAGGTTGAACATGATTTTGGCAAAGTCATACAGGGTGAAGTTGTCAGCTATTCCTTCAAGTTTAAAAACACCGGAAATGCCGACCTGGTCATTGCCAACGTCAGTGCTACATGCGGTTGCACAGCCAGCGATTATCCCAGGACCCCGGTCAAGCCAGGGGAAGAAGGGATTATTGAAGTAAGCTTTAACAGTTCGGGCAAACAAGGGTTCCAAAACAAAGACCTCACTATAGCAGCGAATACTCAACCCAGTAACACAACCCTTACCATTAAAGCAATAGTCATAATACCAGAAAATCAATGACAATAGCATTGACCAATGACTAATAACCAATGACCAATAACAACTAACCAATAACAACTAACCAATAACAACTAACAAATAACCAATCATGATGAATTTAAATTACATTTTACTTTTTGCTCCCGCGCAGGGCCAGGAAGGCTCCGGCAGCAGCCTAATTTCATTTCTTCCGCTGGTGCTGATTATCCTTGTGTTTTACTTATTCTTCATCCGGCCTCAGATGAAAAAGAGTAAGGACCAGAAAAAATTCAGGGAAGCACTTAAAAAAGGAGACAAAGTGATCACTATCGGAGGTATTCATGGGAAAATCGCTGAAATTGATGAAACCACTGTTGTCCTGGAAGTTGGTAACCAGATGAAGCTTACCTTTGAAAAATCAGCCATAGCACTGGATACATCAACCCAGTTGGGGCAGAATAAATAATCGGCAGGGGAAACCATCTTCTGGTATCTCTAATTACAGTTAATCTTTAAGCTCTTGAAGCTCAGCTTTATAGATTTAGTAAGGTCATTTTTTGGAAAAAAGGATGAGAAATTCCGTCAAAGGCTTTCCATTTTCCTGGTTTGCCTTGTTATCTCTGTTATAATTTGGTTCACTATCAAATTATCTGATGAATATGATACGGTAATTAAAATACCGGTCACATTCACGCAAATACCTAAAAACAAAGTCCTGACCTTTGCCTCTGATACTGTCCTGCAAGTTGAAATTCTTGAGAAAGGGTCAAATCTTTTACGGATGCTTTATCTTCAGGAGATCACACCGGCAGCGATCAGCCTGAGATTTCTACCGGTTTATCCAAAAGGGGATGTTTATCAGGGAATCATTTCCCCTTCCCTGTTGATCAATGAAATAGAAAGAGAACAGAACCTTCTTGGGAAGATCATTTCCATCAGCCCGGATACCATATATCTCTCCTTTGAAACCGAAAAAACGAGAAAGGTTCCTGTTAAAGCCAGTTTTGACCTTACCTTCGAGAAGCAGTTTATGCGATATGGCCCCGCTGTCTTTAGCCCGGATTGTGTCACCATAAAAGGCCCCGAAAAGAAAATCAATTACCTCGATTCCGCTTCACTGGGTGTAATCAAACTGGATCAACTGAATCAGAATTTCACAGGAGAAAAAAGCTTTTCAAGGGATACAACAAGCCAGAACCTGTCGTTCTACCCGGACAAGGTTAGCTTTAGCATTCCCATTGAAAAGTTCACAGAAGCCGAAACGGAAGTCCCGGTAAAAATAATAAATACCAATGGATTAAAGGTCAAAACATTCCCGGACAAAGTCATGGTCTTTTATACCGTAGCTTTAAAGGATTATCCGAAAGTTGAGCCTGGGATGATATTTGCCATTGCAGATATTTCAAAAGTGAACCTGGCTGAAGAGGATAAAATAAAGGTAAGCCTGGACAGCTATCCTTCTTTTATCCGAATTAATAAGATAGAGCCTGAAAAGGTCGAATTTATCATCGTCAAATAATGTTAAAAGTTGGACTGACCGGCAATATCGGAAGCGGAAAGACCATCATCGCTCAGGTTTTCAGTATGTTGGGTGTTCCTGTTTTCCATGCCGACCTTGAAGCAAAAAAGCAGTTTGATGATAAAAAGATCAGGGAAAGCATCAGGGAGAAATTTGGCCCCGGGGTTTTTTCATCATCCGGGGAAGTGCTGAGGCCTATTCTTGCTGAAATCGTTTTTAATGATCCTGCTCTGCTTGATCAGCTAAATAAGATCATACATCCCGGGGTCCGCAATGATTATCAGCAATGGTGCCTGAAGAATGCCGGGAGTGCATATACACTTTATGAAGCTGCCATACTTTTTGAAAGCGGCCATTACAGGGAGATGGATAAGGTTATCTGCATAACCGCACCGGAACAGCTCAGGATCAAACGCGTAATGGACCGCGACCACCTTACACGTCAAGAGGTTGAAAGGAGAATGGCCAATCAATGGAATGAGAAGAAAAAAATTGCCCTGTCTGATTATGTGATCAGGAATGATGAATCTACTATGGTGATAAGGCAAGTCTTAGAGGTACATAACAAAATAATTCAAAATTCAAAATTCAAAATTCAAAATTGACATCGGTATTTAATCAAACCTGAACCTGGTAAGTTCTGAGTGCTTCATTTAATGACGTTTTCAGATCGGTTGACGCTTTCCTTTTTCCGATGATAAGTGCGCAAGGCACCTGGTAGGTGCCGGCAGGAAACAATTTCGGATAGGTTCCGGGGATCACGATGCTGCGGGCAGGCACAAAACCCTTAATTTCCACCGGTTTTGTGGCAGTCACATCAATAATCCGGGTAGAAGCGGTAAGAACCACCCCTGCGCCAAGCACTGCTTCCCTTTCCACCTTAACTCCTTCGACCACCACGCACCGTGAGCCAATAAAGCAATCATCTTCAATAATCACCGGTGAAGCCTGAACAGGTTCCAGCACTCCGCCGATGCCAACTCCCCCGCTCAGATGGACATTTTTCCCCACCTGGGCACAGGACCCAACCGTTGCCCATGTATCGACCATGGTCCCTTCATCAATGTAAGCCCCGATATTAACAAACGATGGCATAAGGATAACGCCCCGTGCCAGATAAGATCCATACCTGGCAATAGCGTGCGGTACCACACGGACCCCTTTTTCACGAAAGTCCCTTTTTAGCGGGATTTTATCGTAAAATTCGAACGGCCCGACTTCTGTCACTTCCATCTCCCGGATAGGAAAATAAAGAATAACTGCCTTCTTAACCCATTCATTCAGTATCCATTTACCAGCCTTAGGCTCTGCAACCCTGATTTTTCCCTTATCCAGCAAGCTGATAACCTCCGCAATAGCAGCACGAGTTTCCTTACCTGCCAATAAATCCCGGTTTTCCCAGGCTTCTTCAATTAATCGAATGATCTGCCCATCCATATCCTTAAGTTTACCATTCAAAGGTAAGCAACTTCTTCGTATTTTTGCACCCGTCAAAAACCGGAAAATACACATGGGGCGCATTATGGCCATCGATTACGGCAGAAAAAGAGTAGGTATAGCAGTTACCGATGAATTGCAACTCATCGCTAACGGCCTGACTACTGTTCTCGCCCATGAGATTTTTACTTTTCTCAAGTCATACATGCAACAAGAAAAAGTCGATGCATTTGTGGTCGGAGAGCCCCGGCAAATGAACAATCAGCCTTCAGAATCGTTACAATACATCATACCATTTGTCAACAGGTTAAAAAAGGAATTTCCCGATATAACAGTGGAAATGGTAGATGAAAGATTTACTTCAAAAATGGCTTTTCAAAGTATGATTGATGCAGGATTAAAGAAAAAGGACAGGCAGCGGAAAGAACTGGTGGATACCATCAGCGCTGCTATTATCCTTCAATCTTATCTCAGCTCGAAATCAATCCGAAAAAACCAGGAGAACAGCTAAATGATTTTACCCATCGTTGCATACGGCCATCCCATTTTGCGGAAAATAGCCGCTGAAATTGAACCCGGCTATCCCGGGCTTGATGAACTCATTGAAAACATGTTTGAAACCATGTATCAGTCTGAAGGTGTGGGCCTCGCTGCACCGCAAGTCAACCAGTCCATCCGGTTGTTTATTGTCGATGCCAGTCCTTATGAAAAAGACAGGCCTGAGTTCAAAGGGTTCAAAAAAGTCTGTATCAACCCTCACATTGTTGAAGTAACAGGAGAAGAATGGAGTTTTAATGAAGGTTGCCTCAGTGTGCCGGAAATCCGTGAGGATGTGATGCGGAAACCCAGGATCAGGATACAATACCAGGACAAGGATTTCAACTCTTATGATGAAATTTATGAGGGCATACCTGCACGCATCATCCAGCATGAATATGATCACCTGGAAGCCACTCTTTTCGTTGATCGCATCAGCCCTCTTAGAAAAATACTGCTGAAAAGAAGGCTGAACGATATTTCCACCGGAAACATCGAAGTAGCTTACAAGATGATTTTTCCAGGTAAAAAGAAGAAAGTCAAAGCCAGGTAAACAGTTAATTTTTGAATGCACCATCCAATTTATTCATTATGAAATTATTCCGTTTATTGCCCGTGTTAATTATTTTAGCCGGGATCGCTGTTCAGTGCAGTCATGATCCAAAATCCAGGATTAAAGAACTGGAGAAGAAGATTGGATCTGAGAATTTCACTTTAGATCAAAAAGGTATGCAAATGGCCGATGAACTGGTCCAGGCTTATATCAGCTATGCTGAAAGCCACAAAGACAGCCCCGAAGCGCCCGATTATCTTTACAGCGCTGCCGACCTTTCACTGAATATCGGTAAAAGCAAGCAATCTCTTGATTTGTATAATCGCATCATTTATCAATATCCTGATTATAAAAAAGCTCCGGAATGCCTGTTCCTGGTTGGTTACATATATGAGAACTATTTCGAGCAATATGGCAAGGCCAAGGAAATTTATGAATCTTTCCTGGCAAAATACCCGGATCATGATTTTGCGGATGATGCGGCTATTTCAATAAAAAATATGGGCAAAAGCCCGGAAGAACTCATCAGATCATTCGAGGAGCAGAACAATCAGCAACAAGATACACTCCATTTATAGAAACAATTTCTTCCGACGGGTCGTGTTCATGCTCCGACGGGTAAATCCGTCGGTTCAGCCGGTCGTGTTTATGCTCCTACGGGTAAATCCATCGGTTCTGATCACTAGCACTATACAAAGCTTGGATTTTCTTCCGACGGGTAAATCCGTCGGTTCAGCCGGTCGTGTTTATGCTCCTACGGGTAAATCCATCGGTTCTGATCATTAGCACTATACAAAGCTTGGATTTTCTTCCGACGGGTAAATCCGTCGGTTCTGATCATTAGCACTATACAAAGCTTGGATTTTCTTCCGACGGGTAAATCCGTCGGTTCAGCCGGTCGTGTTTATGCTCCTACGGGTAAATCCATCGGTTCATATTTTTTCATTATGCCTGGTGGTATTTCGAATTAATTGCGAAGATTTTTGGGATAATGGCTTTAACCCGTGTTTCTTTCTATTTGTAACGACGTAGTTGATGGCATTGCATAATTCGGTTTCATTTCTAAGAACTTTTTGATAAAAACTTTTTGCCCAAAGACCCTGAGGATAAGTGGATTTGATTCTGGCAGAAGAACCTTTTGATGAAAGATTAATGCGCCGATTATAATTATAAGATGTTTTTCCTTTCCAGAGTAGCATCATTTTCGAAAGAGATTCTCTTTCACTACATACTATGCAATGAACATGATCGCCACAAAAGTTGAAAGCAATCAATTCCAGCTTTAATTCACCAGCTACATTACACAGCTCTTCAATAATAGCATCTTCTTCTTTGTCATCAAAATAAGGCAAAGTTGTTGCTACGTACCCTTTTGGATTAATTCTTTTTATCCTTTGATAATCGTACCGTGAATACTTTAAAGTGAATACGATATGTGAAGCAATACATTCGATTCTGTCCTTCATTTCGTCACTTTTTTAATTTTCTATATTAATGTTTGAACCGACGGATTTACCTGTCGGAGTAAGAAAACGACCAGTTTGAACCGACGGATTTACCTGTCGGAGTAAGAAAACGACCAGTTTGAACCGACGGATTTACCCGTCGGAGTAAGAAAACGACCAGTTTGAACCGACGGATTTACCTGTCGGAGTAAGAAAACGACCAGTTTGAACCGACGGATTTACCCGTCGGAGTAAGAAAACGACCAGTTTGAACCGACGGATTTATCCGTCGGAGCACGATATTGGCTCTTCACTTTATCAAATCCAAACCAATCCTGCACTCCAGGCACTTTTTCTGATCACAATAGTTTGTTTTCAACTCCAGCAATGCTTGTGACTGTGAAGCCGATGAAGGCTTTAATCCAAATTCAACAAACTTCCTGACTATTGAATTTGACTCGGCCGGAATTGAATCGAGCAGCGCAAATGCCTGATCCTGGTAGTGTACCTGGCCTTTCAATTTACCGTAAACGAATAAAAAAGGTATGACATTATTGATCATGATCAATTCGACCGTTGATGGTGATATTGATTTTCCTATGTTTTTCGACTGCCGGTCAAAATAATAATGATCTTTCCAGTATTCACTGACCCCGACAGTAAAAAACCCGATCATTTTATCATATCCGGCATTCTCAATTATCTCGCTGAAAAGGTTAGATCGCAGGTGGATTATCATGGCAAGCTGAGCCAGTCGGATCGTTGGGAAATTATTCGGACGCAGACGCATGAATTTCCAAAGGTGGCCGGAAATCGGTTTAAGCGAAAACTTGTTCTTCAAATGCTGATATTCCTTCTTCAGCTTCTTCGGGTACTCACCCCTATATCTGCCCTCTAATAGGCCGGCCTGGCCAAACAGCAGCGCTTCAACCTGTAAAAGCTGGTCTCTGTGCTTTTCAAGGCACTGAACCGGCGTATGGTGGGCAAGCAGCTCAAAAGGTTGCTTGTTGATGCGGAAACCCAGCGTAGAAGCCAGCGCCTGGAAAAAAGCCTGGTTCCAGTCGTTACCGGTGAATTGAAGTAAGTTTTCCAGATCCTTCGATTTCCTCTCCAACCTTGTAACGGAAAGAGCCGTCAGCCAATCGTTAATTACCACGTCCCTGACTTCAGGCAGGCGCATGGCACAGGGAATCCAGAGGTGGTTGTTGAGAAAATAATTATAGGTCTCATAGACATCAGGAGGAAAAACATCTTTCAGCGCCAGTGTCGGCATCCGTTCTCCATTCCCGCGTTTAATTGTCAGGTCATCTTCAAAAACCACATGGAGGATAATGTTATCATAGGCCTGATCATGCTGATGCCTGTGCCTGATCCAGTCGGATGAGCGGATGTGGATTTCGACATTTCCGGCCCATAGAGTTTCGCCCAGCCTTACCTGTGCGCCCTCAAAATCAGGCCCAGAATCATGGTTATGTTCCCCGGTTTTGACTATCAGGAGGTTCTCCCCTTCTGATGTATGGAAATGCCTGCCCGCCAGCTTGAATTTCCAGATAAAGTGTAAAAAATCTTCTGTCATAAAAAGTCTTTTCTATGTTTATCCGGAAAATGGCTGTTTTATACCCGGTCGGATGGAAAAATTTATTGATTGGCGGATTTGAGGAGTGGATGAGTGGATGATTTGGGGATTTGATGTTTTGATGAATTATCGGGCGAATGAGCAAACAAGCGAACAGGCGATATTCGATGTTATTAGATTAAAATTTGAGTTTATATTTAATCCCGGAGGGATGATCGATAGTAGCCCAGGACGCCAGTCCTGGGTAAGAAAAGACGCAATTCCAATTTAATCCCGTAGGGATGAAAGATAGTAGCCCAGGACGCCAGTCCTGGGTAAAGAAAGGCATAGTTCAAATTTTGAGTTCCATAGGAACGACAGATGATCCTCTGGCGCAGAGTCTTTTTTTCTGTCGTCCCGACGGGACTTAATTTTTGTTTGGATCGCCTTATACCCGGGACTGACGTCCCGGGCTACTATCTTTTCTCCCTAATGGGAGAAGATAGATTGTCCGATTGGCCAATTTTCGAATTTCAAATTTCAATTTTCGTTTTATCATCAGAGTATAAATATATATTTTCAGAGATATTTGCGATTGAGAAGGAATTTTGATAATTTTGTCAGGAATGAATTTAAAACCCGGCAAGCTGACTTATGGATCTTGTAGAAGGATATCTTCGGAAACTTGAGGAAAAAATAAGGCAACTTGCTGAGGATCACCAAAAAATAAAAACTGAGAAAGATCTATTGATCAAACAATCGGTCACACAACAGAAAACAATTGAAGAGCAGAAAGAAGAGATAGAAAATTTAAAAAAGCAGGTCCAGGCGTTGAAGATTGCCAAATCCGTCGAATCGACACAGGAGACGGGCAAGGTAAAGGACAAGATTCAGGATCTGGTGCGGGAAATTGACCGGTGTATTGAACTGTTAAATAAATAATGAAACTGGGGCATTGGAAGGGACATGGAAGAGCTTACCATCACGGTAAATATTGCCGATAGGCCTTACAGGTTAAAAATCAAAAGGGAAGAAGAAGAAGTCATCCGGAAAGCAGTTAAGGAAATTGAGCAAAGGATCAGGGAATATTCGGAGCACTTCGCCTTTAATGATAAGCAGGACCTGATGGCGATGGTATTGTTGCATTACGCGTCAACCGTCCAGAAACTTGAAAGTGACCTTTTATCCGGAGAAAATATGGTTATAACACGGCTTCAGAAGATGGAGCAATTGATCACGACACATCCGGATTAGCAGTTCTATCCCACGCGTTCTTTGAAAATATCAGAAAAGAAATTTACCCGCATTAATCCAATTCTGGTTTGATAAATCAACATGATCAAAATCAGGGTACGACTTACCGGCGCAAGGACAGGCCTCAACCAGCTTCATTGCTGGATTCACTTTAGTGGACAGTGGACGTTCGAACATCCGGGGCGACCCTAGCCATAATAATTTGGGTTTATCCCAAACCCCTGGATTAATAGCGGGTATTTTTATGAACATTAGTCAACTTAATCATATACTTCTAATCATTACTGAACCATGAACCAAATATTAATTTACCTACTAGATGGATTGGCAGGACTGGTACTTGGAGTGGTGATCGGATCTTTTATCTTACGAAAGCTTAACGCCGGGAGACTGGAAACCATGATGCATGAGGCAGAAGAAAAAGCTGAAGTAATAAAGAAAGAGAAGATCCTGCAAGCCAAGGAAAGGTTTCTTGAATTAAAAACAGAGCACGAAAAAGCCGTTAATGAAAGAAACAACGCCGTCCAGATAAACGAAACCAGGCTAAAACAGAAAGAAACCTTTATCTCTCAAAAATTTGAGGAAAACCAGCGAAAACAAAATGAAATCACCGCCATTAGGGAAAACCTTAATAATCAATTAGAAATCATAACAAAAAAGCAGTCAGAATATGACCGTGCGGTAAAGGAGCAGGTCGAAAAACTTGAGGTCATTGCGGGACTTTCTGCTGCGGAAGCTAAGGAACAGATCATTGAAACACTGAGGGAAGAGGCTAAATCTGAAGCACTGGTTTACATCAAGGACACTATCGAGGAAGCCAAGATCACAGCCCAGCGGGAAGCAAAGAAGATCGTGATTGAAACTATACAGCGGACTGCTGCTGAACATGCAATTGAAAATACCGTATCTGTTTTTCCATTGGAAAACGACGATGTCAAAGGACGTATTATCGGCCGGGAAGGCCGGAACATCAGAGCATTGGAAGCGCTTACCGGGGTAGAGATCATCATCGATGATTCGCCGGAAGCCATTATTTTATCAGGTTTTGACCCTGTCAGAAGGGAAATTGCCAGGCTCTCGCTGCATAAACTTGTTACTGACGGTCGTATTCACCCGGCCAGGATTGAGGAAGTAGTTGCTAAAACCACGAAGCAGATCGAGCAGGAAGTTATAGAAATCGGCAAAAGGACCTGTATCGATCTCGGTATCCACAACCTGCATAATGAACTGGTCAGGATGATCGGTAAAATGAAATACCGCTCTTCATACGGACAAAACCTTCTGGCCCACTCTATCGAAGTGGCAAAGCTTAGCGCGACAATGGCGGCTGAACTGGGGCTCAGTCCCAAAATGGCTAAAAGGGCAGGATTACTTCACGATATAGGAAAAGTGCCTGACAATGAGCCGGATTTGCCGCATGCAATACTTGGCATGAAGCTGGCTGAAAAATTCAAGGAGAACCCCGAGATTTGCAATGCAATCGGTGCACATCATGATGAAATCGAGATGGAATCGCTGATCGCACCAATCGTTCAGGTTTGTGATGCCATTTCCGGCGCAAGGCCTGGAGCCCGGCGCGAAGTGGCTGAAGCCTATATCCAACGGCTCAATAAACTCGAAAACCTCGCCCTTTCCTATCCCGGTGTGGTAAAAACTTATGCCATCCAGGCAGGTCGTGAACTGAGGGTTATCGTCGGTGCCGATAAAATATCAGATAATGATGCCAGTAAGATATCCTACGAATTATCCAGGAAGATCCAGGATGAGATGACTTATCCGGGGCAGATCAAAATTACTGTTATACGGGAAACCCGGGCGGTGAATTACGCGAAATGAATTTTTTTTACTTTAGCCAATCTTTTAGTTAATCCCGGATTCTGATGGCATCAGAAGGCCAGTTTAAGAAATCACTCAATCTCTTTGATTCAGCGGCCATCACCATGGGCTCTATGATCGGATCGGGGATTTTCATTGTAAGCGCCGATATCGCAAGGAACGTGGGCTCCCCGGGCTGGCTGCTGGTCGTATGGGCAATAACGTTGGTCATGACTGTTCTGGCTGCCGTAAGTTACGGAGAACTGGCAAGCATGCTGCCCCATGCCGGCGGCATTTATGTTTACCTCCGTGAGGCCTATTCCCCCCTGTTCGGTTTCCTGTATGGCTGGACGTTTTTCCTGGTCATTCAATGCGGAACGATCGCTGCAGTGGCAATGGCTTTTGCCAAGTTTACCGGTGTTCTTCTGCCGGTAATCTCGGAACATAATACGGTGCTGGACTTAGGTTTTTTTAAGTTTAACTCAACCCAGCTTTTGGCTGTTATTATGATCCTGGTCCTTACCTGGATCAATACCAGGGGGATCAAGGAAGGCAAGCGCGTTCAGAATATCTTTACCTATTCCAAGGTGTTGATCCTGCTGGCTTTTATTGTAATCGGTATCTATGTTGCCAAAGCCACCCAGCTCAATGTTTTCCATTCACCTGATTTCTGGGATGCTGCACGGGTCGAGGATGGCGTACAGATCCCTGTAAAAGGCTTTTCTTTGCTCATTGCCGTAGGAATGGCCATGGTGGGATCACTTTTTGCTGCTGATGCATGGTACAATATTACCTATACTTCAGATGAGGTGATCAATCCCAAAAAGACGATCGCCCGCAGTCTCTTTATTGGCTCCCTGACTGTTTGCCTGATCTATTTTTTGGTCAATGTGGTTTATATTATTGCACTGCCAGTCAGGGGTATCCCCGAAGGAGCGACAGTACTGGAAAGAGGTATCCAGTTTGCCAGTGAAGACAGGGTTGCCACAGCAGCTATCTACGGTATATTCGGAAAAAATACCGAACTGCTCATGGCTTTAGTAGTGGTTATTTCCACCTTTGGCTGCAATAACGGAATTATCCTTGCCGGTGCACGGGTAACTTTTGCCATGGCTAAAGACCGGCTGTTCTTCAAAAGAACCGGTGAACTCAGCAGTAAGGGCGTCCCCGCGTTTGCCTTGTGGATCCAGGCCGGATGGGCAACCATCCTTTGTCTGACAGGCAGTTACAGCCAACTGCTCGATTATGTGATCTTTGCCGCGCTGATCTTCTATGTCCTGGTCATCTTTTCTGTATTTGTTCTCAGAAAAAAACATCCGGAATGGGAGCGGCCGTATAAAGCATTCGGCTTCCCGGTATTCCCCATTATTTACATAGCCGCCTGCCTGCTGATCATTATTATACTGTTGGTTTATAAGCCTTTATTCACCTGGCCGGGATTAGGCATAGTTCTTTCAGGTGTGCCTGTGTACTATTTGTGGAAAAGGCGGAAACCAACTTAGCCCTTCATGATCATTCAGATACCATTTTGTGTATCTTTTCCTGCACCACCCTGGTTATTTCGTCACTGCTGAAACCCTTAGGGTAGATTGGCTTTGAAAAGCTTACGCTGATCCGGCTGAATGGGCGGGGAAAGATGGCCCTGCCGGGCATGGCACGATAAGCCCCGTTAATGGCCACGGGAACAACCGGTATGTTGAGCTCTTTGCTGAGAATGGCAAAAGTCTTTTTGAATTCCCCCAACCTGCCGGTTTTCGTCCGCGTACCTTCCGGGAAAATGATGACATTTTTACCCTTCTTCAATACCTCTGCAAGCTTTTGTATGGATTCTTTCAGATCCTTATTGACATCCATGACGATGACATTATTCGTGTTCGCCAGAAACTGAAGGAAACTGTTGTTTACATGTTTCTTCTTCGCATAGAAATAGCTGTTTTTCAGCGTTTTCATCTTAAGTGCCGCTAAAATATACAAGCCGTCGAAAAAACTCTGGTGATTGGGAGTGATAATGCATGGCCCTTCAGGCACATTCTGAGCGCCATCGCTTTTTAAACGGGAATATATGGAGAAAAATCCCCGGGCTGAACTTTTAAGAACCGCTAACGTCGGCCACGTCTTTGGCAGTTTCACCTGCACTTTTTCTTTCAGTGCAGCTGCCCAGCTGGTTACATCAGCATGGTGCCAGCGCTTATTATTTTTAATGTGTTCGACGAGTGACTTGACCGAAGCAAACTTCGCCAGGTTTTCTTCTTCGATTTTTACCCCGAAAGTTTTTTCGATAAAGTCTATGAGGCTAAGCTTCCCAAGAGAGTCAAGGGCAATGTCGAACTCCAGGTGGTCATCAGGTGAAACTGTCATATCCACCTGGCTTTCTATAAATGATTTAACTGCCAGGTATTCTTCCGATCTGGCATCTTCGTATGACTTTTCTTCTCTTTTTTGCTTTTCTCCCAATAATTCCTCTAATTTGAAACGCTGAATTTTTCCCAGGCGTGTCCTGGGCAATTCTTCCTTTACCAGTGAAAACTGCATAATCCTTTTGTACGAGGTAAGTTCACGGTTAAAATCAGGCAAAATCTGTTCCCGGAAGTAGTTTTCGGGATTTTCCACCCCCTCTTCAGATAGAATTTTATAATCGGGATAGATGACAGCAAAGAGGATATCATGATGTAAAAACACCCCGGCTTCTTTTATACAGGCTACATTTTTCTCCAGTTTAAATTCCAGTTCTACCGGATTAATATTCTTGCCATTAGGTAGCACGATGATCTCTTTTTTCCTGCCGGTGATACGCAGATATCCTTTTTCATCGATCTCACCGAGGTCGCCGGTATAAAGCCAGCCATCCCTGAGGACTTCGGCCGTTTCTTCCGGCCGGTTGTAATATCCCTGCATGATATTCGGTCCTTTGGCCACAATTTCTCCGTCGCGGATTTCAACTGTCAAACCCGGAAGTGCTTGTCCTGCAGTGCCAATAATGGCATGGCCCGGTCTCGGAAAGGTAATCATCGGTGCGGCTTCAGTCATACCATAACCTTCAAGCACTTCAAAACCCAATACCTGGAAGAAATGCCCTGCATCTTTATTCAAAGCAGCCCCGCCGGCAACCATGATCTCGAGGTGTCCTCCGAGTCCCTGGTGCACTTTTTTGAAGATCTTCATAGCCAGCCACTTGCTATGGGATAGTTTGACCAAGCGGTAAAAGATCCTTCCTATGGCTTTGGCATCGATCTTTGCTTTGATTCCCCGGTAAAGCAGTTCATACAACCTGGGAACGCCTATCATGATCTTTACCTGGTTATTTTTCAAAGTTTCGATGATGTCTGAAGACTGCATGGAAGGAGCCATAACTACAGTGCCTCCGGCGGACAATGGCGCCATCATCGATCCCATCAGGGGAAAAATATGATGCAATGGAAGCAGCATCAGCACCTGGCGGTCAGCATTAAAGATCTTAACATCATCCGTTACCGCCTTTAAGTTGGCAATCAGGTTTGCGAAAGACAACATAACGCCTTTTGGGCTTCCCGTAGTTCCGGAAGTGTATATGATCACAGCAGTCTTTTCGGCGTGGGCAGGCAATTCCCAGGATAAATCCGAAAGTGTTTCGTCACCGGGAATATCTTCGAAGAAGATGATTTCAGGAAGATAGTCCATCTTTCCAATCATTTTTTCCCAGGATTTGCTCATGGCCCGGCTGGCGAAGATCAATTCCGGGCGACAATCATTGATGATATAGGCGGCATCTTCCGCCGACGAGAGGAAATCAATCGGAACCACGATGGCATCATTCTGCCAGGCTGCATAAAAGGTATATATCCATTCAGGCCGGTTTTCCGAAAACAGGGCTATCTTTTGATATCCTTTTCCTGAGAACAGGCCTGCAAATCTATGTATCTGACGGATGAGGCTGCGATAAGAAACCGTTTGATCTTTAGTGATCAGGGCCGGTTTGTCAAGATTGATAGTATTGATCATGAAGGTAGGAAATGGTACTCGAATATCACAAAGATATGACTTTTTCGAACAAAACTTGAAATTGTAACGGTGAAACGGTGGAACAGTGAAACGGTGAAACGGTGGAAAGGTGAAACCTTGAAACACGTAACACGTAACACGTAACATTGTATAACCCCTCCCTTTCGGAGATACCTCATAAAGTCTTTATAACCGCAGAGACGCGGAGGCTCGGAGAATTAATTTTCCTCAATTAATTCAACAATCAAATTGAATTCATATTTTTGACAGGATAAAGGTTAAAAATTCACCCTTATGCGAAACAGACTCTTCACCACCAAGCCCATCCACGATATTTTACAGGAATCCGAAAAAAAGGAAGGGCTTAAAAGGACACTCACAGCCACTAACCTCACGACACTTGGTATCGGAGCTATCATCGGAGCCGGTATTTTTGTCATTACCGGGCAGGCGGCTGCACAGTATGCCGGGCCGGCTATCCTTATTTCTTTCATTATCTCCGGCGTTGCCTGTGCTTTTGCCGGCCTCTGCTATGCTGTATCGCCGGCATATTGCAGCGATGTTATCTTCTCCACGTAATCCTTCCAGAACAATCTTGATTTTCTCTTCTGAGGAATAGATGCGACGGGTTTGCCGCTTCATGCCTTCACTCATTTTCTTGGCTTATGAATATCGGAACCCTCTTTTGCTTGTTTCCGTGCAATATTGAGCTTGCTATGCTTGTAACTATATAAGTAATAGATCAGTACTCCAATTATCAGCCAGATAATCAGTCGAAACCATGTAGCCATTGGAAGTGCTATCATCTGAACTAAGCACACTCCTGCTCCTAGTATCGGAACAACAGGAACCCAGGGAGTTTTAAACGGACGATGAATATCGGGTCTGGTTTTTCTGAGAACGATGATACTTATGCAAACAATGGCGAAGGCAAATAAGGTACCTATAGAAACCAGTTCGCTTAAAATTGACATAGGTAAAATACCGGCAATAATCATGGCCACAAATCCTGTGAGTAAAGTGCTGACAAATGGAGTTTTAAAACGCGGATGCACTTTTGAAAAGACAGGTGGTAACAGACCATCTTTAGCCATGAAAAAAAATATCCTAGGCTGGCCCAGCAAGTGAACCAGTATGACAGAACCCAAGCCTGCGAGAGCGGCAATCTTGATTATCGGTCGAAACCAAAACATTTTCTGCCCCATGGCATTGACACCAACAGCCATCGGATCAGCGACATTCAATTGGGAGTAGCTGACAATCCCGGTAAGAACAATAGCTACCAGGATATATAAGACTGTAGAAATACCTAACGATCCCATGATTCCAATAGGCATATCACGCTGGGGATGTTTAGCTTCCTGGGCAGCTGTTGAAACTGCATCGAAGCCAATATAGGCAAAAAATATCACTCCGGCCGCACGGAATATACCCGACCAGCCAAAATTTCCAAATCCCCCGGTATTTGGCGGTATGAAAGGATGCCAGTTAACATTTTTTACAAAGTAAAATCCTGTAATGATAAACAAAATGATCACACCCACTTTGACGATAACCATGATATCATTTAATATTGCCGATTCCCTGATACCACGGACCAGTGCCATTGTAAGAATGGCGATAATGAACATGGCAGGCAGATTACAGATAGCCTGGACATGCTGAAGTGAGTCCGCGTTTATCCCTTTGCTCACCAGATCTTGCAGGAGTGATGGGGTTTCAGGTTTCCACCCTAAATCAGGAACATTTATCAGTGTTGTGCCGGTAGGGGCTGAAAGAAAAGCAGGTATATGAACATTGAAATCAGCCAAGAAACTCACCAGGTAACCCGACCATCCAACCGAAACAGCAGAGCATGCAAAAAGATATTCAACGATTAGATCCCAGCCAATGATCCAGGCAATAAACTCACCCAGTGTTGCATAGGCATAAGTATAAGCGCTTCCGGCAACCGGGATCATAGAAGCAAATTCAGCATAACATAAACCTGCAAAGGCACAAGCTACTCCGGAAATAAGGAATGAGATCACAATAGCAGGGCCGGCATACATCGCAGCTGCCTGTCCTGTTATTACGAAGATTCCCGCGCCGATGATGGCCCCAATGCCTAAAGTAGTCAGGTTAGTCGCAGTTAATACGCGCTTAAAGCCATGTTCGACTTGATCAGACTCTTTTAGGATCTGGTTTATTGGTTTAATACTGAAAAGATCTTTGAACATAAGGTGCGTGTTAAAATTGGAATTAAAGGTAAAAATAAAATATTCGGACGCAAACAAGCAAAAAGAGTGAAATTATTTTATTCTTCTTATTTGGCGTTTCAATTATGGTGTTTACATTATTCTATTTGTTATTTCATAAAGAAATTCCCTATTATGAAAAAATTCATAATGATTTTATGATTCCTTTTCACACTAATTTTGAAAATAACTTTTTGGAAAAATAACACCTACTTACTTACAGCATCCGACACAGCAAATTCCATAAACCAGGATTATAATTTTTTTTCTTTTAACCGGGTATATTTTTCATTTTTCCGGATCAATCAGCAATGCAAGACCGGATCAAAGATTATTTTGCCTTCAACCGGAAAGAACAGCGGGGTTTGATTATCCTCCTGGGCATGTTGTTATTATCTGTATTGATCAATCTTTTCCTTCCACAACTGGTCCCGGAAAAAGAGTTTGACATTTCCTCTTTTCAAAAGGAAGTATCTGCTTTCATTGCATCCATCGATAAACTGGACTCAGCAGAAGATATAAAACCACAAAAATTTTCCGATAATTATTCAGAAGATGAGGGTGCCGAACTCACCTCCTTCATTGCATCTCCTTTTAATTTCGATCCGAATGACCTGAGCGAACAGCAATGGGTTAATATGGGCATGAATACAAAAATCATCCGGAATATCATGCGCTATCGCGAAAAGGGAGGGACTTTCCGTGATAAAGAAGGCCTTAGCAGGATCTATGGCATGAATGACTCAGTCTTTGCAATCCTTGAGCCATATATCCGGATTAAAGAAATGGAGAAAGCACCATCTTCATCTTATTTTAATAATAATGATAAAAAAGACTACCAGAAACCAGGCAATAACTTCACAAAATATAGACCGGATACGCTGATCATCGAGCTGAATTCGACTGATTCAGCATCGCTGCTTGCCTGCCATGGCATTGGGCCATCTTATGCCGGCAGAATCATCAGGTACCGGGAGCTTTTGGGCGGGTTTATCAGCGTTGAGCAACTCATGGAAATAAGGGGCATGGATAGCATTCGCTACAACCAGTTCAGGGAGCAGATGACGGTTAACCCACAGCTAATAAGAAAGATCGACCTGAATAGTGTAACCTTTAAAGAATTGCTAAGGCATCCATACTTTGAATATTACCTGGTCAAGGCTGTTTTCAATTTCAAGGATGAGATAAAAGCCTATGATTCAGTTGGACAGCTCAGAAAAATACCTGTCATGTATGAGGAATTATACGAAAAAATCGCCCCTTACCTTGATGTGAAGCCATGAATAAAATGTATATTTTTAACGATTATATTGAGAAAATAGCATTTAAACCATTTTTGAAATGTCCAATCACAGCAATCATCATTTCCAGGTAAACATAAACCTCAATGTCAGGGGGCTCCAGCCTTCGGCCACCTTAGCCATTAACGAGAAAAGCAGTCAGCTGATCAAAGAAGGTAAAGAGGTCTTCAGGCTCGGATTGGGACAATCTCCCTTTCCTGTTCCTGAGGAAGTGGTTGAGACGCTCCGTCAGAATGCCCATCAGAAAGAATATCTTCCAGTCAAGGGCCTTCCTGCCCTGAGGGAAGCGATCGCCGGTTTTAACTGGCGGATGCATAAAGTAGATGACTTGCCGGAGGATATCCTTATTGGTCCCGGCTCAAAGGAATTAATCTTTCTGCTTCAACTCGTCTATTATGGTGATCTGATCATTCCAACGCCAAGTTGGGTGTCGTATGCGCCCCAGGCCCAGATAATAGGGAGGCATGTTCATTGGGTTCCAACCACTCATGATAACGATCTCAGGATGAGCCCGGATGACCTGGAAGGAATTTGCAGGCAGGACCCGGACAAACCAAGGATTGCCATCTTGAATTATCCTGCCAACCCCAACAGGTGTGACTTACCCGATCGAACGCCTGAAAAGACTTGCCGAAGTAGCCAGGAAATATAACGTGATCCTGGTTTCCGATGAGATTTATGGCCTGATGCATCACAACAACCAGCATGTTTCAGTAGCCAGGTTTTACCCGGAGGGTACGATCATCAGCAACGGGCTCAGCAAATGGTGCGGGGCAGGAGGATGGAGGCTGGGTTTCTTTTCCTTTCCGTCGGGCCTCAGATGGCTGCACAATGCCATGGCTACCGTGGCCAGCGAGACTTTTACAGCCACCAGCGCCCCCATACAATACGCTGCGGTGACAGCATTTGAGGGGGGCCCATTCCTGGATGACTATCTTGTGCGGGTCAGGAAAATATTGAAGACGATTTTGAAGTATATCGAAATCCGTTTTGATAAGCTGCACATAAGCTATCCTTCCCCCCAGGGAGCCTTTTATATTTTTCCTGACTTTGGATTTTACCGGGAAAAGTTCCTGGAAATGGACATTCTGACCAGCAAGCAGCTTTGCAGCCGGATCCTGGATGATACGGGAGTGGCCATGCTGCCCGGTTCTGATTTTGGGCGGGATCCACATGAGTTTTCTGCCAGGATCGCTTATGTCGATTTTGATGGTAAAGAAGTACTGCTTGCATCTGACGAGCTCTTCAGCGAAGCAAAGAATTATGATGCATTCGTTGAAAAATACTGCCCGAAAGTAACAGAAGCGGTGAAACGACTGGGAGAGTGGCTCACCCAGTGAGTAGTTATCATTTACAGGTCATTGAAATTCGTTGTGTCTGTCAGTTTACGGCTGGTACTTGATATTTAGAATTTAGAATTTGGAAATCGGCTATCCTTGGGGTCTTCGGAAACGGACACTTTCACTCCAGTCCATCAAACAACTCCATCAGCATATCCTTCTTCCGAGAAGCTACCGGCACACGCGCCCCGTCGAGCATCACCAGGAACCCTCCGTCGGCTTTGTCCAGATAGCTCATCTTGTTGATGTTGACCAGGTGGGACCTGTGGATTCGATGGAAGCCATGCTCCAGCAGGGTCTCTTCGAATTCTTTTACTGCTTTGGAGACCACGATCTTCCTGCCATCCTGCATGTAAAAGGAGGAATAATTGCTATCGGCCTCGACATGGACGATATCTTCGATGTTCACCACGTGCACCTGGTCGGCGGTCTTAAGCACCAGCCGGTGCGATTTATTCAGGTCCCGGATGCTTTCACCAAGGGCCTTCTGCTGAAGGCTTTCCTCGAAGCGGATCATGTCCACGGCCTTATTCACGGCCAGGGTGAGCTCTTTCTCGTCAATAGGTTTGAGGAGGTAGTCGACTGCATTGAATTTGATGGCTTTGATGGCATAGTCCATGGAAGCCGACATGAAGATGATTTTAAAGTCGGGATTGTCGAAATGCCGGACCAGGTCAAAGCCGCTGCCGTCCATCAACCGGATATCAGTGATCACCAGATCGGCTTCGTGCTCGTTGATGGCACCTACACCTGATTTCACACCCGCTGCCATGGCCATGATGGTCACATTGGGGCAGCAGGTCTGGATCATCCTGGCAACCGCTTCACGAATGTTCGCTTCATCTTCAACGATGACTGCCTTGATCATGAAGTTGTTTTCCACGAAGATAGTGATTTTTTTGAGTCGTCAGTCGTCAGTCTTCAGTCGGCAGTCTGGAACCTCATAGTCTAATGATCTTCCTCGCAACTATCTCCTGTCCGGCTTGCAGGCGGAGGAAGTAAATGCCAGTGGGTAAACCGCTTGCTTCATAATACACATGGTGCTTCCCTTGCCTGCATTGACCTTCCACCAGGGTTGACACTACCTGGCCCATCTGGTTGAAAACCTTTATTTCAATGTTTCCGGTTGTAGGAATTTCAAAACTGACTGTAGCAAATTGATCGAAAGGATTCGGATAAATATTGATGCCTGACAATCTTTTATCCTCTGGTTTTCTCGTGATGCTGGTATTGAAATCCGGCGGCAGCAGCAAAGAATCCAGGAAAGTAAGCGCTCTCGTTTTAAAACCGTATGGCATGACATGACCTCCGCTATGATCATAAAATTCATAGGGAAGGCCAAGCATTTCCAGTGTATCTTTTAAGGCTATATTTGAGGGATAACATAACAGTGGATCTGATGATCCGCATCCAAAAAAGATACCTGTGCTGTCTTCCGGGCTGAGTTGCGGCAGCAGGTGGGAGATGGCAAAATCAAGCCATGCCTGCTGGGTTGAATCGATGAGTTGGCCATATTCATCAAGCGGATAATCTACAATCTGTGGATTGATGTAAGTTTGAGGCGAATTCAGGTTGGGTGTAAAGGCACCTGAGAATAGAAATGATATTTGGGTAAAAACACCATCAGTAGAGTAATCATAGAAATATGGCGGGCCCCCGGGATGTTCCCAGAGGATCATCTGCCGGCATGGTTCCAGATAAAGATCTAAATCGGTAGTGACTGGAGCAGCATGTGCAGCCAGGGCTTTGAACCTGTCTTTATGCAGGATGCCATAACGGAAAGCTCCATAGCCGCCCATCGAATGTCCCAACAATGCCCGGTAATCCCTGTAGGGCATCGCCCTGAAGGTGGACTCCACCCATTCTAACAAATCATTTACGTTGTAATCTTCATAATTTCCCCATAAAATGGAATTGACATACATGGACCCTGCAAACGGTGGCGGGATGTTAAAAGGGCAGACCATGATGACCGGATCGATAGTGCCTTCATTGATATATTGATGGGCAAGGTTCATCATATCGTCCAACACATATATACTCTGCGCCCAGCCAGGGAGTAAGTAGATGACAGGATAATACAAGTCAGGGTGGTCATCATAGCCAGGTGGCAGGTATACCCTGACCGGCATAGTGTCGTCAAGCGAAACGCTGTAAAAAGAAGTGTCGAAAGAGTTGATCTGAGCCGGCAGCAACCGGGCGGCCAGCATTAATGCGAAAAGGGTAATGATCTTTTTCATGACTTCATTTTTAATGTAAAGTTAACCTGGCTGCTAACCGCATGTGGGGGAGTTATCTGAACGCCGGGGTTTTTTATCTGAACGCCAGGTTTTGGAAGGGGAACGCTGATCAGTCGTCAGTCGTCAGTCGTTTAAAATTTGACTTGTTAAGGTACTGATAATACTTTTCTTCATTTCTTCAAGAAAAAAATTAGAAAACGACGGGTATAAATGGCTAAAAATCGGATTAAGAGAAAAAAGGAGGAATCATAGCGACAGGAGTGAAACATCTGATCGAAATATCAAAAGAAGTTGGAAAATTAATCGAATATATGATCCAACATCCAGAGAAATATTCCCGAAAAAGCACTCTTGAAAGAGAATAAAAAAAATGCAGGAGGCCGACGACTGATGAATTATTTCCACATAAAGTTAACACGCTCATAGAGAAAGTATGAACCAATCTTCTGAACGCAGGGTTTTTTAAGTGAACGCAGGAGGGGAGGATGATAAGACGATAGGACGGTAAGACGGGGAGACAAGGAGACAGGGAGACAAGGAGGGTACTTGTAGCTCATTAATCTTAAAAATAAGGCTCAAAATATGGACTAATTGAGCCGTATTTTGTATATTTGTGAGCTCAAACTACGATTATGCTGAATAGCAAGGAAGTTGAAATTATAACATTCCTGAAGGAAAAACCCGGGGCTTCTTCAAAAGAGATTCATGAAAGTATTTCTTTTTCAATTAGTTATGCTACAGTTAAGAGGATCTTAACGAAATTAATCAACGAAAATTTAATCTCTACTGCCGGTCAGGGTAAGGGAACAAGATATTTCCTTTCATCTGCCTATGAATTACTGGAACCTATTGACCTGGAAGAGTATTTTAAAAATGAGATTGATGAACGCCAAATAAGGGAAAGCTTTAATTTTCAATTAATGCCGGACGTACTGATGAAACACGCAGTATTCAGCGGTGACGAATTAACCAGGCTTTCAGGGCTGCAAGAACTTTACCGGCAAAATGTCTCTCAACTTTCTAAGCCGGAATACAAAAAGGAACTGGAACGACTGGCCATAGATCTAAGCTGGAAGTCATCGCAAATAGAAGGCAATACCTATTCACTGCTTGAAACCGAGCGATTATTAAAAGAAAAGGAAACGGCAGCCGGAAAGACAAAAGAAGAAGCCATTATGCTGTTAAATCATAAAGAGGCCATTGATTTTATCATCAATAATCCGGATTATCTTATACCGCTTTCCGTTTCAAAGATCGAGGACATACATGGTATCCTGGTTAAGGATTTAGCTATCGATAAGAATGTAAGGAAAAGAAGGGTTGGAATTTCAGGGACAAACTATCGGCCCTTGGATAATGATTTCCAGGTAAGTGAAGCCTTGTCCAATATGTGTGAAATGGTAAACAGGAAAAATAATGTGTTTGAAAAGGCATTGTTAGCACTGGCATTGATTTCATATATCCAGCCATTTACCGATGGTAACAAAAGAACTGCCCGGATAGTCAGTAATGCTATATTGATGCACAACCAGTTCTGTCCGGTCTCCTTCAGGACGGTTGATTCAGTTACATATAAAAAGGCATTGTTATTGTTTTATGAACAGAATAATATTTCAAGTTTTAAGGAAATCTTTATCGACCAATTCGAATTTGCTGTAAATACTTATTTTTAAACTGGTCACGGTTTTCTGACAGATATGCCTGGCAAAGTTAGCTGTCAATCTCAACTTGCTCTATGCCTCTTTCAATCCCGATGCAATCCAGGGTTAATCGATCAGTGACCGGATTAGGAAAAACCCTGACTGACGACTGACGACTGACGACTACTCAGAAAACCTCCGCCACTGCTCCAGATCCCAATCCAGCCCCATCTCCTCAAACATGGTCCTGGCTTTTTCCAGGTAATCCTTCCCCGTTAAGCCATCCAGTTGCATATGCTTTGTTTTAGGATCGGAAAGAAATTTGCCCAGTTCGAAATAAGAGCGTGAAAGCTCTAATCTACCCCCGGAGGTCTCACCAAAAGCAATGGCCTTTTTAAAATTCGACAGGGCCTTTCTTTGATTTCCGGTCATCCGGTAAATAATACCACTCAAACGATACGCTTCTATCAGGTTACCGGCATACTTCTTCGAATATTTGATCAGCTCATTTGATGTCATGATCATCTTTTTCCTGAAATCCGCATTTATCTTATCGTCATAAAAAGAGATCCTGGCAAACGCAATTTCATAATGAGCTTTGGCAACCAGGTAGGTCGAAAAGAAAATAACACCTCTTTTTCTTTCCATGGCGATAATCTTCGCCTTTCCCAATATTTCAGCAGCTTCTTCCAGTTTATTTGAAAGCGACAACGCGATGATTCGACAGCATTGTATGACCAAAGTAAGTGCAAGATGCCCTGTTTTTGAGGTGTAATCAATCCCTTCACGTGAAATCTTCATTACCTCATCAAGCCTTCTGGATTTGATCATTAAAACAGAAGTTATCCGGTAATACTGGCAATGGGCATGAACATTTTCAAATGAGTCGGCGATTTCAAGCATTCTGAGGGACAAATCCTGTGCGCGAATAAAGTTGCCATTTTCAATATGAATATACATGCTAAAAAACACGTAGGTCGTTGTTTCCCAGAAAGCACCCGCTTGCATTCCCGTGAAGTACACATCATCCTCATCAAGGTCGGGTGTAAAATCACCGGTGAATAACTTTAGCTCTATTTGAAGATACCGCATCTTCATCCACGACAATTTCTTTTCTTTTGATATGGAAGGTTCGTAAACCTTCAGCATTTTTCGTCCCAGGAGTACAGAAATACCTGTCCAAATAAAATTTCCACATATTTCTGTAAAAACACCCTCCCCATATTGGGTCTGGCTTAAATCCCATTTAATCAGTTTCTCTGAAAAGTAGATGGTTTCAAAGAACACACTTTTGGGATCGATGGTCACCATAGACTCTGCCTTGGCAGCTATTGATTTTATAAAGATATCCTGGAGTGGAGTTACCCTTTGCCGGAAGAAATATTGTTTGAAATTTACCGCCAGAATCAATTTGATCAACCTTATTATAGTGCCAAAAACCAAAACAATCCTATTGTTTGGCACTCCCAGTTTATATATTTCCTGGAATTTTTCGATGTAATTTATCGTTTCAATATTATATCCACCACTATGGCAAGAAAGGCCAAGGTGATAATAGTAATCAGCAAGTTTTTCCTTGTTTATGCTTGCAGATGACAGGGTCAGGTAAATTTCCAAACCTTTTTTGAAAAAATTGAGTGCTTGCAATGGGGCACCGGAGTTTAAAGAATCCTTGCCGGCCATGAACAAATATTCCTCTGCCTTCTCCCTGTTTTCACCCTTTTCATAGTGATACGCCAGTGTCCCGTAAAATTCCTGAATATTCCCGGCGAATACTTTCTCAATTGAACGCGCGATCTTCAGGTGAAGCTCCTTTTTGGTGTTCAGGACGATGGATTCATACGTAGCCTGCTGTGCAAGCGCATGTTTAAAAAGATATTCTATTTCATCTTTCTTTTTGCTTTCGCCTATTAGCTGCACTTCCTTCAGGTATTCAAGGCGTTCGTCCAGTTCACCGATGGTATCGGCAGCTTCTTCCAGCACTTTGTAATAGAAGTTTCGGCCAATGACAGAGGCCGTCTTCAGCAATTCTTTTGTCTTTTCATCGAGCTTATCCACCCTCGAAAGGATCACTTCATTTATGGTTTCCGGAATATTAACATGTTGGATTTCCTCATTAACCCGAAACCCGTTATCCTGTAGCTCGATCACCCCTTCGTCGATAAAACTGCGAATCACCTCCTCGATAAAGAAAGGATTGCCTTCGGTCTTTCGGATGATCATTTCTGTGACTTCGTCCGGCAATGCGGTCTGATTAAGCAGGTTGCCAATCAGCTCCCGGCCTGCCGTGGCTTCCAAACTATCGACTTCAATGGTAAGGTGATCCTCCGGCAACTTCTCTTCGAGGTATTTCAACATATAATCCCCCGTATCTTCATAACCGGGCCGGAATACGTTGATGAACATTACCCGGTTTTTTTGCACCAGCTTAAAGAGTGATTCCAGGAATGATATGGACGAACCGTCGGCCCAGTGCATATCCTCGATGATGAGAATGATGGGTCGGGCAGTGGAAGCCGCACTGATCAGGTCACGAAGGTTTTTCAGGATAAGCTTTTCCAATGCTTCACCTTCAATGCCGGCAACTCTATCTTTATATGTGCCTGTGAGCGGTAAACCCATCATGGTGGCTATAAATGGGAAAATCTCACCGGCCTGCTCCGGTGCCGCCCGCATGACAGATCGTCGCAATTTTTCAACGGACAAGGCAGGCGAATCATCTTCCGTTATACTTGCCCACGATTTGATGATGTGAATTAGGGGATGAAAGCTCAGGCTTTTCCCCATGGAAAGTGCCCTGCCTTCCAGCATAACAACCTTCTTCATAAAGGGCTGCACCCTGGTTTCGGCCATTAACCTTGACTTTCCTATACCTGCTTTGCCAACGATATTTACTACTGACCCTTTTCCGTTGATCAGCTTTTTTATCTGTCCTTCAAGGATTTCCGTCTCCCTGATGCGACCGACCATCTCGGAAGCAATCTTACGTTCGGAGAATGCCTCCAGGTTTATCTTCTTCCTTTTCCTTCCCATCAGTTCAAACGTCGCCAGGCTCTCTTTTGATCCCCTGATGGGCAAAGGCTCCAGCTTTTGAAAGTCGTATTGATCTTTTACAGCTTCATAAATAGCTCCATTCACCAGGACCTGTCCTGCTTCGGCAAATTCCCTGAGGCGCGTAGCGAAGTTCACCGCCGGTCCCATAACAGTCACCTTGTTGGTTTCTTCATCACCAATCCGGGTTATAACTGCATCACCTGAGGCAATCCCAGCTTTGAAGCCTATGGATCCGAAGAGTTTTTTTTCTTTCAGCAGGGACTCCATCCTCTCCCGGAACTCTTCGCACGCCTCTATGGCCGGCATTCCAGTCGCTGATCCTGATTTTGAGGGAACAAAAACTGCCATGAAGCTGTCGCCGGAAAAGCTGCTGACAATTCCCTGGTGCAGCCTCACGGTGGTATCTGCCATCTCATGGACCAAGGCAAGCAAAGCCTGGAGCTCTTTGGTTTCCAGGCTGCCTGAGAGGCCTGCCAGGCCGGGCAGTTCGACAAAAAGGACAGTAGTGGATTGAGATGGCATTAAGTCAGCGTTTGAGATAGTTGGTTTTGGTTTGCACTAAGATACGGAAATCCAAGGGAACAAGTCCTAAAAAAATTCTAAAATTCCAGCTGCCGGCCGGCGAATGAAATTTGGAATTTACTTATCATTGCTCTCAAATGCTAAATTTATGACGAAATCAGCCAGTGTATTCAGCAATTTCCCAAGGGCCTTCTGGGTTGCCAACACCATGGAGCTTTTTGAACGATGGGCGTGGTACGGGATGTTCCTCGTCCTCCCTCTCTACCTGACTGGTTCAACCGACACAGGAGCGCTGGGCTTTTCCCAGGCGCAGAAAGGCCTGCTTACCGGTACCGTCGTCATGATCCTCTACTTTCTTCCAACCTTTACAGGTGCTATTGCTGATAGATTCGGCTATAAGAAAATCCTTATCCTTGCTTATATCATTCTTATAACCGGTTATTACATGATGGGTGTGGTAAGAAGCTACACCGCACTCTGGTTTGTTTTTCTTTACCTGGGTGTCGGAGCTGGATTGTTCAAACCGGTCATTTCTGCCACCATTCGTAAAAGCACCAACGACAAAACGTCATCTATAGGCTTTGGCATCTTCTACATGATCGTCAATATCGGAGCTTTCGTCGGGCCTATCTTCGCTTCCAAATTGCGTGAAGTGAGCTGGGACCTGGTATTTATCATGTCGGCCATCGTTATTGGTATCAACCTTTTGCTCGTCATTTTCTTCTTCCGGGAACCTCCTGCGGTAAGGTCTACTGAACCACTAGGAAAGTCAATCGTGCAGATTTTCCGAAATATCGGTTTAGCGCTCAGCGATTTGCGGCTGCTAATATTCCTCATAATAATCATTGGCTTCTGGGCGATGTACAACCAGCTTTTTTACACCCTGCCGGTTTTTATTGATCAATGGCTCGACACCTCCCCTATTTACAGCGGTCTTGCACATATCTCACCATCTCTGGCCAGGGCTATCGGCACTGAAAAAGGGACGATCGCCCCGGAAATGCTTACCAATATCGATGCTTTTTACATCGTAGTTTTCCAGGTACTGGTTTCCAGCCTGGTGATGCGCTTCAAACCGCTGAAAACCATGCTGGCCGGCATTCTTATCTGTGCCATCGGTATCGGGCTCTGGTTCGTTACGCTGAACCCTTTCTTCCTTTTCCTGTCTATCCTGATCTTTGCTTTTGGCGAAATGACCAGTTCTCCCAAGATCCTGGAATACGTTGGCCGGATTGCGCCGGAAGACAAGGTCGCTTTGTACATGGGCTGTTATTTTATTCCGATGGCAGGAGGAAATTTCCTGGCCGGTATCCTCTCGGGAAACGTTTACGGTCCCGTTGCAGACAAGATCACGCTTTTGCAGCGTGAGGTTGCCGCCAGGGGACTAAGTATCCCCGAAATTTCGGCCTCTTTTTCCCAGAATGAGTATGTTGCGCAAGCCGCAGCCCGGATGGGGATGACACCTCATGAACTGACACTCTTTCTTTGGAACACTTACCATCCTTCAAAAATCTGGATGATCTTCACCGGTATCGGCCTGCTGACCGTTGCGGCGTTATTTGTCTATAATTGGTTTTTAGGAAGAAATCCAGGGAAACAGGCTTATTGATCCCGTTTTCTGTAGATATGCCGGATTTCCTGTATTTCCTGATCGGTAAGGGTAGTTTTCCAATAAGCGCCATCATCGTTTTCATCTTCATCTTCATTCCCATCATCATGCTTTTCTTCAAGTTCCCAGTCATAAACCTTGCGCTGCGGGCCTTCTTTCCGGTAATAAAATGCCATTGAAATCCCTGCGACCAGGCCAAAGAGATGCGATTCCCACGAAATATTCTCTTCAGGGAAGAATTCAGGAAAAATGCCCCAGATCAGGCTGCCATATAGAAATACCACGATCAGCGCCATCGCCATCAGGCCCGCATGACGACGAAGTATCCCGCTGACAAGAATGAAGGCTGCGAGACCATAAACTATACCGCTCGCACCGATATGGTAGGCTTCTCTTCCGCCAATCCAAACCCAGAAACCTGTAAAAAGCCAGATCAATACCAGGATACGAAATGCAATTTCCCGGTAAAAATAAAACAGCGCCGAACCCAGTATAATCATGGGAACTGAATTAGCGATGAGATGAGAAAAACCGCTGTGAATAAACGGTGTGGTGATTATTCCAACGAGGCCCTGCCATTTTAACGGATAGATGCCGAGGAAGGACAGATCGTACCCACCGATTGTCTGGATCAACCTGACGGCCCACATGATCAAAACTAACAGGGATGGGAAAACCAGGCTATGAATTATTCTTTTTTCGTCTTCTCTCATAATGAAAGGGAAACCTTGATATTGATGCGTAAAGCTAATCAAACCGTCATTAAAAATATCATTTTGCCGGACATTCATTACAAAAATGGCTCCAATGTCATTATCTGACAAAAGCAACAAGGTCATTCCGTTTTTTCAATCAGAATACTGACCGGCAGATGGTCGCTGAACCCATTGTTATAGCCAGGGCCTGAATAAGTGCGAAAAGGTTTATAACCGGTATAAGTCTCATCTGGCTCCATAAGAAAGCCGGCCCTGAATATCTCAGTTTTTTCGCTCACCAGTTTCAATCCATTATTTCCACTTATCAAGGAAGGTGAAACGAGGATCTGGTCAAAGACGCTCCAGCTCCCCTGGTGTTTTATCGTGCCTTCAATGTCAGTCAATGAAGTTTTAACCGAAAGATTGATAAGGAGCGAATGACTGTCCGCACCTTCATTCACCAATATTTTATTCAGGACCTGAAGGCTTTCATCTCCGGGTTCATCATTAAAATCGCCCATGATAATGATATTGGAAGAAGGGTTTGAAGATAAAACCTGTTTTACAGACACCGCCAGCATACTGGCTGCTGCCAGCCGTTTTGCATTCGATCCGCCCGCACCGCCATAACGGGAAGGCCAGTGATTAACGTAAACATGAATAGTGTCATTTTCCCATAACCTGCCTTTCACCATTAAGATTTCCCGCGTAGCCTCATCTCCGGGCAAAGGAATATTCAGCCAGGCAACTGAATCCGGCTTGAAGATGTCCGGGCGATAAAGCAAAGCCACATCAATGCCCCTTGCATCGGGCGATTCCCGGTGAATGATATAATAACCCGTCCTTTTCAATGGCGTATCGTAAATCAGCCTGTTCAGCACCTCCCTGTTCTCGATTTCACATAGGCCGATGACAGCCGGCATTTCTCCCTCACCCAGGGCCACAATAGTCTGGTAAATTCGGACAATTTTACGGCGAAAACGTTCATTCGTCCAGTTCTTGTCCCCTTCCGGTAAAAATTCCTCATCATTAGTCAGGGAATCATTCCGGGTATCAAACAGGTTCTCCACATTGTAAAAGACAATTCGGGCCTGCTGAGCCTGCGTTTCAGACAGATTTAAGTAAATAAAGCACACAATCAGCACAAATGATGTTTTCATCCTCGTTCAATTATCATTAATCATTTATAATTCAAAATTCAACATTGATTTGTTCTCTATCTGTTTATCCGGATTTTTGCCATAAAATACCCGGTTGGGGAAAAATATTTTCCGGATTGCAACTCTTTGCGGTTTCATTTGTCTTAGATTATCGATAGGTAATATTTTACTTAAAGATTGATTAAAGCGATCACTACAAAACAAATGCGCCTTTCGATCGTTTATGCACGTATTAAACCAAACTATGAGGCTTAAACTAATTATTCTCCTGATCCTGTTTCCTATCATGACCATTTTTGCCGACGGAGAGTCAGACCCGTCTGTAAAACGTTACACGATAAGTGGCCATGTGAAAGATGCTGAAACAGGAGAAGACCTCTTTGGCGCGTCCATTCTCGTTGCTGAGATTGGCACGGGTTCTGTCGCGAATGAATATGGTTTTTACTCCGTAAGCCTTCCCAAAGGGCAATATTCCCTGCGTTTTTCATACACGGGTTATGAATCGCAGGTTCACAAAGTCACAGTAGAAAAAGACATCGTTCTGGACCTTCAGTTAAAACCTCTTTCGGAAACCTTAAAAGAAATTGAGATAAAAGCTGAGCGAACCGATGCAAATGTCAAGGCGCCGGAAATGAGCATCGTAAAAATGGATGTGAAGACCATCAATAAAATTCCTGCCCTGATGGGTGAAGTAGATATCATCAAAGCGATCCAGCTTTTACCGGGGGTACAGTCTGTAAGTGAAGGATCTTCCGGGTTCAGCGTCAGGGGTGGCAGCCCTGATCAGAACCTCATCCTGCTGGATGAAGCGACTGTTTATAACCCCTCACATTTCCTCGGTTTCTTTTCGGTTTTTAACAATGATGCCATCAAAGATGTCAAATTATATAAAGGCGATTTGCCGGCACAATACGGGGGAAGGTTAGCATCGGTGCTCGATGTCAGGATGAAAGACGGGAATCAGAAAAAGTTTTCAGGAACAGGCGGTATTGGGCTGATATCCAGCAGGCTGACCATTGAAGGGCCGATCATAAAAGACAGGACCTCGTTTATTGTCTCAGGAAGAAGGACTTACGCTGACCTTTTCCTGCCACTTTCCAAAAATGAAGGCGCTCAGGATAGCCGCCTTTATTTCTACGATTTTAACGCAAAGATCAATCATACTTTTAATGAGAATAACAGGATTTATCTTTCGGGGTATTTCGGCAGGGATGTTTTCAAAAATCCTTTTGCAAATATGAAGCTGGGAAATTCTACGGCAACAGTTAGATGGAACCATTTGTTCTCACAAAGGCTTTTCAGTAATTTCACAACGATTTATTCCCGCTATGAATACGGCCTGGGAACGGCCAATGAGAGTGATCCCAATTCATTTCTATGGATTTCCAAACTTCAGGATTACCAGGTTAAAGGTGATTTCACTTACTACCTAACTACAAATCATACGTTGAGATTTGGTTTCAGCAGCATCCTGCACATTTTTGACCCTGGAAAAGCCAAAGGAACCGATAATGAAAGCATGTTTACAGGATATTCACTTGACCGGACCCACGCATTGGAAAGCGGGGTTTATATCAGCAACGATCAGGATATAGGCAGCCGGCTGACCCTGAAATACGGTCTCCGTTATTCCCTGTTTCAAAATGTCGGGCCAGCCACAGTTTACGGGTATGATCAATATTTCAAGCTGGCAGATTCCACCAAATACAGCCAGGGAGATTTTTATCACACTTACTCGGGTTTAGAGCCAAGACTTGGGATGACTTATGTTTTGGATGAGGTTTCTTCAGTAAAAGCAAGCTATTCTCACACACACCAATATTTGCAACTCGCTCAGAATTCAACGGCCGGAACCCCGCTCGACATCTGGTTTGCCGCCAGCCCAAACGTTAAACCTCAGGTTTCCGACCAGGTTGCTGCCGGTTATTTCAGGAACCTAAGGCGGAATACCATTGAGACTTCGGTGGAAGTTTACTATAAAAGCATGCGTAATGCCATTGATTTTAAGGATCATGCAACGTTATTGCTCAATAAACAACTGGAAGGCGAATTGCGTTTTGGTAAAGCATGGGCTTATGGCATTGAGTTGATGATTGCAGTTCCTGAAGGACGATTGAACGGATGGGTCAGTTATACCTACTCCCGGACCTGGAGGAAATTCAAGGACATCAACGATGGGAAAACTTATCCCGCGCCTTATGACTCGCCGCATGATGTATCTATAGTCATGAATTTTGAAGCCAGCCAGCGCATCAGTCTTTCAGCAAATTGGATTTATTCAACCGGAAAGCCGGTCACATTCCCCACCGGGAGAGCCGTCATCGATGGAGCCATAGTCCCCATCTATTCTGATCGGAATGCTTACAGGATAAAAGACTATCACCGGTTAGACCTGTCAGTTACCTTGCACCAGAAACCCAACGACCACAGGTTCAAATGGGATTTGATCTTTTCAGTTTATAATGCTTATAACCGCCATAATACCTGGGCCATTAACTTTGTTCAGGACGTTCAAAACCCTTACAAAACCTACGCTGAAATGACTTACCTGTTCGGTGTCATACCGGCTGTTACTTTTAACTTCAGATTTTAATCATGAGAAAGATATTTTTGATCATACCAGCTATTTTTATATTTCTTACGTCTTGCACCGAGCGCATTGACATTAAACTGGATGATTCCTTTACACGACTGGTTGTTTACGGTGCCATAACAACTGATACCACGCGGCATTATATCGAATTATCCACTACTTCCAGTTATTATTACAATGAAGCTCCGCCGCCTGTTACAGGTGCCAGCCTGGAAATCTCTGATGATCAGGGTAATACGGAAAGCCTTACAGAATTGGAACCCGGAAAATACGCGACTTCTCCCCTGTTCTTCGCCTTACCGGGAAGAACATATACCCTTAGAATTGAATTGGCAGGGGAGCTAAACGGACACAAAACTTATCTGGCAACTTCATCTGTTAACCCCATTTACCCGATTGATTCAATCGGATTAGTTTACCAGCCCGACTGGGGAGACAAAGGTTTTTATGAAGTCACCTGTTACTACCAGGATCCCCCCACCAGGGACTTCTATATGTTTAACATTTTTAAAAACGGCGAAATGCTTACCGATACCATCAGAAACCGGTTTGTCATCGATGATGGATTCTTCAACGGTAATTATACCAATGGAATTGGCGTAGGTTTCCTCAATCAGGCAAACGAAAGGGAAGTGCTTAGGGTTGGCGACACAATTACTTTCCAGGGTTGCAACATTACCGAAGAATATTTTAATTTCGTCCAGACCCTGCAATCTGAAACTGGTTTTCAGAATCCGTTGTTCAGTGGCCCGCCGGCAAATGTCAAAAGCAATATCAGTAACGGCGCCGTAGGTTTTTTTGCTGCTTATGCAGTAGCCTATTCCAGAAAGGTTTTTCAACCTTAAAAAAATATTTCCCAACCGACCGGGTATATTTTTCATTTTTCCGGATAAACAAGAAAAAGGATTCATGTTTGTCCGGTATCATCGTGGGTTGGCCACCCGGATATTCCTCGTTATTCTATTGAGTAAACGGACAAATTTGAATTTAGTTATTGATTCAAAAAAAAATCTGGCTTACAATCTAATTCACTACACTGCTCTTCCCGTTTAATTATACAGGTTGATAATCATCGAATTACTCTTGATAACAGGAGCAGCGGCGCCGGTTCTTCCTTTCGGACAGCTTATCGGAAATATGTTGGGGTGGAATTGTTGGACTGCGAAAGTGGAAATATGCCCGGTTGCCGAAAAGGGCTGATAGAGTAGGCGAAATTGAAATTAAACCAACGGATTATGAAAAAAATACTTTTTACTTTTGTTATCCTTCTGGCTATAATAGCCAATGGACAAGCGCAGGAAAAGCTGAAGATCGGTGAAATAAAGAACGGTAAGTTCCAGGTCACCAATCCGGATGCTTTGAAAGCTTTCTTTATGAACAGCCTGGGAAATAGCGGAGCCTTGGGGAAAGATTTCCAGGTCAGCACAGCGCCGGAAGGCGACCGCTTCTTTGTTTATTACCCTGTATCCGGAAATAAGGATAAAGTAACTAACATTGGTGTGATGCTTGTAAAAATTAAGAATGATGCTTTTATTGTCGAAAATCCACCTGATCCCATCCCAAACGCACCCGGGGGTGGTGGAAGTGCCACATTTACATGCACCGGTAATCCATGTGAATCATGCACTCCTGATATTACATGGCCGGTAGGGAATTGGATTCCATTGATCAGTTGTAAATGTGAAGGTGGTGGCCATTGTAACATGTCAATCTCCTTCTCAATCAATATTAATATTGGTTTCTAAAATGATAATTTACTCAGTGTAAACTCTTTCAGATTGAAATATCGGATAAGATAAATTAATTAAAATCCTTCTCTGAAGGAGTTTACACTTTCCTTTACCCAATTTAAGCTAATTAATATGAAAACAAGGCTACTCCTAATCTTTCTTCTCTCTGCCAATGTGCTATTTTCCCAAGTTAGCAGTGAAAAGTCACAATCCGGAGATCCATTTCTAAATTCGGTCTTAAAAATATTCTTCCTCGAAAATATTTCCTATGAAGTTTCTTCCAAAAAAAAGGCATTATTTGACTTGGATACGGCCTATTCTCAAGCAAAGGTCACGGTCAAAAAGCAAGGTGACTCCATCATCTTTTTACATATTATAAACTCTACCCAACAGGATGAATTACTGCTTTATAGTGATTCCGTATGGTATGTTCGTCATCAGGAAAAAGAATTGCGGTTTATTGGAAAAGGAATCGATGGTGCAGGTAGAAATTATTTATTGGAACATTTCCCTGTTAGTTTATACACAATAGATACACTAATTAATCAAGTGAACCCATTTTGGAGAATCATCAGAGAAAATGAACTATATAATTTGGTTTCAATTGACATTGCGACTAAACCAGAGGAGGTTTCTGACCTTCGGGTGGAAATCTTGATAAAGCATTCTGACAGCCTGATTTATTCAATGATACAAGATGTTGGTTTCAAGGGAATGACTGTCCGTCTTTTTCAAGAGGAAACCTTCCGGAATTATACTTTTCCTACGACTGATCAAGTCGTATTGCCTGCCTATTTCAATAATTATAAGAAGATTATTCCAGACTATATAGCTATAGATGGACTTGAGAAATCACAATCGGATAGCGTGAAACAGGATATTTTTTTACAATCCATAGAACTGTATGATTTGGAAGAAAACCCTTTCAGACTGCCGGAAGAAGGATTGATCTTTTTCGATCTATGGTACGTAGGTTGTTTTCCCTGCATGAAAGCTGCACCGGTGATCGAAAAACTCTTCAATGAATATAAAGACAGTATTCATTTTTACAGTGTAAATGAAGTCGACTCCGACAAGGAAAAGATTAAGCGGTTTAGGGACATGAAAAACATCTCATTTCCTATGCTGCTTGGCGGCAAAGAAAAACTTTCCGTTAAGGTCAATGGCAGAAGTGGTTATCCGCTATTTATCCTGATGGATGCTCAAAGCGGCAAAGTATTATGGAAATTAGAAGGATATACGGAAAACCTTGAAGAACTTATAAAAAATGCCATCGACCAAAACCTTTGATGATTACCCGGCCATACTTTAATTATGTTCAGACCTTCAGGATATATATCACTTTTTGATGAAATCAATCTTAATAACAATTTCGTTTTTGCTGATATGGGCATATTCGCAAAGCCAGCCGGGTTCAACTGACCTGCAAAAACAACTGGATGAATTAAGATCCAGGATCAAAACACTGGAGAAAGAGAATGATGAACTGAAGTCGGAAAGCAGATCGAACGACAGTGTGGTTTATTGCATTTTGCGTTACGAAATATTCAAAGCTTTCACGCATGTTTCGCAACTTGATTTCGATTTTAAGAATACAGCCGATAAAATTGCTGTAACCGGCTTGTTTACCAAGTTAATGCAGGCAAACAACCCGACCAGCGATATCCTCGGTTTCCGGTTCACTGAAATAATTTTTTCTGCCTCGGAAAAGCATTTTAAAGAGGCATTGAAAGATGAAGGAGATAAAAAAAGATTTTCGCAGGTCATCAGTAAAATCATTGATAATCCGGTTGTTTCCTCACTCGCTAATACTAATCCGGTCACTTCTGTTGTGGCGGCCATCATCAACATTGTTGCCGGTTTTACAACCTCACGGACTGAAGTTGAAAAAGAAGGTGGCCGGATCAAAGATGTCACCGTTGAACAGCAGGATGCTTTTGAGAATAGAGGAATTTCAGCCTTCCGAAATGAATTGAAGGAATACATTGACTTTTATGATGCGCTCATTATTGCTTCCTGTGATTACCTGGAAGGTCTTGATGCACTTAATAGAAAGTTCGCTAATCTCATCCAGTCGGTAACGGATTACAAAAAGGAACTCTACACTGAACTTGATTTCAAAGAAAGCAACCTGCTGATGCAACTGGCAAAGTTATTACCGGACCCTGCTGCAGATGGCATCAATTATAGCGGCATCATTCATGACCCTAAAATTCAGAAGAGCCAGCTTCTTGCAAGAAAATACCCGGTCCTGCAGCAGGCTGTCAGTTCTTTCAAAAAAGAATATAACACCCTTCTTTTTAATTTCTTATCGGATTATATCAAAACCCTGAAAACGGCCAGGGACTTCCCCAGCGGGGATATAGATAAAACTAAGACCGATGCCCTGGTTACTGATATTGAAACCTTTATCAACAGTCAGAAAGGCAAAGAACGGGAAGAGCTGGATGCATTCAGATAAAGTTTGAAACCCATTCTATGTATCTTTGTCACTAAAGTAGCTAAAACCAAAACTTTGGTTTCTAATTTCAAATTTCTATTTTCAAATTTCTAATTTTAATGATTACCATTATTGCCGATGATCACATCCCTTTCCTGAAAGGCGTTCTCGAACCTTTCGCAAAGATTATTTATACGAAAGGCGGCCAGATTGACCACAAACTCGCCCTGCAGGCTGACGGGTTGGTTATCCGGACAAGAACATTTTGTAATGCCAGCCTGCTGGAAGGAACACCGGTGAGGCTTATCGCCACGGCTACCATCGGTTTTGATCATATCGACACGGATTATTGTTCAAAAAAGGAGATCAGCTGGCATCATGCTCCCGGGTGCAATGCTTCGTCTGTCAGGCAATATCTGGCATCCGCCCTGGTCAATCTGGCATTAAAACATAAATTCAGCCTGCAGGGCAAGAAGATCGGTATTATTGGCGTAGGGCACGTCGGTAGCAAAATAGCCCAGCTTGCCAATACACTGGGCATGGTTCCCCTACTCAATGACCCCCCCAGGGAAAGATCTGAAAATATAGGTGGTTTTGTATCCCTTGAAGAAATACAGGAAACCGCTGATATCATTACTTTCCATGTGCCCCTCACCCATGAAGGGCCGGATAAAACATATCACATGGCGGATAAAGCATTTTTTAAAAAGCTCAGAAAAAAACCATTGCTCATTAATACCGCACGTGGCCCTGTTGTAGATACTCATTTAATTAAAGACACCGTCTGCAGAGGTGAAATTTCCGGATTTGCTACCGATGTATGGGAAAATGAACCAAATCCTGACAGAGAACTGCTGGAAATAGCCGGCATTGCCACTCCCCACATCGCAGGTTATTCCGTGGAAGGCAAAGCAAACGGAACAGCTGCCTGCGTGCAGGCCGCCAGCCGCTTCTTCAACTTCGGAATTGATGATTGGTATCCATCGCCCCTACCTCTTCCTGAAAATCCGCTGATTGAAATAAATGGCCGGGGCAAAACAGATGAGCAGGTAATATTCGAATCTATTCTTGCAAGCTATGATGTTCGGCTTGATGATGCCATCTTCCGGAAGGATCCTTCCCAATTCGAAAACCTCCGGAATCATTACCCTGTTCGGCGGGAATTTGAAGCTTTCTCAGTAACCATTGCAAATTCCTTACCTGGCCTGGAACAGAAACTAATTGAGATCGGATTTAATATCAAGTGAGTTCGGTCGACGGTCGGCGGCTATAAAGTTGTCATTAAGTAGTCAGTCAGTGGTCATAAGGTGGTCATCAGGAATCTGGAATTAATATATACTACGAACTCTAGGACTTCCCACAATATTTTGAGTGATATTAAAAATACCGTTGCACTTGCAGGTTGAATCTTCCGGGTAACTTTTTAACTTTTTTTTTGACTTATATGAAAGATTTTTGTATATTTAAAGGCCAAAATCATGAAGTTATCTGGTAAATTATGATGAACCATGATTTTAAATATTCAAGGAAACCTCATTCCACTAGAGAGAGAGAGAGAGAGAGAGAGAGAGTAATTCCCTGATTCTCTTTCTTCCTGAAAAGATTTTTCCTCCATAGTTATAAATTATCCAACCTCAAGTCGTAATTAATCCGATTATTCATTTTAATTTTATAAAGCCATGAAACAAAATAATTTAAATATTGTAATTTTTTTCTTTCTTCTATTAGCAATCGCTCTTCCTGAATTTTCTTTCAGTCAATATGACTCAATCTTCAGGTTTGTCAGATCTTTTGATAGTCACCTTGATACTACCGAGATTGAAGTACCTGAATCTACTGATCAATTGACATTTGATACTTATTATTGGGGTGAAAATAACGAAGGAATAACCCCATCCGAAGTTTTATTTATTGAATCATTCAACAGAATCTACATTTTTGGTTCCAGAGGAATAGCTGTATTTAATCCAATTACAATGGAAGTTGAAACTGTAATTACTTTATGCAACTTTGGACAATTCAATAAATTCAGTACAGCTTACGTAGAAAATAAATTTGGAGGAAATCAAATGGCTTTTGATGGAGATCACATACTCTATTGCTTCACCCATAACTTTGAAATTAAAGTTATTGACCTTCAGATAAATGAGGTAATTGAAAGTTGTAGTTTAAGTGAATTTACGGATAATGATGTCGTCGAGAGGTCAATTCTAAAATTTGATTTAAATGGGAATTATTTATTCCTTGTGGTAAAACTTGGTTCAATGGATTCAAGATGTTATAGATTTAATTTACAAAATATTTCTAATTACTTCTATACAATAATTCATAAGGATATTTATGATTTTGAGATTAGTCAATCGCACTCACATCTATTTGCATCTTACAGTGAAATAGTGAACCATGTAACGAAATATTTTTATTCTGTGCTGAATTTCAGCTTTTTCCCTGTAAGTGGCATATCTGCATTTGAACCTGTATCTCGTTATGGTCTGATTGAATATATTTATGAACCCGAAAATAATATCAACAAAGCAATTTGTTTTCCCGCTTCCCCTAATGGAAGTCCTTGGAAAGCTTATATTTTTGATGGAGATACTTATGATAAAACAATAGTCAATCTATTTGGTTGGCATAAAAACATTCAATCAACAAAGTACATTCCATCTGAACAAAAAATTTACTATAATTATAACGATGCCGCATGCGATGGGATTGGCATATTCAACGTTAACAATAATAATGTGGATGATATCTTTCTAGATGCATTTATTGATGAATATTCAAGTGATATTCATATTACAGAGTCTAAGATATTTCTTGCAAAATTGAACAGAATTGTTGTTATAGATAAAAATTACCCATATAACTGGATTTCATCAGATTACATTAATGATTTTATATTAAGCGTTGCAGGCTCTGCAGACAATGTTTTTGCAGTAAACCATGGAAACTGTTCGTTAGAAATTATGGATATCTCCGGAAACTTTATTGAGAGTAAACTTTTGGGAGGTGCTTGCCTAAATGGAGTTTATAATTCAACTGACAATAAAGTATTTATGTCTAATCCTATTATTGCTGATGACAATCAAAGGTTATTCATAAAAGATCTTAATAATTTGACGAATAGTACAATTGATTTCAATGAATTTGGTTATGGTTACATTTCTGATGTTATTTCTGATGAACCACGAGGATATGTTTACGTTTCAATAGCTTCAAATCCATTCGATACAGATGCTGAAATTAAAATAATAGATGCGGAGACCAATACAATTCTCCCCAACGGTTATTCATTCCCGCACAATGTTGTTTGTCGAAATATGTACATGGCTAATGATAAGCTTTACAATGTTCTGGAATATTATTCAGCACCAGATGAATTTTATTCGAAAATATATATTATTGACTTAACAAATCCTTCAAATACTTTTCTATTGTCTCCGTCCCAACCAAGATTATCAGGGCAATTAAATGCTTGGTTTGATCAGGACGAAAATGGAAACGTTATAATTGCATTAAACGATTATGGCTATCCTGCTCATGGCAGACTTATACAAATCGATAATATCACTAATACTATTTCCTATACTCACGGAGTTGATGATCCATACTCGATTTCATATGATGAATTGAACAAGAAAGTTTTCTTCTCTCATTTTGATATTTCGCCCGAATTAGGAATAGTGGATCTGATAACGCAAGGAGTTACTTATATAAATCTTGGAGATTATTGTACTTATATAGTTAAAGCTCTATATAGAAAATCTCAAAATGAATTATGCGTATTAGGACATGATATGGAAAATTATTATTCGACTAATACCAAATTATTATGGATAAATCCTGTATCTCTTGAGGTTTTTGATGACATTACTACTCAATCTATGGCAATCAGTCTTGATTTCAATATTCAAAATGGAGAAATATATACCTTTTATCCTAGAGGGGGCTCGAACATACAGTATTTAGGTATTATTCCAATATCTGCTCATATGAATGTCCTTTTCCCTTTATTGAATGGACAACGGCCTATACCAAGTACCGTATACAATCCAAATGAAATGTTTTTTGCTCAGGATTATAAGTATCTTTTTATTCCAAACGATTACTTTTCGGATTTTTATAAGGTAGAATTATCACCTGATCAACTCACTCTCCAACCAAGAATCTGGAACTGGCTCTCTTTCCCACGTCTTGAACGGGAAGGAAATGGTACATTTCCATCTGTAACTCTTTTGGAAGGTATTAATCAATTCCCTATTCCTTTACAAATGATTCATTTGGATCCAGAAAGTCAACAAACAATTGATAAAACTTATAATTTAACACAAGGATGGTCAGGGCTTTTGGAGGATGTTAAAAGTTCATTAGGTTATAAAATCCAAACCCAATACCCAGAAATAGCTGAATTGCCAATGACGGGAACGATTCTTTCTCCTGAAACCACTTTTCCTTTATTTGATTTAAGGCCTAACTGGACTGGTTATTATCTCACTGAAACTCAGACCCCCTATGATGCCATTGCCCTGGAATTTCAGGATAAAATAGGTGGGATCCAGGGACAATATTGGTATTGTTATAAGGAATACATCCACACAAAAAATTCAGGTTATGTGTGGAGGTGCGCCTGTTCACAGGGAAGTATCGAACTCAAATATGCCGACATGGTTGTCATTCATCCAACAGAGAATATTGAGAATTTTCACTGGCAATATGGAGGCCAATCGGCTCTCAGGGATCCTAAAAATCCTTCATTATTTTTTCAATATAATGAACAACCCGAATACGATGCTATATTCATTGAACTCGATACAATGAACAGGCCTGAAGAGATAGGTGCATTTGCAGGCGATTCGTGCATCGGAGCAACGACGGTATTACCGACTGACACCACCGTGTTGATCTGCGGCTATACCCAGGGATTCGAAGGCCAGGAGATCACTTTTGATCTGGTTTACCCCACTAAATCTCCCAGTCCGGACTATGATAACTATTATGTGTTGAATAATCAGACAGGGATCCGTGAACAAAGGCGAATTGTTGCAGGAGAGAAACAGCCCTATTTCCTGGTTTCATTCAAAGAAAAAAGCGGACAAGTGCCTCTTGAAGAATCATCATGGATGACTTGCCGGCCTGATCCTGCAGATAATGAAGTTACTGTATCCTATTTCATAAATGAAGACACCGAGACAAGTTTCCGGCTGATCAATTCTTTGGGCTCATTGGTTAAATACTGGAAACGAGGTTTTCAAAAAGCAGGGACTTATGACTTAAGGTTTGGCACCTCAAGTTTTCCTGCAGGATATTATCAACTTGAGATGAACACGGGCAAGACTATTAATATGCAGAAGATAATTATTATCCATTGATAACTTATACCGGGGGTGGAGGAGGGGTTTCCGCCACCCCTTTTAAAATTGTAACCTTAAAATGAAACTATACATCAAATTGATTTATTTGATTCCTGGGTTAAGGATGTTAATTCTTTGCTCTATATTTTATACGATGCTGCCTGCAACCGGTTTTTCTCAACTGATTACTGTGAATCAGGACGGTACCGGTGATTTCATGGTTATCCAGGAAGCTGTCGATTCAGCAAACAACGGTGATACGGTACTGGTTTTCCCTGGTGTTTATTATGAAAATATTGACCTGACTGGAAAAGGCATTGTTTTGGCAAGCACATGGATCATTTCTAATGATGATTCATTAATCAGTCAGACTACCATTGACGGCAACCAACAGGGCAGCTGCATCCGATCTCTTTCAGGAAGTAATTTGGTAGAAATAATCGGTATGACTTTACAACATGGCGGTGGATATAAAGATCCCCAGACAATCTTTCCAAATGCATATGGATCAGGTGGAGGGATTTATATTGAACATTCAAAAGTGAAAATAATAAAATGCCTAGTAATGAATAATTTTGGTTTTACGGGAGGTGGCATACAATCGATATTTTCTGATTTAGAACTTATCGGAAATACCTTATCATATAACTGGGCAGCGCGGAATGGCGGCGGAATAAGTTCGGCATTTTCAAAAATAAATTACGATAGCATTCAATTAAACAATTTTTACTTGAATTTCAGCACTTCAGGATCCGATATTGCGATTCTTCCCAATGATACCATTGAAAAAATATGGCTGGACACCTGCACGGTGGTTAATCCGGATCAATATTATATTGGCAAATTTGATGACCATCTTGTTCATATTGACCGACCACCTATTTCCGTTTTGCATGGCAAAATCGAACAGGTCAATGCTGATCTTTACGTCAATTCTTCAGGTGATGATGCCAATACGGGCCTCACGCCTTACGACCCTTTGAAAACCATTTCCTTCGCTCTTTTAAAGATCGCCTCCGACAGCATCAATCTTAAAACTGTGCATGTTGCCGATGGACTTTATTCCAATTCACTGACTGGGGAGCATGTGCCTATACAACTTAAAAATAATGTGAATCTTATAGGCCAAAGCCGTGACAATACCATCATCGACTGTGAAAACAAATATGAAGGCGCACGCTTTGCCTTCGGTCAGAAATATAGCCTGGTCAGAAATATAGCATTTTGTAATGGAAATGGGTATCCAACAATACTTGACGGAGGCATCTCTACCGGGTATTCCAAAAAGCTAATTCTTGACAGCATAAGTCTGATCAATACAACTGGTGACTGGAGTGTTGGCATCTATTCTGATTCTGACGACACGTTGATCATGAGCAACAGCAGAGTTTATAATTGCGCAGGTTACACTAGCATTGCGATTGGAATTAATAATGGGAGACCACCAAGGTATTTAGAATTTATTTCCGATCAATTTTCCAGGAATCATCCGGATACGTCCTGGTATACAAAGCAATTAACAATATTATTATCAGGTTCGATGAGTACCCCCGGCCAGATTTACGCAAAAATCATCAATTGCCAGTTTGACAACAATTCAGACAGTGTGCAAATAGTGCCTGTTCCGGTTGGTATAGCAGTAGGGGCTTTTTATCAAAGTTTTGTTTCAATTGCCAATTGTACATTTGCAGATAATACAACCACAAATACCTTGGGAGGTCCTTTACAACTCGGCAGATCACATGCTGACTTGTATAATTGCATATTCTATGGCAATATCCCTAATCAGATTGTTATGGCCAACACCCCTGAAGAACCTAGCACTTTGGATATATATAATTGTCTTATCCAGGACGGGCAGGGCGGGGTTATTAATTTTGGAGGTTCCAATATAGTGGAATGGGGCGAAGGCAACCTCGATAAGGACCCTCTTTTTCTAGGCTCAGAAGAGTTTCCATATGCAATTGATGCCGGTTCCCCCTGCATCGACGCCGGAACGCTTGATTTACCGCCATGGATCACACTCCCTGAATACGACCTGGCAGGTAATCCAAGGGTTTACGGCGCAAGCGTGGACATGGGAGCATATGAATACGGACCTTGGGTGAAAGTGCCTGAGGTGCCAAGTTCCAAATTTCAAATTTCAAATTTCAAAAGTCTTTCCGTGTCGCCAAATCCATTTTCATATGGGACTTATGTTAGCTATGAATTGAAGGAAAATGGCAGGTTGAATATCAGTGTTTACAGTATTTCCGGAATGAAGGTCAAAACACTGGTAAGTAATACTGGTTCAACTGGAGATAAGGGATCTTTTTACTGGGATGGGAGAAATCAGAATGGCCAGGCTCTTCCTGCCGGGGTTTATTTCATTCGGATGACGATGGATGGGAAGGAAGTGGAAACGGTGAAAGTAGTGAAGAGTGAAAAATGAAAAATGATAAATCGTCCATGAATAAGATGATCCAATGTTTCATCTATGAAAATCTGTGTGATCTGTGGTGAATGTCATTGTCTACTGACCGCCAATGGCTGATGTTGACTGCTGACCGCGAACTGACGACTATTTTTCAAAACTTATCAACCCAATTCAGCCGTGCAGCGATTTCTCATTTATTTTTATCAGCCGATATCCTTTCTCAACTTAAAAATGCCCTAAAATGAGCAAACCGATTGTTGACCGTGCTGCCGACAATATCCGCATTTTATCCGCCGCCATGGTGGAAAAATCCAACTCCGGCCATCCTGGCGGAGCAATGGGAGGCGCTGATTACATTAATATCCTGTTCTCTGAATTTCTGAATTTCGATCCGGATGATCCCACCTGGCCCCTGCGCGACCGATTTTTCCTCGATCCCGGCCACATGTCGCCCATGCTTTATTCCATCCTCCATCTGTGTGGATATTTCTCCACAGAAGACCTGCAAAATTTCCGGCAATGGAATAGCGTAACGCCTGGCCACCCAGAGCTTGACCTGCTCCGCGGGATTGAAAACACATCGGGACCACTGGGGCAGGGACATGTGATAGCAGTGGGAGCCGCTATTGCAGAGCGTTTCCTTGCTGCGCGTTTCGGGGATTGGATGTCACATAAAACCTTTGCCTATCTTTCCGACGGAGGCATAGAGGAAGAAATCTCCCAGGGAGCGGGTCGCATCGCGGGGTATCTGGGGTTAAATAACCTGATCATGTTTTACGATTCCAACGGTATCCAACTCTCCACAAAAGTCAATGAAGTTACCTGTGAAAATACAGCCGCGAAATACGAAGCCTGGGGCTGGTATGTGCAATCCATCAACGGCAACAATGCCGATGAAATCAGGCAGGCTTTGCAGAATGCTGTGACCGGGAAACATCGTCCTTGTCTTATCATCGGTAAAACGATTATGGGTTTTGGGACCCTTTCGGAAGATGTTAAAAAAATGGAAGGCCTCGTTTCTATTCACGGACAGCCACTTTCCAAAGCAGGGGCTTCTATTGAGAAAACTATCCTTAACCTCGGCGGCGATCCGGCAAAACCCTTCCAGGTATTCCCTGATGTAAGAGAATATTATACCCGGATTTTGAGCAAAAAAAGAGATCAGTCTGCTTCCAGGAAAGCCACACAGCATACATGGGAGGATCTTAATCCCGGACTAACTGCCACATGGAAAAAGTATATCGCCAATGAAGCGCCTTACATTGATTACAAAGCTATCCCGCTCAAACCTGATGCGGCAACCCGCAATACATCAGGGGATGTCCTTGCTTACTATTCAGCTCACTTAGGTAATATGATCGTTATGTCAGCCGACCTCTCGAACAGTGACAAGACAGAAGGATTTCTCAAATCATCCAAACCTTTTAAACCGGGTGACTTTACCGGCGGGTTCCTGAATGCAGGCGTTTCCGAGCTGACCATGGCCGCAATTGCAAACGGCATCGCCTTGCATGGAGGTATATTTGTGGCTTGCGGCACTTTCTTTGTTTTCTCGGATTATATGAAACCGGCCATACGCCTGGCTGCCCTGATGCGTTTACCGGTGAAATACGTTTTCACCCACGACTCTTTCCGTGTCGGAGAAGATGGCCCGACGCACCAGCCGGTGGAGCAAGAGATGCAGCTCCGGTTGCTGGAACAACTTAAAAATCACCACGGTGGTAACGGTCTGCTGGTTCTTCGCCCAGCCGACGGCGCCGAGACTATTGCCGCCTGGAAGATGGCTGTGGAAAACACTAAAAGCCCTACTGCCCTGATACTGTCCCGCCAGAATATCAAAGATATCCCTGCCCTTCCCGGTGGTTCCCGCTTTGAACAAGCCGGGCAGATCTGCAAAGGGGCCTATATTATCAGGGACACCAGTGGAAAGCCCGATATCATCCTGCTGGCCAACGGATCGGAAGTATCTACGCTGGTGGAAAGCGCTGATCTGCTTGAAATAGAGAAAGGCATTCATGCCAGGGTTGTTTCGGCCCCTTCGGAAGGTTTGTTCCGCCTCCAGGATAAAGCGTATCAAATAAGTGTCATACCGGAAGATGTCCCTGTATTTGGACTTACAGCAGGACTACCCGTCACGCTCCAGGGCCTGGCGGGATGCAAAGGGAAGGTTTTCGGGCTTGACCACTTCGGCTTCTCCGCCCCTTACCAGGTCCTGGATGAAAAATTCGGATTTTCACCGGAGAATGTGGTGAATCAAGTGACAGAATTTTTGAAATTTGAAACTTGATATTTGGAATTCTTTAATCGAAAATTGAGTCCGTTCCTGATTTAAGAATAACCATATTCCTCATAGAACTTCCGGATGACAGAATCGAGGTCATCAAAAACCACATAATGATTTTTGCACCCGTTTCTTGAACAAACACTCACTCTTCCACCAACATCTGCATTAAAAGAAACCATAGGAGCATCGCAGATATCACAGGTAACATTTTTTCTCTTGAGATTCTCTTTGCAATGTGGGCAAGTTAATATAACTATTTCATTGTCAGGTATATGAAATTCTGAACTGTAATTATAATCTCCGTAAATCGAACTCAACCACATCGTTCCCTTTTGATTGTTGGAAGTTTCGATATGTAGTCTGATTCCTGGTTTATTATTGATGAGATGATTCCCGTCCATTAGCGATTCATCGCAATGAGGGCACCTGACTGATAATGCAATTACCTTTGTCATATTTCAGGATTTTATAGATTAATGATATCATGACCCTTTCCTAATGATTGTTTGAATTATTTTTCCATTTGCATCCCTGACCTTTACTTCCATTGGCATCTTTCCGGGCAAATGGTGAGTTGCGCAGGAAAAGCAAGGATCATATGCACGGAAAGCCATTTCGATTAAATTAAGTTTCCCTTCATCAACCTCTTCTCCAGGCCGGATCAGTTGCATTGCAGCCATTTTAATTGAAAGGCAGATTGCGCCGTTGTTGTTCGTGGTACCAACAATAAGATTAACCTTTTTAGTTATACCTTTTTCATCAGTAAAATAATGATGCGTGAGCGTACCTCGTTGCGCTTCCACTGTACCAACCCCTTCACCGACGATTTTCCCCAAAGGAGCTCTGAGGTCAGTGCCGGTAATATCCGGATCATGTGTAAGTTCCAGGCAGTGCTCGGCGGCATAGAGTAGCTCGATCAGCCTGGCCCAATGCATGGCCATAGTAAAATGGACAGGTTTGGTCCCGAAAGTATCAAACATTTTAGCATATTCCACGTTTGCGAGAGGTGTGGCCATACCATCAGCCACATTCAACCGCGATAAAGGTGTTGCCATGTATAGGCCTGATTGCTGACCTTCAATTAAACCTTTCCATCCGATTTGTTTCAAATACGGAAATTTTAAATAACTCCAGGATTCCACGTGCTCTTCGATGAAATCCAGGTAATCCTTCGGTTCATATTTGCATATTTCGTTTCCAACAGTATCAACTACTCTCACCTTGCCATCATAAAAATTAACATAATTATGCTCATCAACCAGGCCCATGGAATGCAATGTCAACCGGTAGGGGCCATTCGTAATAAGGTCAAGATAATCGGGATTGCCCAGCACAACATTCTCAAACAGTTGAAGACTAAATTTGGCAAAATCGACAAATCCTCTGGCTTTTTTCTCCACATCATCCCTCTCTTGTTCTGTTAATCCTTTTCTGACCCCACCCGGAATATTCATAACCACATGAGTCTGATGCCCTCCAAGTAAAGCCTGTATCTCCTGGGCAAATCTTCTTTGTTTGATCACCTCAGCCACGATTTCCTTTCCAACTTTTCCGATGACACCAAGTAGATTCCGCTCCATTGGAGGAGCCGTCGGGCCAACAATAAAATCAGGCGCAGCCAGAGCGTAAAAGTGAGCAATATGGCTGTGTACAAAGTGGGCCATATAAAATAACTCACGTAACTTTTTAGCCGTAGGTGGAGGAACCAGGCCGTATACAGCATCCAAGGCCTTTCCTGAGGCCATGTGATGGCAACCGGGACAAACACCGCAGATTTTTGTAACAATTTGAGGCAATTCTTCAACTGGGCGTCCTTCACAGAACTTTTCAAATCCTCTCAATTCCGGCACCTGGAAAAAAGCGTTTTCGACATTACCATTATCATCCAGTAAAATTTCTATTTTACCGTGACCTTCCAATCGGGTGATCGGGTCAATTGTGATCTGTTTCATATAACCTTCCTCCGTAATATTGACGCGGGTAATGAAAATCTGTAAAAAGTTCCGGCCGGATCAGGAAATCCTTGTATAATCCGGGCAATTTCATCCGGGTCATCCGAATCAATCATCGTGGCAATAGCTGACATCATCTTCGCTCCCGGATCAATAACATCAGCCGGAGGGCCGTAACAGCCCCGGCAGGGTGCATTCCCTTTGATGCAACGCGTGCCACATCCGCTGCGGGTAGCTGGTCCCAGACAGATAACACCCTGTTCCAGGAAACAGGTTTCATGATCATCTTCAATTTCGTAACTCCTGAAAATCTGCCTGATCTTTTTATTATCGGATTTTTTCCGTTCACATTCTTCACATTGTGATTTTTCATTTGCCCCGATTACACTGCCTATTGGCGGCAATTCCGCACCAGAAAAAACCGCTTCAAGTACCTCTACCAGACGTTCGCTTTGAGGCGGACACCCGGGCATGAAATAATCAACCGGAACAACATCATTTAGCGTGTAAACATCCTCATAGAACTCCGGAAGACGTAAATGCAAACCTTCAATGTGTTGCTCAGTCGAAGGTCTGACCTTGTCCGGATTTACCGTTGATTCACATTCATCATATAACCTTTCAAATATTAAATCCTTATTATAGAAATTAGCAAGTCCCGGAATCCCGCCCAAATGGGCACAAGTTCCATAAGCGATTAAAATTTTCGATTTCTGGCGAAGTACTTTAGCAAGATGTTCGTTCTCCGAATTCCTGATCGCTCCATTGAACAAAGTAATATCTATAAACTTATCCGGCATGGCTTCGACATCCTTGTATTTGACATCCAGGGCGATAGGCCAGAAAACCAGGTCAGCAGCTTCAACCACAGCGAAGAGCTTTTCATGAATATCCAGCACTGACACGCAACATCCACCGCAAGCAGCTCCCCAGTAAACAGCCAGCTTCAATTTGGCTTTTTCTTTTGAATCACTCATGTGCAACTTTTATTTTAGCGTTTTCGCAAACTTTACTTGGACCCAACGCTCTGATGGATTCCGTGTATTTATCCACAAGGGCGGCAAATTGTCTGCCTTCGCTGGCACTGATCCATTCCAGCGATAACCTTTCCTCCTCAATACCCATTTGGGTGATATATTTTTTAAGTAGATGATATCTTCTCAGGCACTTGTAATTACCTGACTGGTAATGGCAATCACCGGGATGACAGCCACAGATAAGAACCCCGTCGGCCCCTTCACGGAAAGCCTCCAGAACAAAGGTCGGTTCAATTCTCCCTGAACACATGACCCGGATGATCCGGACATTGGCTGCATATTTCATCCGGGATGTACCGGCAAGATCTGCACCTGTATAGGCACACCAATTACATAGAAATGCCAGAATGGTCGGTTGATAACTCATAAATTTATACCTCCATAAGTTCTTTTGATTTTACAATCAGTTCCCTGATTTCCGAGAGTATCTGCTGATCGGTAAAGTGCCTGCTCCTTATCGCCCCTGTCGGACATGAGGAGCCACAGGTGCCGCAACCCTTGCAAAGGATTTCATTAACCCTTGAGACCTTTTTATCCATATCATAACTTATCGCAGTATAGGGACATAAGCTGATACAAGTCTGACAACCGCAACAAATTTCTTCGTTAACTGATGCAGTTGTGACCTCGACATTCATCTTTCCAAGGCTGATGTTGGCAAGAATCCTGGCAGTGGCTGCTCTCGCCTGTGCAACAGTATTAGGGATATCCTTCGGTGCCTGGCAGCTTCCTACAATGAAGACACCATCTGTGGTTGTGGCTACCGGATCAAGTTTAGGGTGCTTTTCGATGTAAAATTCATTACTGCACATGGCTATTCCGGTCATGTGTGCAACGCTTTTCGCCGTATCATGAGCCTCCATAGCCACCATCAGGATGATCAAATCGGCCGGTACCAGGACCTGCTCGCCGGTTAATTTCTCGTCAACCTCAACAACAAGGTTGGGATATTCATTCCTGGTTCCTTTGCGGATCAAGGGAAGGCCATCATTTTGATTAAACATTAAAAAAAGCACGTTTTTTCTTGAAGTATCCCGGTATAATTCCTCGCAACCTTTGCCATATGACCTCATGTCAGCATATAGCTGGTAAATAGAAGCATGTGGCAAGGCTGATCTGATCTGGTTGGAGTATTTCAACGCCGTGGAGCAACAGGTTCTTGAACAGTATTCATGGTAATGCGAATTACGGCTTCCGACACAATGGATGATCACAACATTTTTCGGTTCATCTCCCCTGCTGGTGACAATCCTGCCTCTCTTGAGCATGTTTTCAAATTGAAAAGATGTAATGACATTGGGATACTTAGTATACCCATATTGGGGAATGATTGACGGATCAAATGGCTTTAACCCTGTTGCTATAACAATATGACCAAACTCCAGCTTAACTTCCTCCTCCTGATAATTAAAGCTGGTTTCAAAATTTCCGATATATCCGTAAACCTCTTCAAGATTGGTATTCAGAAATACCCGGATGTTAGGATGGTTGAGTACCCTGTCGATGACCGAGCGAATGACCTGCTGGGTGCTGTCGAAATATGGAAACGTCAGGTCGACTTCTGCTACGATACCTCCAAGATGTTCTGACTTTTCGATTAGAAAAGCCTGCTTCCCCGCATCTGCGATTTCAAGAGCCGCGGTCATCCCGGCAATTCCTCCGCCGACGATGAGGGTTGAAGGCTTAATATCAACCAATCGTTTGTCAAGCGCCTCATGCCACCTGACCCGGTGCACTGCCGCTGCTACAAGGGCTATGGCTTTCTGTGTCGCTTCACTTCTGTCATTATGAACCCATGAAACCTGTTCCCTGATATTGGCCATCTCCAATAAATAGGGATTCAAACCGGCATGTTCAAGGGCTTTTCGGAAAGTAAACTCATGGATGCGGGGCGAACAAGCAGCAACCACTATCCTATTCAGCTTGAACTCCTTGATATCATTGACTATCTGATCTTGTCCCGGGTCAGAACACATGTATTGATAATTACGCGCTACGGTGACATCTTGGATCTTAGAAATGTGAGATGACACCTCTTCAACATCAACCATCCTGGCGATGTTGGACCCGCACCAGCATACATATACCCCTATTCGCTTTTCAGCCATATTGATTCAATTTATACAGTTGCAAGTGAATTCTGAATAACCATTTCTGTCCTCGCTTTCTTTTTCAAACGATACAAATAAATAGCAAAAGGCCGGTAAGCAAGATGCGACCATTTCGAGAAAGGAACCTCGATTACGATCATGGGAACGAGAATCGCCATATGTATAACATAGGTAAAGTAAGTGGTCACAGGTATCCCGCTTAGCCTGAAAAAATGAAGTACTATCCCTGAAATAGTAGTCAGGCCTAGCATGACAATGAATAACCAGTCAGAAGCATGAGAATATTTGAATTTATAGTCCTTTTTAATAATACGCTGGTAAGTGGCGATCCCCAGAAAGAAAAGAATTCCAAAAGTGGCATAATATCCGAGAAGGCGCTGCCAATGATACCATGCATAAACCTCTTCTGTCTGAAATCGTTTTAACATGGCTACAATAAAAATGAACATCATAGTATAACCGGACATAAGAAGGAAATGGCCAAACCAGTATTTCCGGCGATCGCAATGATAAAACTTGTTTTGTGTTACAAAATGGTAAATAAGTGACCAGGCTTCTGTAAAATAGGCATAAAATGGAACCTTGTACTTTTTATCCCTGAGTATTGACAGGATAAACATCCTGATAATATTGGAAATCAGGATGCCTCCAATGATAATGGCCATGATCCAATCAGACCACTCAATGATTTTAACAAATTGATCCGCGGATATGCCTGCTACCAGGCTATTAATCATTACACCGCCTTGTGAATTAATAAAATTCGCAGGATTTGAGAACATATCACGGTTAGGTGGCAGAAAAATGGCAAATGCCGCTAGTACCAGCATAAAAAAGGTTAATACCACACCAACTTCCCAGAACTTCGAGGTGTAAAATTTACGCGACAATCCCGTCCAGTCATAAAGTGAAGTCAGGTAACGCCGCATTGACATCATGATCTCTGCCGGGTTGGCATCCCGCGGGCAGGATTCGGAACATTCCCCGCAATAATAGCACAGCCAGGGGTCAAGATTTGCCACCATACTGTCTTTTAACCCAAGTTGTGCCTGCTTGATGACCTTCCTTGGAAAAAGAAAGCCTTCTTCGGTCAGCTTGCAAATCGCACTGCAATTGCCACAGTTAAAGCAATCATTCCAATCTCTTACGCCAAACTTCAGCAGATCAAGCTTAACCTGGTCGTTAACTAATTGGCTCATAATACTTCCTCCTTTTTTTCAATCATCCTTTTTAACCTGGGTATTATTTCTTCAGGATAAACATTCTTAATAGGTCTGTTGATCTTTCCTTTAATAATACTTTGAAGCACCCGTGAAGCTGCAGCGGAAGCCTGGGCGACGGTATCGGGAATATCTTTAGGCCCCTGGCAGGTTCCGGCGATATGTATACCTGAAACATGGGTGTCAACAGGATTATTCAAATAATTACTCTCCACATACCATCCGTATTCATCCACCGGAATACCCAGCATTTCACTCAACCATTCATATCCTTCACTCGGTTCTAAGCCAACTGAAAGGATAACCATGTCGACCTCCTGCCAGACAATCTTTTGACCTTCAATATCTTCTGTCCTGATGAACAGTTTGTCACCGGAAGGAAGAACCCTGGCAGCTTTTCCGCGTTGAATGTGGATGCCTTCCTTTTTCACCCGTTCGTAAAATTCTTCATACCCCTTCCCGTAAGCCCTCATATCAATGAAGTACTCATAAATAGAAGCTTCAGGTAATTTTTCCCTGGCAAGATGGGCCATTTTCAGTGAGTACATGCAGCAAACCCTTGAGCAATATTTGTTATAATGCTCGTCACGACTGCCAATACAATGTATAAAGGCAATGCTTTTTGGCTCTTCATTTTCCGGGGAAAACACCCAATTGCCCTTTTTATCTTGCGACCTGAATTTGATCATTCCACCAGTAGGGCCGGAAGCATTGAGTAATCGCTCAAACTCCAGAGATGTCAATACATTTGGAAATTTACCATAGCCATAATTTTCAATTCTGCGTGCATCAAAAGTCTTGAATCCGGTTGCAATGATGATGTTTCCTACTGCAAATTCAACCTCATGATCTTCTTCATCAAGGTTGATACAACCCGGAACTGGGCATACCTTGACACAAACACCACATTTACCGTTTTCAACATACGTACAATGCTCCGGATCAATCAGGTATTTATTTGGAACTGCCTGAGGAAATGGTATATAAATGGCTTTCCTCAAAGTCGTTGCAGCATCAAACTCACTGGGAGCAGTTCTCGGGCATTTTTCTGCGCAAGTACCACATCCGATGCAGGCCGACAGGCTAACACGCCGGGCTTTCTTTATAACTCTTACAGTAAAATTCCCCGCTTTTCCACTGATAAAAGAAATCATTGAATTAGTAAGAATCTCAATATTAGCATGTTGACCCACTTCAACCATCTTAGGAGTCAAAATGCAAGCGGCACAATCCAACGTTGGGAAGGTTTTGTCAAACATTGCCATATGTCCGCCGATGGTTCCCGATTTTTCGACAAGATAAACCTTGTTTTTACTATTCCCGATTTCCAGCGCAGCCTGGATACCGGCAATACCACCGCCAATCACCAGTGTAGCAGCATGGACCGGAGCTTCTTCAGGCGGATAAACCGATGATAAATCCACACCAAAAAGCCCGCATATTATGACTGAGGCTGCAAAAGGTGCGCTGCTTTTTTTGAATATGCCATATTCCCGGAAATTAAGCAGAACAACGTCCTGGATGTCAAGACCTGCCATCAACATAGATTTTGTAAGAAATGTTTTGTAAAAACCGACATTGTGGCCCGCAACTAAAATCCTCTTTACCTGTAGATCTCTTAACTGTTTTGCCATCGCAACAGGATCATAAACAGGCACTGTTTTTTCGTTCCACACCGGTCCGGTTTCTATCACCTTATGAAGTTCCACAACAACATCTTCCTGTCTCAAGCTGTCAGCGCTTCCATTGAACATGCTTCCGAAAAATATGGCTGATGACCTTGGATTTATCATTATGCTGAAATTTTAATAGTGAATTTACACGAGATTAAAAGCGAGCAAGTTAGGCTCCGTTAATAGAATAACAAATGATAATAATCATGTTGGAATATGATTTTTATCATTAATACAAGAAGCTAGATAATTGAATGAAATGCAGGATTAGTTAATTTTCCCTATCTTTTTCAGCTCTTCAAAATTCCGGATGGAAATTTTTCGCCCATTGATATCGATCAGATGTTCATCTTTGAATTCGGATAACAACCGGATTACGCATTCAGTAGCTGTTCCTATAATATTAGCCAGGTCTGTCCTGGATAAATTAATGTGGTTATTTCCTCCATTTTTATTAAAAACTTCATGCAGGGCCAGTAATGTCTCTGCAAGACGCTCCCTGACCGGCTTTTGTGCAAGGGATAATAGCTTGCTCTCGGCGTCTTCAAGCAGCGAACTAAGCGCCACCATCAGGCAATGAGAGACATCGGGATATTTGAGCGTAACTTTAAGAAATGGCCTTTTAGGAATAAAACAAACTACAGAATCTTCAAGTGTGACAGCAGCTGTTGAATAATTCCAACCGCTAATCAGTGCCCGCAATCCGAAAAAGCTTGATGGGGTGACAATCCTCACAACCTGCTCTTTACCGTCACATCCAAGTCGATATATTTTAACCTTACCATCATTCAGGCAATAAACACCTTGCGGGGTTCTTCCTTCATGAAAAATAATTTGTCCGCGTTTGGTTATCGTGCTGCTTTTGAACGAACTGATATATGCCTTATCCTCAGGAGGTAATTTTGCAAAACAATTGAGACTTTTTGCAAGACAAACTGAACAATCACGCTCAACATACATCTTAAATCCGGCTTTTATATTTAACAAATATATATAATTATCATATAAAGTCAATTTCTTAACATTGGTCAAGGTAGATTTCCCGTTTACTTTAGGTCTTGCATGAAAAATTTGGGTTTACAGCAGAAAAAGTATTTAATTTAGTGACAGAGTTTTTGAAACTTGAAATTTGAAATTTGGGATACGTAACACGTAACTCGTTTTCCGAAACAATTAATCATCAAACATCATCGACCTATGACCATTTCATTAATGTGGGGTTTTATTGCAGCATCCTCTCTCATAATCGGCGGGCTTATAACATTTTGGTTACGTATCGGATCGCGCTTGCTTGGACTGATCATGGCCTTTGGTGCCGGTATATTGATTTCGGCTGTGGCTTATGAACTTGCCCATGATGCTGTGGAACTCTCCGAAGGGAGCGGACATGTTGCTTTTGGCTTGCTGGCTGGTGCACTTGCTTTTTTCGGTGGTAATTCACTCATAGACAAGATGGGTGGTCATGACCGAAAGAAGATCGGTGCTACGCACAGCAGTGAATTAGGACTCCCGATCGTGTTGGGTATCGTACTCGATGGAATTCCCGAGTCGATAGTCATCGGCATCAGTTTGTTAAATGGTAAAGGTGTGGGACTATCGCTACTCGTGGCCGTTTTCCTGTCAAACCTTCCTGAAGCGATCGCTGCTACTTCAGGCCTGACGTCAGGTGGTTGGAGCCGGTTGCGTGTGACAGGTCTGTGGATATTGGTAGCACTTATATGCGGATTGGCTGCATTGGCCGGCTATGTGCTATTTGAAAATGCCGCGTCCTCCTCGATTGCATTCATCCTGTCATTCGCCTGCGGGGCGATCCTGGTCATGCTGGCCGACACGATGATGCCCGAAGCCTTCGAACACGGTGGCAAACTGGTCGGCCTTGTCACAGTGGTGGGATTCGGGCTGGCTGTATATATTTCGTTACTCCAGTAAGGTGGCGGGGAAGCTGTAAGAGAAGCCCTGTGTGCCATCCGCCAATTCCATACTTTTAATTTCCAGGTACTCCTCCGGGTAATAAAAGCCCAGTGAAATAGCAGATATCTCATTCGCTGATTTCATAATTACGGGCACAATGAATTCGGTAAATGAAGGTATGGACAAGGTGTCTTTATAAATCAGGCTGACTGTTGGTCCATCTTTTTCACTACCTGGTATAAAACCGGCATTAGCGGTTTGGTTGATATTCAACTGGGCGTTTATAGCATGGAAATAAAGTGAGAATAGTAAAATAACTCCGAGGCGCATACAAACTGTTAAGAATTTTAATTTCATAATGATAAAAGAATGAGAATATCAACGGCTTAAATATACAATAAATTTAATGGCAAGAAAAAATAATCAGATCTGATTATCCGGTTTCAGGCTATCATATTTCAATATTAGGAATAGCAATTCTACACCCCCTTTTTGTATCACCTTAAATTTGAATTAAAAACTCCACTTTATAATTGTCTGGTGTTTCGTGGGGATTTCATCGCAAATATCTATCTAAATGCCGTCATTAAGAAAACCGGGTATTCCATAATCCTCTCCGCAGAGAGTTCTTTCCGGATGACAAAGCAAGGTGCAATCTGACATTCATGGAATCCTTGCTGATGGAGAATTTCTTTTAAGTAATCCGGGTCAAATCCATAATGAACATCCAAAGCGCCATCGTGAAACGAGCCGTCTTCCGGGTATAAGTCAGCAATCGCCAAAATTCCTCCAGGATTTAATAGATGATAAAACTTCCTGAAGATGGCATGTATATCCTTAATATGATGCATTACCATTTGGTTATATATGATATCAAAAGGATCTCCCTGGTATTCTTCCATTTCAAGATTTATAAACAATGTTTTGAACTTCGAATCATCCCCTGCCTCCATTTTTTGTTCAGCCATTTTCAGCATTTTACGGGAGCTGTCCATCAGGGTAATTTCCGAAAACCGGTCTTTCAGATAAAAACTGAGTAATCCGGTACCGGCGCCAAACTCCAGCGCTTTCATGTTTGATTTGAACGGGATCATTTTCATCAGTTGGCTTGCAACAGCCATTGTTCGTTCCAGATGCATCTGGTTTTTATCCCATTCTTTTGCTTTTTGATCGAACCCGTTCATATTTGTTTAAAGTGTAAAGTTTTCAGGTTTTCTGGCATTTCAGGAATCCCGATATTTTCATTCAGGTATCCTGTATATTTTTTAGAAAGATCATAATTAATTCCCATTTTGTCAAGAAGTGATTCCACTGACACCTGGTGCAGTTGCATTCCCAATTCCCACGGATCCATTCCCAGCACGAGTCCGGCCATTTCTTCGTAAGTCAGAACAGGTATTCCATACCCATCATTTCCATAAGTTTTGCCTGTCATTTCCGCAATTACATACTGCCAGCGATCTAGAAAATAGGTGCAACCCGGACAGTTGGTCACGATAAAATCAGGTTTGTAGGGTTCCATGGAATCAAACTTGATCTTCGAATTAGAAAGTGAATATCCCCGGTTTTCCTTGATAACGTAATTTCTGAAGCCAAAGCCGCAGCAATGGCGGCGTTCCGGGTAATCGATTAATTCCCCGCCCCAGGCTTCCACCATACCCGCAAGAACATAGGGATATTCTGCTCCGCCTATACCTTGTCTGGGAAACATCTTGGCGTAATGACATCCTATATGATCAACTGCCTTTAGAGGTTCACTAGTGTTCCTGTTGATCAATTTATACTTGACCTGTTCCGCAATCTCGTTTCTGTATTTGTATATTATATCGCTTGTATGTGCCATATTTTCAGGACAGGAAAATTCCCTGCCGGTGGCTTCTTTTAGTTGTTTTTGAGATTGATCCAATGTGTCAGGAAAGTTTTTCCAGGTTTCAATCACTTCCGAATAAACGCCAAAAGAGGTTACACAGGATGGAACAAAATTTTTATAACCCGCCTGGTTCATCAGGGAGAATTGGCGGGCGACAACTGCCCTGGTAGTTTCAAATGGGATAAGCGCTGAATGATAGGCAATACCGGTGCATGTTGTCTGATGTGCATCATCATAAACATCTTTATTTAGATAATCTTTCAGTATTTTGAGAAAGGCGATTTCAGAACCGGGAAAGAAATTTTGACGGATACAGCTGCGCGCAAAATAATAATGGTCCTCTGCAATATCCTTTTGATATTCTTTCCAAAGTCGCTGTTTACCTTCAACCTTCATATATCATCCTATTTTCGGAATTGCCTCCCCATTACTATATTTTTCAATATCGTCAAATCGCTTGATTGCTCCGGTGACTTCGAAAATACTGTTTAGCTCTTTCAAATCTTCATCGCTGATTTTCCGCAATGTGCCGTTGCCATCACCCTTGTAATTTGCCCCAAGTTTTTTCAGGATGCTTATGGCATTATTCTTATACCATTGCCAAACAGGGCCCTGCTCCGGATATCCCTCCAGGTCGATTCCATCTAAAAAAACACAATACCCGTACTTGATCATATTTCCACCAATAATTCGCTTGACTTCAAGTTGCTGCCTTCCTTTTTCCGATTTTGTAAAACAACCTAGTTCCTGAGACAGGTTGCGTAAAGCCTGGACTACATAGCCCGGAGTGTTATTCCGCGGGCAACGGGTTTTGCAGCTCAGGCATTCTCCACAATACCAAATGGTATCCGATTCCAATAAGGCCAATATTTCGGCCTCATTGCCACGTTGAACCGTTTCGACAATAATCCTGGGATCGTAATTATAAAAGTGGGCAGCCGGGCAGATTGCAGTACAGGTGCCACAGCTGATACACGCAGTCAGCCCCTCCTGAAACCTGACATCTCCCCTTAATAACTCAACCAGGCTCATTATCTGCTAATTCTATCCGGGTTTGTTGAAAAGACAGGTTAAATCATTATTCATGATGACTACAGGCTTCCTTGTCGCTTTTTAATTCATCAGTCAGAAACATCTCAGCGGCTTTGCGGGTTTCGGGTTGGGTGGTTATGATGATCCTTTTACCAGCATCAGTAAGATCATCGACTAATCTTCGTCCCATACCCCCGGCGATAACCACTTCACAATCATTCAACGCATTCAATATCCTGTTATGTGAGTGTTGGGCATGATCTTCATGCCCGGCGCCTTGATTCTGATGTTGGTCATGCTGCCCTAAAACATGACCGGTAAAGTCATTCAGCCGATATTCCTGATTGATAATCTGACCGTCAGCAACTTCAAAAATTGTAAATCCCAAAGTTCTTCCAAAATGTTGAGATAAATAGGTTCCTTCATCACTGGGAATCGCGATTTTCATTTTTTTCTCCTTTTTTCTTTAGATATAATTGATGATGATAATTGTTTTCCCTGACCATCTTTTTTCCACATTGGGGACATTTGCTTTCCCTGCAGGGGATGCCCGGTTGATGAGGGACCTTTGTATTGCAATGCAGGCAAATACAAAAACCCGGGCCGTCTTCATGTTGTTGGTGATTCATTTTGACTGGTTTATTTGATAAGGGCCTGATTTTTTTTGATTGGCAATATGAGCACGATAAGATATCTTGTTCGCTGATCAGAAGTTTATGACAATCTTCACAACGGTACCAGAATTCATCGGTATGATAATCGCCCCCTTCGATAAAAATGGCTTTCCCATTTACAAAAGCCTCAGCAATGTTCCGCCGGGCTTTTTCATAGATTCGCGTCAATGTTGGTCTCGATACCACCATCTCCCTGGCCGCCTCCAACTGTGTCATACCCAGATAATCCAGTAAACGGATGGCTTCATACTCTTCAAAGAAAAGAATGACCGGCTCCAGATCCGTTATCGGAATACCAAAGGGCTTGAAACCCTCCATGATGGGAGGATTAGTTACATTACGTTTTCTTTTAGGCCGAGGCATGATTTTGCAAAATTAAAAATAATTATGAACATAAGTTCAAAATAATAACTAATTTTGAAGATTAGTTCAGGAAATTAATCCGGAAACGAATTTTCATTGAAAATTGTAAAGGTAAATAAAACTTAAAAAGATGCCAAAACTTGATGGAACAGGTCCGGAAGGAAAAGGTTCCGGTACCGGACGAAAATTAGGAAAATGCAGCAATGCAACTGATGAAGAAAAATTAAAAAAACTCGGAAAAGGAATGGGCAAAAAACGCCATTCCGGCGGAGAAGAAGGTAAAGGAAAACGCTTAAAAAGCGGTTTAAAATAGCATTAACAACTTACAAAGGAGGGCATTATGCCAGGATTTAATCAAACAGGCCCTATGGGACAAGGTCCCATGACAGGGCGCAGAATGGGGTGTTGTGCCAATTTCGGTGCAAACCTGAAGAATCAAACAACTTTTGAAAACGAAAATCCAGACAAAGACCTTAGTGAAAACCAGCCCGGAAGTGGATTTGGATATGGCAGGGGACAAGGTTTTGGTTTTGGACGCGGCCGATGTGAATTTGGCCGTGGTATGGGACGACAAAACCGATTCAGAGGGGGCAATTAACAAATAAAATTATGAGCAAGGTGCGTGATTTATTAAAAATGTCTGGATACTCGGACAGGGCTATAGAATATTATGAAAATCATCTGAATTTCGGAAGTATCGAAAATCCAGATGCCCAATATATTTATACAGGCCCCTGTGGCGATACGATGGAAATATTTCTGAAGATTACATCGGATGTCATTACAGACGCAAAATTCCAGGCTATTGGATGTGCAGGCTCTTTCACATCAGGTTCAGCACTTACTAAGATGATAAATGGTAAAACGTTGAAGGATTGTGAGAAATTGGACGAGAACGATATACTAAATCATCTGGGTGCGATGCCGCAGCAGAAAGTGCATTGTGCACGGCTAGCCATATTGACTTTAAAAAAGGCGATTGAACAATATGAGAAAAATGAGTAACTACAGAATAAACTGGATAATAAGAGTAAGGTAAATGAAATGAAAAAAATCATTGCAATCCCCCTGGAGGGGAAAGTTTTATCAGAGCATTTTGGCCATTGTCAGGCATTTGCTTATGTTGAGGTTGACAATAACCGTATAACCAACATAACCATAATGGATCCACCCGAACATCAACCCGGAACTTATCCTCGTTGGGTTGCCGCCAATGGAGCAACCGATGTTATTGCAGGAGGTATGGGGCCTATGGCTGTAAATCTTTTTAACGAGGCAGGGGTTAACGTCTTCGTGGGGGCCTCGGTAGATAGCCCCACGAATTTGGTGAACAATTTTCTGGCAGGCAAATTAACCCTCAATGCCAACTATTGCGACCATCACGGCGGTGATCACCATGGACATGGATGCCAGCACTGAAATTTGCAGCGCCTTTGATTCACAGTGCAAGGATTGCTTTTTAAAATGGAATTAATTTATGTTTTAATCGCCCTCTTTTTGGGCAGTGTCGGTAGTGTAGCTCTTGCAGGTCTGATGCTTGCGCTCAACGATCAGAAACTCGAAAAAGTTGCCACCTACCTGATGTATCTTGCCGGAGGCACCCTTCTGGGATCAGCTCTTCTGGGAATGATACCAAAAGCCATCAGCTTGTCGGATCCCAAAATGATTCTCCAAACTATCATATTTGGAATTCTATTCTTTTTCGTTCTCGAAAAAATCATTTTATGGAGGAATTGCCGCATTAAAAACTGCGAAAGGCATATGAATGCTGCCGCTCCGATAATTCTGATTGGAGACGCTTTTCACAATGCAATTGACGGTGTAGTAATCGCCGCTTCCTTCCTCACATCAATAGAACTGGGGATTTTTGTCACCCTTTCGGTCGTACTTCATGAAATTCCCCAGGAACTAGGCGATTTTGGTATCCTGATAAAGAGCGGGTATTCCCGTAACAAAGCATTCTGGTATAATGTACTAAGCGGGGCCACAGCCATTGTTTTTGGTGTGTCCGCATTTTATACCCTTGATTCACTCAGGTTGCTAATACCATATGCTCTGGCTTTCTCGGCTTCAAGTTTTCTGTACATCGCCCTTGCCGATCTTATCCCGGAAATGCATCGCAAAACATCATTCAAGGCTTCACTGAGCCAGGTTTTGTTAATTACCCTGGGAATTCTGATTATTTATGTGAGTTTACAATTATAATAACGAAGACTGTGGAAAAAATTAAAGTTGGCATTATCATTTGCAACAGGTACCATACCTGCGCCGGAGGCAAATGTTTCAGGTCGTTACAAAACCGCGAAGGTGCCTTTGATATGTATAAAGATAAAGAGGTGGAACTTGCGGCATACACAACCTGTGGCGGCTGTCCGGGTGGTAACATCGAGTACGCTCCTGAAGAGATGATAAAGAATGGTGTAACACACGTTCATTTTGCTACTGGTTTTTTGGTTGGATATCCGCCTTGCCCCTACATGGAGCACTTTGAAAAATTTATCACTGAAAAATATGGGATGAAGGTAATATTCGGAACTCATCCTATACCCCAAAAATACTATCTGACACATAAACATCTGAACACCTGGGACACGCCCTTCCTGCATGAAGCCATTCAGCAGACTTTAACCGATGAAAAGAGCAGGCTGAATTATGACTAACAGCAAGCCTTTGAAAATTGCTATTGCCAGTGGCAAGGGAGGGACGGGTAAAACTTTACTTTCTACTAATATGGCTACATTTTTTAGTCAAAAGCAAAAAACGTTGCTCGTCGATCTGGACGTTGAAGAGCCTAATGATTTTCTTTTTATCCATGGAATAACAGAAAATAAAACGGATCAATATAAAATGATTCCAGAATGGGATGAAAGCAAATGTATACCCTGCGATGTATGCAGCAATACTTGCAAGTTTCATTCAGTAATTCGGCTGGGAACATTTATTGCCGTTTTTAAAGAGCTTTGTCATAGTTGTTACGCATGTTCTGAGCTTTGCCCTGCTAAGGCTTTGCCCATGATAGAGCATAAAATTGGAGAAATTAAAACAATTACTTCTGGGAATCTAACATTTATAGAAAGCAGGTTAGAAATTGGCGAAGAGCAAGCCGTTCCGTTAATCCATCAGACACACGACCTTGTTGATAAAAAATGCAATGACATTCAAATTCAGTTATTTGATTGCCCTCCGGGAACCTCTTGTCCGTTGGTGGCAGCCACTAAAAACGTTGATTTTGTTATGCTTGTTACCGAGCCCACTCCATTTGGCCTGAATGATCTCAGGTTGACTGTGGAAACCATGCGAAGACTCAGTAAACCCATTGGAGTGGTTATCAATCGTTCTGATATTGGCAACAATGAAGTGGAAAAATACTGCGAGCAAGAACAAATTCCAATTTTGGCTCAAATTCCTTATGATAGACAAATAGCTGAAAATTATTCGAAAGGAGAACTTGTTTGTGATAAAATCGGGCACATAACACATTCCTTTCTGCAAATATTGGCTTTTATTCAGAATATAAATTAAGCATGAATGAAATCGTAATTCTATCGGGTAAGGGAGGTACGGGAAAAACTTCAATCACTGCAGCATTGGCTATTATGGCTGGTAACAATGCGGTGACTGCCGATTGCGATGTCGATGCTGCTGATATGCACCTTTTACTAAAACCTGATTTCGGGAAAACTATTGAATTTTATAGCGGTGAGCTTGCCGTTATTAATCTTAGTTTGTGCACTTGTTGCGCTAAATGTGAGGATGTATGTCGGTTTAAGGCAATTTCATATGTTGAAAATCGGTACCAAATCAGCACCCTTGATTGTGAAGGATGCGGTTACTGCGAAAAGATTTGTCCCACCCAGGCCATTACCATGCAGGAAAGAAAATCGGGGAATGTTTATATCTCGAAAACAAAGTTTGGAAGCATCATGGTTCATGCCAGGCTGGATGTTGGCGCAGCAAATTCAGGAAAACTGGTCGCTAAAGTTAAAAACGAAGCTAAACTGATTGCCACAGGTAAAAACAAGCATTTTATCCTTGTAGATGGTTCACCAGGTATTGGTTGCCCGGTGGTTTCATCGCTATCCGGTGCCAATTATGTAGTGCTGGTGACGGAACCAACTTTGTCGGGCTTGCACGATTTAAAGCGAATTTATGCTGTGATTAAACACTTTCGCATTAAGGCCGGCTGTATCATCAATAAATACGACATCAACAAGGAGCAAACTATAGAAATAAAAAAATTCCTGCATGGTGAACAGATTGATCATTTGGCTGATATTCCCTACAATCCTTTCTTCTCAAAGGCAATGGTTGAGGGAAAGGCCATTGTCGAAATAGAATCTCCGTTAAAACAACTTTTGGAGGAAATCTGGACTTCAATAAAAGAGCGAATGACTTAAATAATTTAATATGAAAATCGCATTTACATCAACTGGAATATCATGGGATTCAATGATTGATGCCCGCTTTGGAAGAACCGAGTTTATCTTGATTTATGATGAAGAAACACAGCAGCTTACGGCTGTTAACAATAGTGCTGTGAAAAATGAAGCACATGGAGCAGGGACAGCAACTGCTCAGAAAATATATGAACTCAAGCCAAACGTGCTTATCACGGGAAACGGACCGGGTGAAAACGCTTCCAGGGCGATTAAACAGCTTAATATGAAAATATTTATTGATGCTCAGGAGATGAGCATAAAGCAAGCATATGAACATTACAAAAATGGCCTACTTAAAAAAATTTAATGCCCTGTAATAACCACCATCAAGATAAAGGTGAACATCATGGAAAGCATCATTTTCGGACCTGTACCATCACGCCGCCTTGGTAGAAGTATTGGTGTAAATAACATTCCCCACAAGATTTGTTCGTACTCGTGTGTTTACTGCCAGGTTGGTAAAGTGGATAAAATGCAGATTAATCGTCGGGAGTTCTATCCTCCGGATTCAATTATCAATCAGGTGGATCGAAAGTTATATTGTCTTAACGCCAAAGATTTTCCAGATTATATTACCATTGTTCCCGATGGCGAACCAACACTGGATATTCATTTGGGTGAACTTATCGTAAAACTTAAAACATATGGTATTTTGGTTGCAGTTATCACGAACGGCTCGCTCATCGATAATAAATCTGTTCAGGCTGAACTCATGCTTGCTGACTACGTTTCCATAAAAATCGACACAGTAAACCACATTACTTGGAGAAGCGTTAATAAACCTCACAAAGCCTTGCATCTCAGATCAATACTTAAGGCTATCCATGACTTTTCAAAAAGCTTCTCAGGACAGTTGGTTACTGAATCGATGTTGTTAAAGGATGTAAATGATTCTGATGAAGAATTGGAGGCACTCGCACAATTCCTGCAAGACATCAGGCCAAATATAGCCTATATCGCGATTCCTACCCGTCCGCCTGCATTTGAAGGTATATTTCCAGCAGACGAAACTGCCGTGACACTGGCTTATGAAATCTTCAGCCGCCACAACCTAACCGCAGAAATGCTCACCGGGTACGAAGGGAATGCCTTTGCCTCATCGGGCAATTTCACGGATGATATGCTGAGTATAACCGCTGTTCATCCTATGCGAAGGGATGCTGTTCTGGAGTTAATGGCGAAATCCAATGCAACTGAAGAGAGCTTAAACCTATTGATTGATAATGGATTAATCAAAATAATCAATTTCAATAATCAGGATTACTTTCTGCGGAGATTCGGCAATGAACAAAAACACTGAAAAATCAATATTGAAAACAAGATGAACGGCTGCATTCATCTATATACCGGCAACGGAAAAGGAAAAACTACCGCGGCAATGGGATTGGCGCTCAGGGCTGCTGGTGCGGGTAAAAGCATATTCATTGGCCAGTTCGTTAAAGGAATGCATTACTCCGAGTTAGATTCACTGAAACGTTTTCCGGAAATTGAGCTGAAACAATACGGGTTGGATTGCTTTATTGTGAATAAGCCGACCCAAACAGACATTGATGCCGCGCGTAAAGGGCTGGCAGAGGTGTCGTTAATTATCGCTCAAAATAATTACGATATGGTGATACTCGATGAGATTTGCATCGCGCTTCACTATCACCTTTTTGAGATTGAAGAGGTAATAGCATTACTCAAAGCTAAACCGGAAGAGATGGAAATAGTGATGACAGGGCGCTATGCCACATCGGAACTTATTGAGATTGCTGATTTGGTAACCGAAATGACAGAAATTAAACATTATTATACTTAAAGAAAACAGGTTTGCGAAAAACTATGCCTGTATGAGTTGAAAATTATCTGTCATTAAGGTCTCCAATTCGGCCCGATATTTATCGAGGTTTTTAAAGAAGAGGAGACAATATTCCCGGAAAACTGCAAACTTTTCGTAATACGTGTTATAGGTGACATTTTTCTTGAAAAACTTCCACAAACGCTCAATAATATTGAGATTTGGACTGTATGGTGGCAAAAACACCAATTTTATTCTTTTATTTATCTTTACGAACACCCTGACCATTTCCGACCTGTAATATCTGGCGTTGTCTAATATTACGTAGATCAGTCCCAATGGCTGATTGCGCATCATTTCCTCAAGCAAACTAACCGTTGATTGAGCATTGATTGAATCCGATTCCTGTATTATTGCCTTATGATCTTCAATGTTATATGCTCCGTTAAGATTAAGTCTTTCTCTTCCCGTATTGGATTGGATAACCATATCGGTACCTTTCCTGATCCAGCCATAGGCAGGTTGAGAATTATGTAAAGGATGCACCCCATCCATGAAGTAGATCCTATCATCCTCCTTCTTTTTCTTCTTGAGCTTATCGTAGGCTTTAATAAATTCTAACTGAGCCTCGATGCTGGCCTTACCAGGAACATGTTTGGGCTTCTTATACCGAAAATCTAAGCTATGCAGAAGGCTTGTCATACCCTTTACCGTGTAAGCGACATGGTACTTCTTCAGAACATATGCGCAAATTTCCTTAGCTGTCAGGTACACGTTGTTTTCAAGGTGCTGAATAAGTTTTTGTTGCTGCTTTTCGGGGAGCTTGCTTGCTCCGCCGATATAGTTGTCGGAAAGCAAACTGTTAATGCCTTCTTCCTCGAACAAGGTATGCCAGCGGCGAATTGTTGAATCATCCAACAACAGTACTTCTCCGATATGTTCGTAAGTATAACCAGAATTTAGCAATAGAATGGCCTTTATCTTATCACAGACACGTTTCTCTCTAGACTTTTTGTGCATCGTCCTAAGAGCAATTATTTGGTCCTTTGATAAGAAACTTGACATCAGGAACAAAATAAGATCATTTAATCTTGACATGATATCCTGATATTGAATATATTTGAACAACCGAAAGTTAATTTCTCGCAAATTCATTCAGCATCGGTATACAATAAAGGAATTGAAGCCCGCAAGGGAATTGAATTTTAACCAAATACAAATAACTATGAATACGAATGACAAAGGATTTAACACTAAACTAATCCACGCAGGCGCATTTGAAGATGAATTCGGAAGCGCTACAATACCAATTTACCAAACATCGACTTTCAAATTTAAAAGCGCCCAGCATGGGGCCGATTGCTTTTCAGGTAAAAGTGACGGTTACATTTACACTCGTATCGGCAACCCCACCATCAGGGCATTCGAGCAAAACATTACATCGCTAGAAAACGGTTATGGTGGGATCGCTACAAGTTCCGGAATGGGCGCTATAAGTTCTGTTTATATGGCGTTGCTCGGAGCAGGCAGTCATATTGTAAGTTCCGACGCGGTATATGGCCCTGTAAGAGGCCTTCTGGAACAGGATTTTTCGCGTTTCAATGTAGAAGCAACATTTGTGAATACCTCCAGGCTTGAAAACATATTATCTGCCATAAAACCAAATACCAGGGTATTATACATTGAAACACCGGCTAATCCAACAATGGAGATTACAGATATTGTTGCCTGTTCAAATATTGCGAAAGAACATAACCTGATTTTGGTTGTCGATAATACCTTCTGCTCACCATACCTGCAAAAGCCCCTTGATCTGGGCGCAGATGTTGTGCTTCATTCAATCACAAAATTTATAAATGGCCATGCAGATATTGTAGGTGGTGTAATCGTAACAAAAGGCCCTGAATTGTACAAAAAAATCAGGCATTCAATGGTTTACATGGGCTGCAACATGGATCCGACCCAGGCATTTATGGTTATAAGGGGCGTTAAAACATTAGCCATTCGTATCGATCGCGCCCAGGAGAATGCCATGAAAATTGCGAAATTCTTACAATCTCACCCGAAGATAGCCTGGATTAAATATCCCGGATTAAAGTCGCACCCTCAGTATGAACTGGCAAAAGCACAAATGAAAGGCTTCGGCTCTATGATGAGTTTTGGGCTTACAGGGGGCTATGAAGCAGGCAGGAAACTTATGGATAACGTACATCTCTCAACATTAGCAGTTTCATTGGGAGGTGTCGAAACGCTCATTCAACATCCAGCCTCAATGACGCATGCCGGCGTTAGCAAGGAAAACAAACTTACAGCAGGAATTACAGATGATTTGGTAAGATTCTCAGTCGGCATTGAAGATGTCGAAGATATTATCAGTGATTTAAAGCAAGCATTAGAGCTTTGCTGAACTAAACATTAGTGTATTTTAAATGATAGAAACCGACAAAGCTCACCTGCCAGCTATTGATAGCTCAAAATGCATTTATTGCGACCTGTGCTTTAATATTTGTCCACGGGGAGCAATTTTAAAAGTGCCAAATCCAACCTGTGATAAATGTATTAAATACTGTATTTCTATGCAGGTGCCTTGTAACAGGGAAAACTATGTTTTTTGTTATGACATGTGCGACTCATGCGGACTTTGTATTTCTGCCTGTAAGCATGATGCTCTCCATTGGAATAAACTAGTTTAATAATGTAGCGATAACTTAAAAAAGCTTTTGGCTTTTGCCATACAGAATATTATCAACCTTTTTCGCTGATCATTAACAGGGATTTCTTGTTGATGACCTCTATTTGTTTCCCTGTGATACGTATTATCCCATCTTGATCAAATTCGGTCAATACACGACTCACACTCTCCCTGCTTGCATCAACAAGGTTTCCTATCTCCGCCTGGGTCAAAGGCAAAGTGAAAGTATCTGATTCATATAAATAGTCAGCAAATTCTAATAACACATCTGCAATGTTTCCCCGGACTTGCTTTTGAGTACGGTTGGCACACTTGTGAAAAATTGTTAGTTCATTCCGGCATAGCTCAAGCATAATCTCATAGGAAAAATGCGCGTTTTTTTCCAATAACGACCGGAAGGCATTGATGTCGATAAAACATACCTCTGCATGATCAATTACAGTAACTGAATATTGATTGATTTTATCTCCAAATGTTGTCGGTAAGCCCAAATAACAAGGCGCTTTAACCAAACGGGTTATTTGTTCATAATAAGGTCCTGTTATATGAATTTTAGCGATCCCCTTTCGCAAGTAAACAACATTCGAGGATAAAATACCTTGCTTAATTAAAGAATCGCCTTTAATGAATTTAACCAGGGCACAATTATGAGAAAGTTTCTCAAGATCATCTTCATTTAATGTTGAAACAGCATTCGATTTAAGAGCACATATCATGCATTCGTTTTTCATATTGCAAAGTTAAGAAATGTGAGCTATCTCACGAAACAATTTAATTAGCATCACGTGATAGATTGTGAAACCTAAGGCGGAATTAAGTTCATTTGTTAATTATTTAACAAATGAATCAAATAATTAAAAATCAGTCTTATGGAAACAAAAAAATTATGCCTTGCGCTATATACAGGTAGCGTCGATAAATTAACTGCTGCAGGGGTGATCCTGGGCGGTGCTGCGGCTGATGACATGAAAGTTGACATCTATGTTTTATTACAAGGTGCACGTGCTTTCAGAAAAGATATCGGAGATAATGCCGACAAACTTCAAATGGCCGAATACCCTGATATGAAAGAAGAGTTTTTACAATCTTTAAAAAACCTCAATGTTAAAACATGGGTTGAATTTTTTAAAGAAGCCAAAGCCATTACAGACGTAAAGATCCATATCTGCGGTCTTGCCGGAAAAGTATGGGGCGGCGAAAAGCTGGATGATTTTATTGATCTTGCCGATGATATTTGTGGTATTGGAGCTTATATCACTTCAGCACAAGAGGCAGATGTGAATTTATTTATTTAAAAAAAATACCTTAACAACATTAATCTTTAAAAATTATGACAACTGAAGAATTAAAAAAATTACAAATAAAAAAATCTGTTGATGCAAGGGGTACTGCCTGCCCGGGACCATTATTGGAAGCAAAAAAAACGATTGGCACCATTAACCCAGGCGATATCATGGAAATTTTATCTGCCGATGAAGGAACGAAAGTAGATGTTCCAAAATGGTGCACCAAGCAAGGCCATGAGTATCTTGGTACCATTGAAGAAGGTGGTTATTACAGGATATATATGAAGAAACATTAAACTATTCATATTCATGGATGAAGTAAACAAAAGAAATACTAAAATATTGGTGTTTTCCACTGAAAAAATATCAGACCCCGCCATTGACATGGCGGGATTACTTAAACTTCATTACCCGCCAACAGTATTTACGATTTCAATACCTTGTTCAAGCGGAATAAAACCAAAGTGGATATTGCATGCATACGAAAGAGGATTCGACGGGGTTTTTATCGCTGCTGATGGAAGCGATTGTCCTTATGGCGAATCATGCACAGAAAAAACCGGGCAAATAGTGGGCAGAACACAGGAAATGATGAAACAAAAAAATATAGAACCTGCCCGCCTCCGGATGGCTGCAATCTGCTCAGTCTGCAGCGAATCTTTTGTAAAACAGATGAAAAGTTTTAATGAATACTTACTCAAAAATACTAGCCAATAATTATGGATAGTAAAATAAGAACTGCCTCTTTTGATGCACTTATTATTGGTGGTGGCATCGCCGGATGTGAAGCAGCGTTGAATTTAGCCAATAATGGACATTCTGTAATTTTAGTTGAAAAAGATCTGTCCATTGGCGGTAAAATGATTTTGCTGAGCAAGGTATTTCCTACACTTGATTGTTCCGCATGCATTACGACCCCAAAAGTATCTGAAGTTTCGAGGCATCCGGGAATTACCATTCTTACAGGAAGCGAAGTAAGTAAAATTATAAAAAAAGCTGATGAGAGTTTCGAAGCTGAAGTGATAAAGAAACCACGCTATGTTATTGCTGAAGATTGCACCGGTTGCCAGTTATGCGAAGAGGCATGTCCGGTGCTTGTATCCGATCAGTATCAATATAACCTTGTCGGTCGTAAATCAGCATTTATCCCTTTTAGTATTGCCAGCCCCCGCATAGCTGCTATTGATATTGAGAACTGCACACTTTGTGGCGCCTGTGAAAAAGTCTGTCCGGCAAAATGCATTGACTTCGCCCAGGAAACCGAAGAATATCATCTCCTGGTTAAAACAGTCGTCATTGCCATCGGCTTTAATCTGTTCGACCCGCTTATGATACCGCGGTACGGCTATGGGCTGTATAAAAATGTGATTACCTCCATGCAGATGGAAAGGCAGTTGGCGCCAACACGCCCGTTTAACACCATTTTAAGGCCCGGCGATGGGAAAGTGCCCGACAGAATTGCCTATGTGCTTTGCACCGGATCAAGGGATGCCACCCTGGGGAACCCGATTTGCTCACAAATCTGCTGTATGTATTCTATCAAACAGGCACAATTACTCATGGGCGCATTGCCAATGGCCGATGTGACAATCTATTACATAAACATCAGATCGTTTGGTAAAGGTTTTGAGGAGTTTTATGAACAGGCTAAGGGAATGGGGGTGAATTTTATCAAAGGTAAAATCGGTCGTATCTCGGAAAAAGAAAACGGAAACATGATGCTTCGTTACGAAGACATCAACGAGGGGATCGTGAAGGAAACTGAGCACGATATGGTTGTATTATCGGTTGGAGTTTCAGCCAATCAAGATACTGCCGCATTTTTCCCAAATGATGAATTAAAACTCGATCCGTTTAAGTTTATATACCAGGCCGATATCCTTGCAAGTCCTTCCATGACAAGCATCGATGGGGTTTTTGTCGCAGGAACAGCTTCCGGTCCTATGGATATACCTGACTCCATTCTTTCTGCAGGAGCCGCATCTGCCGAAGCAATCAGTTATTTAATCCGGAAATAATGAATAAAAAATTAGGTATATATATATGCCACTGCGGCGGAAACATCTCCGATTATGTTGATGTTGAAAAAGTCAGGAAGTCCATTGAAAATGAAGAGGGTGTTTTCCTTGCAAAAACCACCATGTTTGCCTGTGGCGATGCCTGTCAGAATGAGATGGTTAATGATATAAAGACGAATGAACTTGATGGGATAGTGGTAGCTTCCTGCTCTCCAAAACTCCACCTGCTAACCTTCAGGTCAGTTGCGGAAAGAGCTGGCTTAAATAAATACAACTATGTCCAGGCAAATATAAGGGAACAGGTTTCATGGGCTCATTCTGATGATAAATCTGGGGCTACGGAAAAGGCCATACATATAATTAAATCGGCTATTGCTAAAGTCCGTCATGCCGAATCACTTGAAACTATAAAAATCCTTTCAAAAAAGGCAGTTGCTGTAATCGGCGGTGGTATTGCCGGTATGAAGGCCGCCATACAATTATCGAACATGGGATGCCCTGTTTTTTTGGTAGAAAGAGAATATTTTATTGGTGGCAGAGTTGCACAATGGGATGTATTGTTCACCAGTGATGAAACAGGCAAAGAATTAGTAACCCGATTGTATGATGATTTAATAAAGCGCGATAATATTAGCTTATTTACCGGAGCAGAAGTTATAGCATGCTCAGGAAGTATTGGCGATTTCAAGTTAAAAATTAAAATTACACCCCGTTATATAAAAGAGAAATGTAATAGGGGAAATCTGCAAAAGGCTATTGAAGCCTGTCCTGTGGAAGTGCCTGATGAATTCAATTTTGATATTACCCGCAGGAAAGCAATATATCATAATTTCCCCAGTGAATATCCTCAGTATCCCGTTATTGATATGAAAGATTGTACCCGTTGCGGGGAGTGCGAAAAGATATGCGAAAGCATTGACTTCTCTCAAAAAGAAGAGATCGTCGACATTCATGTGGGTTCTGTGCTAATGGCCACAGGTTTCGACCCATATACGCCCAATGACGGGGAGTTCGGCTATAACCAGATTGACAATGTGGTGACCCTGCCTCAATTCAAACGGATAATTGATCTGAATGATAAAAAATTAATATTCAGAGGGAAAGAAATTAAGAATATTGCCTTTATCTATTGTGTCGGAAGCCGGCAGATTGAGGGAGAATACAAGTATTGTTCCAGATATTGCTGCACATCAGTTATTCATGCAGCCAACCAGACAAAGAAAAAATTTGATAATATTCATAATTACCACTTTACCCGGGGGATCAGAACCTATGGGAAGCAAGAGGTTTTATACAGTGAATCCCTGAAAAAAGGGGATATTTACCTGCAATCATATGCAGATGATCCTCCTGTTGTTGAAAAAAAGAATGAAAAAACAACAGTCAGGATCAATGATATTCTGACAGGAAAAAGAGAAATATCAGTCGAAGCGGACCTGGTTGTACTTGTAACAGGAATGGTGCCGCGTGCAGATAATTCCGTGTCATCACTTTTTAAATTACCTAAAGGCAGAGACAACTTTTTTAATGAGATCCACATGAAATTGCGTCCCGTGGAAACTGTCATTGACGGGATAACCATTTGCGGAGCCTGCCAGGGCCCAAAAAATATAATGGAATCGGCCAATTCAGCCCTTTCCGCCGCTACAAAATCTTTCTCTTATGTAAATAAAGGAGAACTGGAACTCGAACCAATTATTGCTAAAATAGATAAGGATCTATGTACCTGGTGCGGCTCTTGTGCAGAAGCTTGCCCGTTCAATGCCATTAAACTGGAGGAAAATAAGACAAAAACTATCGCAGTGATCAACAGTACAGTGTGTAAAGGATGTGGGATGTGTTTGCCCGTATGCCCGACAGATGCTATAAATTTAATTTCTTATTCAAACATTGAGATTGAAAGTATGATTGATGCGCTTGCTGGTGAATAGTTCTATAAATACACTATTGTCTTTATTCAAAAATTCATGCTATGGAGATAGAGAAGGGAAAAACTTATAGATACCTGAGAGAAAAAAGAGGGGCTTCTCAGGTAGCAAAAGATAACCTGAAAGAATTTAGTAAGATAAAAAAATCAATACTCGATTATTTTCAAGAAAGTGATCTGACCATTGAAGAGTTAACGCAGAAACTTAAAATGCCAAAACATGAAGTTGTTTATTACGTGATGTCGCTGGTAAAATATGGTTGTTTGCAAACCGGTGCAATTGATGAGATGGATGAATATTTTTCTTATAAACTTAAAAAATAATGGCTAAGATTAACCCTTTATTTTCGGAAGAATTATCAAAATACGGTGCACTCGATTTCAACGCCTGCTATAATTGTGGTAATTGTACTGCCGTTTGCTCTCTATCAACCGCAGAAGATTCATTTCCAAGAGAAATGGTGCGGCTTAGCGTTTTGGGATTGGAAAATGACATTAAATCTTCATTGAAACCATGGCTTTGTTATTATTGTGGAGAATGTTCTACTACTTGTCCACAAAATGCCGATCCGGGAAACCTGATGATGTCACTGAGGAGATATCTGACTGCAAGTTACGATTGGACCGGCCTTTCAAAGAAATCATATACTTCTAAACTATGGGAAATTGGTCTGATTGGACTTATTTCCATGGCCATTCTCTTTATCTTTATCTTTTTTCATGGAGAAATGACAACTGAACTTACAAATGAAGGAGGGGTTAAGCTTAACACATTTGCTCCCTGGCAGATTATCGAAATAATAGATTGGTCTGTGGCCGGATTTTTATCTATATTCCTTCTTTCAAACGTTGTAAATATGTATTTCAAAATTGTAAGAAGCAGGAAAGATATTAAAATACCTCTTAAGCTCTATTTCACTGAATTTTATATCCTTATCATTCATTTTATTACTCAATGGAATTTTTCAAAATGTGATTCTGAAAGATTACCCTTCAAAACTAAAGTTAAAAATGGCAATTACACCTATTGGTTGATACACTTTCTTTTAATGTCAAGCTATATTATTTTATTTATAATGATTGTCGGATTTTTGGAATGGTTTCAAACAGACTCAATACATCCATGGTATTACCCTCAACGAATTTTAGGATATTATTCAACCATTGGATTATTAATTGGAATAATATATTTCTCAGTATTAAGGTTTAAAAATGAAACTGAAAAAAGTAAGAAGACTCATTTTACCGACTGGACATTTCTTATTCTTTTGTTCCTTACTGCTATTACAGGTATTTTAGTTCATTTTTTCAGAGTAAATGGTATGCCATTGCCAACATATTATACTTATGTTATACATTTAATGATTTTATTCCCAATGCTAATTATTGAAGTGCCTTTTTCAAAATGGTCGCATTTAGCTTATCGACCTTTTGCTTTATATTTTTCAAATATTATAAATGCGGCAAAAAAAATAAATAAAATTTAGTATTTATGAATATGAATAAAACATGGTTCATTTATCTATAAATGATTCATCATGCAATCAATAATTTATCATCCAATCGGGATTATCCATACCCCTTTCCTTTCCAACGAGGATATGCCAATCCAGGGTATCGGAGGAAAGGGTATAAAGGCAACCATTGAAATCTATCCAGAGTTCACTGCCGGATTAAAAGACCTGGAAGGCTTTTCACATATCATCCTGCTTTATCATTTGCATTTGGTTGAAAAATCTGCATTGATTGTTAAACCGTTTCTGGATGATAAGGAGCGCGGCATATTTGCAACCCGATCTCCTGTGCGTCCCAATCCGATAGGGATGACTACTGTGCGATTGATTGAGATCATAGATAACCGGTTAATCATTGAAGATGTTGATATGATAGATCAATCGCCGCTGCTGGATATAAAACCCTGTCTTCCCATCATTGATGATATTCAGGGGGTACGACTTGGTTGGCTTACTGGAAAAATTGAGCAGTTTTCCCAAAAAAAATCCGATGACAGGTTTAATCGTCCTTCTGCATTTTTAAAAGAGTAGGAGATAAATCATTATTGCAAGCTGCAAAAATAAAATCTGCCTCCATTACTTTTTCACAGCGTTGAGAAAACATATCCTCGGAATAAACTTCGACGTTAATAAATATTTTTACATGATTCGTTTTGACAATTCTCCCGGTTATATCAAGTATGGAATCAGGCAAAATTGGTTTCAGGAAACTGACCTGTTCAATTTTTACAGTGATCATCCGTTGACGGGTATAGCGGGTTGCAGTAATTAAAGCAACTTCATCCAGCCACTGCATGGCTTCTCCTCCAAATAATATTCCATTAGAATTCAGGTATTTTGAAAATACCACCCTGTTTTGCCGTGTCAATAGTTTTGTATCTTGGATGAAAGTATCCATGAAGTGATTTTTTGCAAATTTAAGATAATATGAACATATGTTCACTATATTTGTGAAGATTTTTTCATGCAACCTTAAAAAGGTTTCCAAATTAAGATGGACAGTGTCCTTTTTAGCTTAATCAAATATCTTTTCCTTCTTCGCGTAAGTGATATTACCGTTATCGTCGAATTTCAGGGTAAAGTTTTCTTCACAAAACACACCATCGATAGTTTGATCCCTTGCAGAGGTGCATTCTTTTAGCTTCCCGTTTTCGTATAATGATATTTCTCCCCTGACGGAAGACGGTTTGCACCATACGCCTTGAATTTCAATATCATCCACAGGTTGAAAATATTTCAACCGGCCACTACGATATAAATATATACCTCCACCACCACTATAGGCCCAATGTGTATAGTCAGTACCGGAACATAAATAACCCTGGATTTCCGTATCAGTTAAACAAAAGCAACCAATTCTTCCCTCATTGTCAAATCTGATAAAAGTACCTTTTGGCAGGACATTTTCTTTAATTGTATCATTTTCCGCCAGGATACATCCCAGCAAGCTCCAATCTGTTCTGAAAAAAACGCCTTCTTCTCCATTACATGATATACCGTAGATGGTTTGAGTTGAAGGAAAAATGCACAGATTAATGACCTGGTTCAAAGCCCCTCTGATCGTTGTATAATATCTCAGGGAATTGACATCTGACCGGCAGTCCAAATCGATGTCCATCACGATATAAGTACCAGGTGGAAAAGTGTTTCCTGCAAAATTATGAGCTTCGGCAAGATTGAATTTTTTAATTCTCCCTTCCTTGGTAAGCATAATTTTCCCCTTGCAGGGGATTTCATTAATAATTGCCTTCGCATTAAGGAGCCCTTCTATCCTAAGCGTGTCACCAGTTTTTTTTTCGAGAGAAAAAGTTATTTCAGCAAATTCGACCTGATTATAGATAAAATCTGAATAAGTATAATGCTTTTCTTGAGCATGACATACACTCAACATCAACAAAACAATACAAATTGCAACGGTATTTTTCATTTTTTTAAAGATTGGGGAGGACTCCACCCCTGGGGATGGAGTCCCTTTAGGTTTTAAGTTGCTTTTCTCCTGCCTTCGTATAAAAATATACAAATACACCAAACAAACCAGCAGCAACCAGGCTAACAGGGATGCTATAAATAAAAGACATTAATAGGGTATAAACCAGGACCGTCATCCAATCCAGGCCCTCTATCGTGCGGGTAATTTTCCCCATCAGGTATCCAACTTCCCAGCTGGTGACAAATGCTGCCATGCTTCCCAACAATAAGATGGCAAATGACCTTATCGTAAATTCAAGAACTTTGAAATGTTTAGCTAACAATATTTTTGCAAGCTTCCTGACAAGAAATTCACCAATATAAACACCGATTAAAATAGAAAGTATACCGGTAAGTAAGATTTTCCAGAATGGGCCTTCCATGCTCCCGCCGGGCCCCGAATCTGTCAAATAACCAATGATGGTTAAATACAAGCCATAGATACTTCCGACAATCGCAGCAAGCCACATACCTGTGCGAGTAATGATTTTTAGTTTTTGTTCATTCATAATGGCAGGTTTTTAGCAGTACGCCTCCAACGAATTTAATTCCTTATACAACGAACCGAGATAGCTACTCCGCCTCCACCCGTATCCTTCTGGATCATTGCCTGATTCCAGTCCATATTCCGGTAAAATTTCCCTTCTGGATCGGAACTCCAGAAATAGCCTTTATATCCGGCCCCCCAGAAGGCATTCTGAATAAAATATCCTCCCGGAATCGCTGAAAAGCCATAAGCATCTGTAGCACCGGTATTCGGATATTCCCATAGTCCGGTTCCTTCTTGCTTCAGATTGCCGCCAGCGTCCATGCCTCTCCAGCCATTACCCTCCCATTCGGGCGACCCTATTTCAAATTCGCTGTCCACAGCACCTTCCAGGACCTGCCAGTCATAATCACCGGGTATATGCCAACCTTCCGGACAAATGCCCTGTCCTCCCGTTTCATTGGTGTATTTCATCATTTCATCCCAGAAATACAATCCACCTAAAATACTACAATAAGATGCATAATCCCCCATGCAGTATTTCTCTATAATGTCGTTGTTCATCTGATCCTGCGTGGACGGGATCATAATCCCTGCGTTCATGTTCTCAATGAGCCAGCACTGGCTGAATATCTGAACGGTATGGTACCATTGTTCGTCATAATATAATGAATCCATCCCCGGGCAGACAATATTCGTCGCAAACTGAAACACATAGTCCTGGCTTGTTTCCGGGCAATCGACAAAACCGGATTCCAGCTCATCCCCATAACCTATTAGCAAGAGTTCATCGCCCGGGCTGAACAGAAATTCCTGTGTCGAAGATACGCTTTTCAGCGGGGCATCACCAGGAATACTTCCTGAATATTCCAAAGAGCATGGCCTTTCTCTACATGTTGCTGCAGCCAGGATCTTGATGGTAGTGCTGGTTCCGTTGCAACAGGCGCTGAAAAGATAAAGCCCTTCGCCTGGCGGCGTGAAGAAGAACAAGTGATGTCCCTTGTCCAGAAACCTGTCATATGCTAATAGCCGGCGCCCGGTAGCATCGGCAATCGTTATATTTACCATGTCCTTTTCAGGTAAATAGAGGTTGATGGAAGTCCGGTCTGCTAACGGGTTCGGGTAATTCGGCATCACACTGAACCCGTCAGGTTGGCTCTGGTTATGCTTAATTCCGACATTATATATTGTTAACACCGTGTCGGGATAGTATAAGGTAGTATCACTGTCCTGGGTGAGGTTCTTTACGGTTATACTTTCGAGCAGGTAGTAAGAAGATTCATTTATTCCTGTGAAAGTGAAGGTTACCGTATTTTGCCCATATGAGGAAAAAATTAAGCTGAAAGCTAATGCCGGGATAATGTGTTTAAATTCAAGTTTGTTCATAGCGTTATATTTTTAATGACGGGTGCTTATTTAGTCAGGTTGATAAAGTCTTCATTATCATATAGGCCTTTGAAATCTTCGTCAGTCCGGGCATACTCTTTAATTGAAGCTTCGAGGCTGATAGCCTTTTTCAGGCCGGCAAGCGCATTTTCTTTATCACCTTTTAAGCAATAAATGCATGCGCGGTTATAAATACTCCCGGCGTCATCGGGCGAGAGTTCCAGGGCTTTATTTACAGAGGAGAGAGCTTCATCATACCTTCCTAATCTTGCCAATGCAGAGGTTTTCATCCCCATTACATCAGTCCTTGACGAATCCATTGACACGGATTTATCAAAGGCCTCCAGGGCTTCTTCGTAGCGTTCCAGTTCATATAGCATCTGGCCTCTGCCGACATAATTGCTTGCTTCTTCAGGCTGAAGCTTTATCAATGTATCAAACGCCTTAAGTGCTTCTTCCGGCCGCTTCAGGGCTGCATCCAAAAACCCTTTATATAACCAGGCCTGGGTGTCGGATGGGTTGTGTACTATCCAACTTTCGATGGCTTTTGACGCTTCTTCCACCTGTTCTGTTCCCATGCAAACCTGGAACCACCCGACGTAGGCTTCAGCATTATCAGGCTGCAGTTCGGCCGCTCTTCTGAAACTTTTCAGCGCCTCCTCTGAATTGACTTGCTGCATTTGGTTTTGGGCCTGAATCATGTATAGATTTGCGGAATCAATATTCATCTGTACTGCTGTATCCTGGCCATAAGATAGGATAGGACAGGCAATCATTAAATAGAGCAGCTTTTTCATATAGCTTGAATTTTAAATTGAGCCATAAAATTATTACCGGGAGGGATTTTTTACTTGTAAATTGATTGTAAAGTGGTTGTATATTAATTTGCAAGAAATTCTGCATAGACTCAATCTCTCTGGAGATGGAATCCCAAGTTGACATGGAATTCATATACTTTATTTTTAACCCGTGATCAATGTTCGTAATATATTAAATTTATGAACATATGTTCACTATATTTGTGGGAATTTTACCATGCGACCTTATAAAGGTTTCCAGACTATGAAAAATGCAGTAGCTTTTATTATTTATATTTTCCTCCTTCTCTACAGCTTTCTGAGCTATGGGCAGAATGTATTATCGGGTTATGTCACGGACAAGGAAACTGGGGAAATCCTGCCCGGCGCATCATTGTATTTACCTGATCTGAAAACCGGAACATCGACCGATAAAAATGGTTATTATATACTGCGTAATCTGCCCGGTTCATCACTCGTTATTCAGGTAAGCTATATGGGATATAAGGCTGAGGTGGTTACCATTGATCTGTTAAATATTCACTCCCGGGATTTTCAGCTCAATCCTTCTGCTATCGAAGCAAAGGAAGTCGTTGTGACAGGAAATGCTGTGTCGTCAGAAAATGACCGAAGCAGCATCTCAATAACACCTATCAATAAAAACCAACTCTTGACTACTCCATCCAGCAACCTGATCAATTCAATTTCAATGGTACCGGGCGTTTCGGAGATCACAACAGGTGGAGAGATTTCAAAGCCAGTTATCCGTGGACTGGGTTATAACCGTATCGTTACACTTAACGAAGGTGTAAGGCAGGAAGGGAACCAGTGGGGAGATGAGCATGGCATAGAGATCGATCAGTTCTCTGCCGACCGCATTGAAATCCTGAAAGGCCCGGCCAGCTTGTTTTACGGATCGGATGCGATGGGAGGCGTGATTAATATTCTTGAGCAGACTCCTGCGAAACTTGGGTCGATAGATGGCGAATGGATTTCCCAGTTTTCAACCAATCAAAAGCTTTTTAGTAATTCGGTTATGGTGGAAGGGAATCAGAACGGATGGATATGGAGGGCTAGGGGCACGTATAAAACAGCAGCCTCGTACCATACACCCTCCGAATGGGTTTATAATTCGGGATTTAATGAAAAGAACTTTTCTTTGATGACGGGAGTTGTAAAGAAATGGGGTTACTCTCATCTCCATTTCAGTTCGTTTAACACAAAAATCGGGATGATTGACGGAACGCGTGACTCAGCTACAAATCAGTTCATCGATTACCAGGGAAATATCGTCTCAGCAGAAAGAGCTAAGAGCCGTTCGATTTACGTTCCTTTCCAGCTTGTGAGTCATAATAAAATCTCATCCGTCACAAACCTGCTTTTAAAGGATAACCAGATCAGGTTTAGTGTTGGCTACCAGAGTAACATCAGGAAAGAATTCGGGGAAGTACCGGATGCTCCAGGAATATTTTTACATCTGGATTCATGGACATACGATCTGCGTTATACACGACTTCTGGGCAAATCCCTTGAACTTGCCGGAGGTGTTTCGGGTATGACCCAGATCAATCATAATCAAGGCACGGAGTACCTGATCCCGGATTATGACCTGCAGGACTGGGGAAGCTTTGTTTATGCGAAAAAAACCTGGGAGAGGTTCACAATAAATCTCGGATTGCGCTATGACAACAGGCATGTGAAAGCATATCAACTCACGGATACCCTTGAGTATCCTGTACCTTCTGTCGACACACTTTTCTACGCTTTTAAAAGGAATTTCTCTGCATTCACCGGATCAACCGGGATGACCTTCAGGCTCGGCAAAGCACTCAATTTCAAATTCAATATCGGCAGAGGGTTTCGTGCCCCAAATATCTCTGAACTCAGCGCAAATGGTCTTCATGAAGGCACGTTCAGGTACGAGATCGGTAACCCGGACCTGAATCCGGAAACAAGCATACAGATTGACGGGGAAATCTCCTGGGATAATAGATACCTGAGCATGACTATTGACGGATTCTACAACATTATCGATAATTTTATATATTACCGGAATATCAATGAGGAAAAAAAGGAGGTGAACGGTGTATGGTACCCTGTTTACCGATATACTCAGGGAAATTCATTGCTTAAAGGTTTTGAATTTGAACTGGATATTCACCCTGTCGAAGCCTTACATTTCGATAATAGTTTAGATTATATATGGGGCGGCAATCTATCGTCCGGTATTCCATTGCCATTTATCCCCGGACTTCACCTGACCGACCAATTAAAATGGACATTTAAAATACAAAAGGCCAGTGCATTAATAAATCCCTATATTCAGGCTGAGTTGGAAACCCATTTTACCCAGAACAGGATAGATATTTCTGAAACTGTTACACCAGGCTATGTTCTATTGAATTTCAATATTGGGACTAAACTTAAGGTTCAAAACCAAATCTTGACATTCTTTATCAGCGGGACAAACCTGCTGGATAAAAGATACTATGATCATCTTAGCAGGCTTAAAGAAATCGGCATTTATAATATGGGTCGCAGGATAACTTTCGGGCTGGTAATTCCTTTTGGAATATATGAAAATGAAAGTGATGAGGGCGAAATATTTTATTGATATGAATATCTGCTCATCATCTTTAAAAAATAACGAAAACCAATTCTTAAAAGTGCCTTTTTTTTACAAAACAATGATTTATGAACTTATGTTCATTAAATTTGTAAGAATTATAAAACATTTAACATTTAATAAATTATGGAAACGAATCAATCACAAGATGTAATCTCCATGCCGCGCATTGGGGATCCAGCCCCTGCTTTTAAAGCAGTAACCACACAGGGTGAAATCAATTTCCCTGGTGATTATACCGGTAAGTGGGTGATCCTGTTCAGCCACCCGGCTGATTTTACGCCGGTCTGTACCTCCGAGTTCATGACCTTTGCCAAATTGGAAAAAGAATTTGAACAAGCCAATTGCAAACTCGTCGGACTTTCGATTGACGGTCTATTCAGCCATATTGCCTGGCTGCGTACCATCAAAGAAAAGATTGAGTATAAAGGGATGAAGGACATCGAAGTGAAATTTCCCTTGATTGAGGATATCACCATGGAAGTAGCAAAAAAATATGGCATGATACAACCTGGTGAAAGTTCCACAAAAGCAGTCAGGGCTGTATTCTTTATTGATCCAAAGGGTACTATCAGGGCGATAATCTATTACCCGCTGAGTCTGGGCCGGAATTTTGATGAACTTTACAGGGTAATAATCGCCCTGCAAACCGCAGATGTCTTTTCAATTGCAACTCCGGCTGACTGGCGTCCAGGGGATGATGTGATAGTTCCTACCGCTGGTTCCTGTGGTGTAGCCAAAGAAAGGATGGAGTCGAAAGCAGAGGATATAAAATGTTATGACTGGTTTTTCTGTACCAAGAAACTTGACAAGGAAAAGGTACTGAGCACAATCCTTAAAAAATAAAAATATGGGCAAACATGGAATTGAAATTCTGGACCTTGATAAGAGCGAACTGCTTCGCATGCTTAACGAAGCCCTGGCTGAAGAGTGGCTTGCATTTTATCAATACTGGATCGGCGCCCGCCTTATGGAGGGTCCGATGCGCAGTGAGATTGAACCCGAGTTGCTGCTTCATGCCAACCAGGAACTTGGTCATGCCGTATTGGTCGTTGGCCGCATTACCCAACTCGGTGGAACCCCCCTGTTGAATCCATCCGATTGGCCAAAGTTCAGCCACTGTGATTATGAGGAGCCATCTGATCCTTATGTTGAAACAATCCTGAATCAGAATCTTCGAGGAGAGCGTTGCGCTATCCAGAGGTATAAGGAGATTGCCGACTTCACAAACGGGAAGGATCATACGACGCATCAAATGGCAGTCACCATCCTGAACGAGGAGACCGAACATGAGCAGGATATTGAAGATTGGCTTACCGATATTGAGAGGATGAAGGAGGATATCAGGAAGATCAAGATTTGAAAGGTCACGGTTGCATTATAAATTGGGGCAGCTACTCTCACTTTCAGGCATAATTCATAAATATTGTATGAAGAACCTATTTATTAAAGGTCGTTCATGGTTACTTTTTAGGTTGGCGACTTGCTGTATGATCTTATGGGTACCATGCAATTTAACAGCCCAGGAAACCATTACCCGGGACACTATAAAACTCAAGGAGGTCGAAGTTTATGGAAAAACCGTAAACTTCTTCCTTATAAATGTTATCCATTTAAAAACCTTTGAATCTACGGTTATCAGGGATATAGGCGATTTCCTGCGCCAGGAGCCCAATGTTTCCGGTATCCGGAAAGGGGGTGTCGCGATTGACCCGGTAGTCAGAGGGTTCAAATATAACCAGGTAACAGTACTGCTTAATAGTGGTGTTAAAATCGAGGGAGGTTGCCCGAACAGGATGGATCCGGTGTCAGCGCATGTTGAAAGTGAGAATATCCAGAAGATTGAGATCATTAAAGGCCCCTATGTTCTGAAATACGGACCGGTATTAGGTGCTTTGATCAATCTGGAATCAGAACTGCCGCACCCCTATGTAAAACCAGAAATTCATGGTGAAGTGTTGTATGGCTTCGAGTCAAACTGGAATGGACAACGAGAGCACATTGCTCTTTCAGGTGGGAATGACAGAGTCTTCTTTAATGCCAGCGGCGGTTATAAAGATTATGGAAATTATACAGCCGGCAATCATGAGCAGTATAACACTTCTTTCCAAAAGATTTATGGTACTGCCGGGCTTGGTTTTATGCTAAATAAAAACCACAAGATCATCCTTACGTATGCTTATGATCAGGGGAAAAATGTTATGTATCCTGCATTGCCAATGGATGAGCGGCTCGATCAAACCCATATCAGTTCATTCAATTACACGGGTCAACATTTGAGTAAAATTTGGCAATCGGTTGAATTACAAGGCTATTTTTCTCCGGTGCATCATGTTATGGACAATCTGAACAGGCCGGCAAGTAAAACAATGCAGGCTGTTACAACGGTAGATGCCTGGGATGCGGGTGGAAAGTTAAACGGCATCCTGCAATCCGGTAACCATAAAATTCAGCTTGGACTCGATTTTGAGCACATTTACAAGGACGGAGATAAGAAGATGACCATGAAGATGGTAATGGAGGGGGACACCTTTACTTCTGTCAAATATGCCAACGTATGGCTTAATGCTCTCTATAACAATGCAGGTTCCTTTGCAGAATACCAGCTCCCATTGAAAGGGATCGATATTACTGCCGCCTTAAGGCTCGATTACAACCAGGCTAACTCAAGTGATACTTTTCGGCTTGTTAATAATGGAATCTCTTATTTTGATGATCTGAGCTCAACTTATTTCAATTTGAGCTTTAGTTTAGGCATTAAAAAACAGCTTACTTCCTACCTTTCTCTGAGCGCTGCAGTAGGACGTGGAACCAGAAGTCCATCCATATTAGAGCGATTTATCAAGCTTATGCCGGTGCAATACGATTCATATGATTACCTTGGTAATCCTCAGTTAAAACCGGAAAAAAATCACCAGGCAGATATCTCATTTGAATTTTCACATCCCAGCTTAGGGGCTCTTTCAGTTGGCGGTTTCTTTTCACTGATCACTGATTATATCATCGGGAAAGTCATTCCCCCTTCAGTGATCAAACCATCTACCCAGGGAGCGCCCGGGGTTAAACAGTTTTCAAACACAGACCTGGTATATCTTACCGGGTTTGAAACGGCCTACCGGTCGCCTTCTGCCAAGAAATGGGGATTATTGGTAAATGTTGCAGCTACCTATGGAACCGAACCTGAAGCGGTGAAATACATCGTATCCGGCGGACAGGTTGTTGGGGAAGAGGCCGTAAAAAATGATCCTTTGCCGGAAATTCCTCCATTGGAAGGTTCTGTTCAGTTCTCCTATAAATTCTTACAGACTAAACTCGTCCCCCGTGTAACAGTCCGGTTGGTGAGCGAACAAAACCGTGTTTCACAATCGTATGGCGAACAAGAAACACCGGGGTTTATAACGGCTGCAGCATCAGTCAGTTATACGCCATGCAAATTTGCCTCGCTCGCCGCAGGAGTTGAAAACATTTTCGATACGCCATATTACGAGCATCTTAACAGGAGAATAGTCGGCAGCACTGAACGTTTGTACGAACCAGGCCGTGTTTTCTATTTTACCGTAATTTTAAAAATCTGATGCCAACTATAGAAAATTTGCGATTCTGGCTACGATTTAGTTGCCTTGTAGTCTTTGCAGGTTATTTATCTACATGTAAGAAAGGCGATAACACCCCTCCGCCAACACCCTCGGGAACAATCATTTTTTCCATTGAACATCAGGTTGATGGCGAGCCATTAAAGGAAAACGAATTGATTTATACAAATGCGGCAGGCAACGAGTATCTGATAACAGAAGTAAAGTATTTTATATCCGGGATCACATTTTACCGTAACGATGAAACAACGAAAGTCATTGCGGAATGGAAGGATATTTTTTATGTCGATGAGGACATTCAGGAAACAAAGACAATCCAATTCTTTGATAAAATCCCTGCAGGAATCTACGATTCAATCAATTTCATCTTTGGGATAACTGAAGAGAAAAACAAATCCTTTATGTACGTGAATCCTCCTGAGGTGAATATGTTCTGGCCTGAAATCCTCGGCGGAGGGTACCATTATATGATGATCAACGGGAAATGGAAGGATACAACAGGATTCATTACTCCATTCGATTTCCATCTGGGAATAGGCCAGTTATATAAAGGAAATGATTACAATGTTGACTCAATCTATGCTTATGTACAGAATTACTTTAACGTGAGCTTGCCAGGTTCTTCATTTATCATAGGAGAAAATGATACCATTACATTCAGATTGACCATGAACATCGAAAACTGGTTCGAAAACCCTCACATATTTGACTTTAACCAGTGGGGCGGTGCCATCATGCAAAATCAACAGGCCATGCAACTGGTGAAAGAGAATGGCCGGGATGTCTTTTCAATCATTCACATAACTCGAAACTAATAAGCCGGCAAAATAAGACAAGATGGACCACCTGTTCCTTTAATAAACTCTGATAGGTCGAGGGAATGAACCCGGTATCCTTTTTGTTCGAGTATGTTTATAGTACTGGCATTTGTTCTTTCTGCAATAACTTCATGATTCCCCAGGGCTATAACATTACCGGAAACGAAGTTCCCTCCTGGTACTTCAATTCGATTAAAGCCATTGAAAAAATTTACCGGAAAAATCCCCTGACAGCATAAAACAGAATCCGGGGAAAGGACACTCATAGCACCGCCCAGGTGCAAAAAGGGTTCAGGCACTGCGATGGACCTGACTTCGAAATTTAAAGCATTTAAAATTGCTGATACCTGGTCTACTCCTTCCTTATTTGTTCTCTTCGAAAAGCCTACAAAAGCAATGGGGAAAGCCAAAATTACATCTCCACCTTCAACTGTTCCAGTTCCAGATATACTTCCAGCTCTTTTTATCCCTGATGATTCTAAGAACTGTGCCATCCAATTTTCTTCTCCTCTTCTTGATACAAGTCCCATTCTTAATTTGACATATCCTTCGGATGTCACCAAAGATGTATCACGGGTGAAAACGGAATTCGGGTGATTTTTTAACTCAGGCATACTATAAACTTCAAATTCTGATTCACAGAGTGCAGCTTTAAGTGCTTTATGCTGTAAGAGCGCTCTTTCAGGATTTGATTTACTTGTGATATTATGTTTGCCTAAATCAGAAACCCAAAAATATTCCAAACCTGGAGAACAAATAATTACGCGGTTTACTTTCAATGTCATGACATTAAATCATTTATTCCAATACGCCGGCTTGTTTTGAGAAAATCAGCTTTAGCGCAACAAGAATTAAAAAGATTGCAAAGATTTTCTTCATCAATTGTTCCGGTAAGGTCAAAGCTAATTTCGAGCCAAAATATCCCCCAACCATGAATGAAATAGCGATTATCACAGCATACCAGAAATTCACCTGCCCCTCCTTGTAATAATTGTAAGCAGCAAACAAGCCTATTGGCGGCAACATGACAGCAAGGCTTGTCCCCTGGGCTGTATGCTGATCGACACCGAGAAAATACACCATTGCGGGAATCATGATTATCGCACCACCAACGCCGAAGATCCCTCCAAACACCCCGGCCATCAATCCAATAATGATCAGGATTATTATCGTTGTCAGATTCATTTGCTACTCTATTTATAAAGACTCAATAACACGTTTTAACTTTTCTGTAATCTCTAATGCTATTGATTCAAGACCAATATTCTGGATTGCCATCATCGAAGCTACAGGGTTTACAGCTGAAACTTCTGTCTTTTCGTTACCCTGGTCAATAACTATGACATTGCAGGGAAGCATTGTTCCGATCTTTTCTTCCAGCATTAACGCTTTATAAGCATAGCCTGGATTACAGGCTCCAAGTATTCTGTATTTCTTAAAACTGACACCCAGCTTTTCTTTTAGTTTCTCATGAATGTCGATCTCCGAAATGATTCCAAATCCTTCCTTTTTCAAGGAGTCGGTTGTGCGTTGAACAGCCTCATCAAATGAGGCATTTAGAATTTTACTAAAATAATATTCCATATTTCTATTTTTTTGTGATCCTTACTTCGTTTAATAACAGGAGCCGCAAAATTACGAACAATAAAGTGACATTAAAACGAATTAGTGATATTAAAGCGCTTTATTAAAAAATCTTTATTATCTTTGCCGCATTAAATATTTTTAGTTATGGATCAATCTTGCGAAGTAAAGAAGAGACCAAAGACATTTAAGGAGTTTGTTAAATCTTCCTTTTTCTGGAAACCCTTATCAGGCATTGTTATAGGTGGAATTGCAGGGTACCTTTATTATTATTTCATTGGATGTGCTTCGGGATCCTGCGCCATTACAAGTAATCCATACCTGAGTACTATTGGAGGCAGCTTTCTGGGATTTCTTATTTTAAACAGACCCTGCAGTAAATGTTGATATACAGGAGTGCAGTATATGCTAATAAACATTAAACCACGTATTATGAAAGCAAACAAGCCGAATGTTTATAAAACTCCCCAATGACCCCAGGCCTTAATCTTCTTTAGCAGGGAAAAGGTTAGGATTAAAGGTAAAAAAAGGTGCTCCCGCGCCTCACACCCACACTTCACCTGCACACCCAAACCCACACCCACTTCGTGGGTTGTACTGGATTCGAACCAGTGACCCCATGCCTGTCAAGCATGTGCTCTAAACCAACTGAGCTAACAACCCTGCAATCATGGACGATTTTACACGGACGATGAACGATTTAATCAGTCCTGGTCGACAAACGGCCATTTTGGGTTTGCAAAATTAATAATATTTTATTCCTATTTCTATATCTTTGCCGCAAAATTTAACTCCTCCCTACTCGGGAATCACTTTAAAGTTCTTTTTGTTTCTCGCAGATTTACGCTGAAAAAAAACGCAGGTTAACGCAGATAATTGGATTTGTGTTAATAATATCTGCGCGATTTGCGGATAAATCTGCGCAAATCTGCGAGAAAAATTTATTTTATAACTTTTTAGTCAATCCTGCCGGGGGATGAGTGTATAAACATCAACTTATGAAAAAATTATTCTTACTTCTGATCACATCATTCCTGCTAACCCCAGGATTTATCTTCTCACAGAGTAAAGAGATAACCCTGAAAGATATCTTCGGCAGCCGGCAATTCTATCCCAAAGGTGTTTATGGGCTTCACCCGATGAAAGACGGCAATACTTACAGCCTTCAGAAAAGTGACTCCATAAAAGTCTATAGCTATGAAAAAGGAGATTACGTGAATACACTTGCTATTGGCAAAGAGATGATCCCCGAAGGCGATACCACTCCCCTCAAGCTTTCTGATTACACTTTCAGCCAGGATGAGAAAAAATTGCTTATAGCAACCGTTACGGATTATATTTACCGTTACTCTTCTTCTTCTGAATTTTATATCTGGGATATTATCCAAAAGAAACTCAACCGCCTTTCTCATGGCGGAAAACAGCGCCTGGCTGAATTCTCACCGGATGCCTCCAAAATTGCGTTTGTTCGTGATAATAACCTTATTGTCAGCGACCTGGTTAATAATATTGAAATGCAGGTGACCCACGATGGAAAGCAAAACGAGATCATAAATGGTACGACCGACTGGGTGTATGAAGAGGAATTCAACATCACCAAAGGCTTCGAATGGTCACCGGATGGAAAAAAAATTGCCTTCTACCGCTTCGATGAAAGCAAGGTCCCGGAGTTTTCCATGACCGAATGGGGTGAGTTATACCCAACACAGACAAAATTCAAATATCCTAAAGCAGGAGAGGTCAACTCCCTGGTAACAGTCCAGGTATATGATGTGGCAACGCAGCAGATCATCCAGATCGACCTGGGCCCGGAAACCGACCAGTACATCCCACGTATCATCTGGACAAAAGATCCCGGCAAACTGATCGTCCTTAGGCTCAACCGCCTGCAAAACCAACTCGACATCCTGCTTGCAGATGCCTCCACCGGCAAATCCGAGCTCGTCTACCGCGAAGAAAACCAATACTATATCGAGGAAAGTAATTACGATCATTTTATCTTTATTGATAACAACCGGTACCTCATGACCAGCGAGCGGTCAGGCTATTATCACATCTATCTGAATACCCTCGACCGGTCAACTAAATTTTTCCAGCTTACTTCAGGGAACTGGGATGTGACGGACATATATGGTTATGATGAAACAAACGGCCTGGTCTGGTTTGATGCAGCCTCTTCTTCCCCTATCAACCGCGAGTTATGGACTGTCGACCTGAAAGGGAACATGAAACAAGTGTCAAAAGAGGAAGGTACCCATCGGCCACAATTCAGCAGCAATTTTAAATATTATGTCGATAATTTCTCCGATGCCAATACGCCCGCGGTTTACACTGTTTATAAACCCAACGGAAAAGTGATACGCACCATCGAAGATAACCAGGCTCTCCGGAAAACCATAGAGGATTATAACTTCAGCAAAAAGGAGTTCTTTACCTTCACTACTACTGAAGGTGTTGAGTTGCATGGATGGAAAATTCTTCCTCCCGACTTCGATCCGGATAAAAAATACCCTGTATTAATGGACGTATATGGCGGACCAGGCTATCAGACCGTCACTAATTTTTACAGTCACGGCGATTTCACCTGGTATCAGATGCTGGCACAGAAAGGATACATCATCGCTTCAGTGGATAACAGGGGAACGGGAGCTCGCGGCCAGGAATTCAAAAAGATGACCTACCTGCAACTGGGCAAATACGAGACTATCGACCAGATCGAAGCAGCCAGGTATTTCGCCTCACAATCTTATGTTGACACCGCCAGGATCGGCATCTGGGGCTGGAGCTACGGCGGTTTTTTGTCGACACTCTGCATCACAAAAGGGGCAGATGTTTTCAGCATGGCTATGGCGGTGGCACCCGTTACTAACTGGCGCTATTATGATAATATCTATACCGAGCGCTTCATGCGTAAACCGCAGGATAATGCCAGCGGATACGATGACAACTCCCCTATCAACCACGTCGATAAACTCAAAGGCAAGTACCTCGTGATCCATGGAACAGGCGATGATAACGTGCATGTCCAGAACACAATGGACCTTATCTCTGCCCTGAACAAAGCCAACAAGCAATACAGCATGTTCCTGTATCCGAATAAGAATCATGGGATTTATGGAGGAAATACAAGGATGCATCTTTATACTTTAATGACAAATTTTATCCTGGAAAACCTGTAAACTGAAAATAATTAAAAATTAAAAATTAAAAATTAAAAATTATTGCTAATTTTGCACTCCTAAATTTTATTAGTAATAACCTTTTAAAGAAAGCGGGAAAATCGTATGATTATCGTTCCGGTAAAAGAAGGCGAAAGCATTGACAGGGCCTTGAAAAAATACAAGAGGAAATTTGAAAAAACTGGCGTTATAAAAGAATTACGCGATCGCCAACAATTCACCAAACCCTCCATTATTAAGCGCAAACAACGGTTGAAAGCTATTTACATCCAACAATTAAGAGAAGCACTGGATCAATAATTTTCATTTTTTTTGATATTTTTCTTAAGAAGAAATTTTATTTCAGATATTTTATTATTATATTTGGATTAAAGTTTCTTCTTATTTTTTTGGTGGATGACGAAGGATCGGTTTCTTGACTATATAACTTACGAAAAGCGCTATTCTCAACACACTATTGTTGCTTACCAGACTGACCTGGAGCAGTTTTTCACTTTTCTGACCAACCAGTATAATATTTCTGATATTAATAATGTAAACCACCAGATCATCCGGTCGTGGGTCGTCAGCCTGATGGAAAGTGGCAATACAGCCAGAACCGTCAACCGGAAAATAACCACCTTAAAATCTTACTTCAAATTTCTTGTCAAAGAAGGATCAATACAGGAAAACCCCATGAACCGGGTTGTTGCTCCGAAGACTTCCCAAAGGCTGCCGGTTTTCGTGGAGCAGGAAAGCATGAAGATTCTTTTTGAAGAAGTTGATTTTGGCGAAGGTTACCCAGCCATCCGTGACCGGTTGATCATGGAACTGTTTTACGCAACCGGGATGCGGTTATCTGAACTGATCAACCTGAAAGATGCAGACATTGACCTGTATAAAAATGCACTTAAAGTTACGGGCAAGCGCAATAAACAGCGGATAATCCCGTTCTCTGCTAATCTGGTCAATATGCTCCGTGAATACCTTGAAATGAAGAGAAAGACATTCCCGGTGAACGAGCAGGACACTCACCTTTTCCTGACAAATAAAGGTGAAAAGCTCTACCCCAAAATGGTTTATCGCATGGTGCACCATTACCTCAACCTGGTTACCACAATCAGCAAGTGCAGTCCGCATGTGATCCGTCATACTTTTGCCACGCACATGCTGAATAATGGTGCCGACCTCAATGCCATCAAAGAAATCCTGGGTCATGCCAACCTTGCGGCAACCCAGGTCTATACCCATAATACGATTGAAAAGCTTAAATCAATATATAAACAGGCCCATCCCAGGGCTTAACCTAAATATGGAGGATTTACTTATGAGATTAAACATCAATGCTGTTCATTTCAAGGCTGACAAGAAACTTATCGCCTTTATCAAGGAGAAGATGGAAAAGATCACCCAGGTATTCGAAGGGGTAATCGACACAGAGGTATCGCTTAAAGTCGAAAATTCGGATATGCGGGAGAATAAGATTACGGAGATCCTGGTAACCATACCAGGGAATAATTTCTATGTTAAAAAACAAAGTGCAACATTCGAAGAGTCTGCAGATGAAGCTGTTGAAGCGCTGAGACGGCAGTTAAAGAAATATAAGGAAAAGGTAAGGGGTAATCACTAACTGGAGCTTCCTCAATAAAATCATTCATCAATCATAGAACCCAATAGACAAGGTCGAAACAGGGAATTTGGCTGTGAAATACATTTTTTTATGAAAAAAATGAGTTTCCTCAAAAAGTTTGCGCCCAAAATGTGAACTTAGCAGTTTACCAAGACTTCAAGACACATATGGACGCAAACTCAACGACTATTCATCGTTTCAAGATGCAAGTTAATAAATTTTCAGGAATCATTTCAAAAGGTTTGCAAAAAACCAAACGTCGGTTGGTCAAGGAGGTCATATACGGCATACAGGCTTCCAAAGATGTAAAGCTCTCCAACATAAGTCGGGCGTTAAAAGAGGATATTCCTCTGATAAAAACCGAAGACCGGTTAAGCCGAAATATGGGAGCATTTGATCTGACGGAACATGTGAACAATCAGATCTTACGTTTAGCTGATGATAAAATAGATGATTCAATGGTTATCGCCATTGATCCGGGTGATATAATGAAACCATACGCAAAAGCAATGGAGAATCTTTGTGGTATATATGATGGTAGTGAACACACCAGCGCAAATGGTTATCACCTTTGCCAGGTAACAGCGGCAAATTTATCACACGACCGTATCGTGCCATTGTATTGTGAAGCATACTCGAGTGAGGCCAAAGATTATCCTGGTTCTACGGAAAAATTAATGGAGGTCATTTCTCGTGTGACGGCATACACCAAGAAAAGAGGCACATGGGCAATAGACAGACAGGGTGATGATATTGATCTGATGAAGTATTTTCTTCAGGAGGAATTGCAATTTGTAACCCGATTAAAAATGAATCGGTATCTACACTTTGACCACAATATTAATAAGCAGGTAAAGGCTGAACGAATTCATCATCATGTTAGGTTGATCCATAAAGCGCATATTTATATAACAAAGGATGGGAAAGAGGAGTTTTTACATCTGAATTTTGGGGCGACTGTAGTGGCCTTACCTGATGATCCATCGCATTGGTATACGCTTGTCATTGTTGAAGGGTTTGGCAAACAACCGATGCTTTTGTTAACAAACAAGTTGGTAAACACTTACAAATCTGAAGAGCTTTGGCGCATTGTGGAAATTTATCTTACCCGTTGGAAATGCGATGAATGTTATCGCTATATAAAACAATCTTATAACCTCGAAGATTTTCGGGTTATGAGTTATAAATCCATCCGCAATATAGTTGTATTAGTTCACGCAATAGCTTATTTTACATGCATTTACATGGGACTCTCGTTAAAACTTACTGTGATGATTCAGAAAATATTTATCTTGTCAAAGAGGTTATTTGGAGTCCCAACATTCTTTAATTATGCTATGGCTGATGGAATCTTCGAATTGTTGAAATCCTCCAGATCCGGTATCATAAAGTTTAAAGGACGAATGGGCAAAGGTTACGATGATTTTCAACTATCTTTATTCCTTGACTAATTTTTGAGGAAACTCCAGTCACTAAATATATTTATCATGATTTAGAAATTTTCTTTTGTTAATTCAACAATAATGTCTATTTTTGCAGACCTTTTTCGAAAGGTCTGCTTTTTTATGTTCTTTGCATAATGCCGATGTAGCTCAGCTGGCCAGAGCAGCTGATTTGTAATCAGCCGGTCGGCGGTTCGAATCCGTCCATCGGCTCAAATTGAGAACAAATCAGAGCACTTTAATGGGGAGATTCCAGAGCGGTCAAATGGGGCAGACTGTAAATCTGTTGGCTACGCCTTCGGAGGTTCGAATCCTCCTCTCCCCACCACCTCGCGGAAGTAGCTCATTTGGTAGAGCGACAGCCTTCCAAGCTGTAGGTAGCGGGTTCGAGACCCGTCTTCCGCTCCCAGGCCTTTGTAGCTCAGGGGTAGAGCACTTCCTTGGTAAGGAAGGGGTCATGAGTTCAATTCTCATCAAAGGCTCTTAAATAATTTATAGTAAATAAATAACTTTTTAATTTTTAAACATTATTCGATATGGCTAAAGAAACCTTTCAACGTACTAAACCGCACGTGAATATCGGCACGATTGGTCACGTTGACCATGGAAAGACCACCCTTACTGCAGCCATCACCCTGAACTTGCAGGATAAAGGTCTTGCCACTTTTAAATCGTTCGATGAGATTGATAATGCCCCTGAAGAAAAAGCCAGAGGTATAACGATCAACACGGCTCACATAGAATACGAAACTACTAACCGTCATTACGCGCACGTTGACTGTCCGGGCCACGCCGACTATGTTAAGAACATGGTTACCGGTGCTGCCCAGATGGATGGCGCTATCCTTGTGGTGGCTGCTACTGATGGTCCAATGCCCCAGACGCGTGAGCATATTCTTCTCGCACGCCAGGTAGGTGTTCCCAAGATCGTTGTATTCATGAGCAAGGTGGATATGGTTGATGACGAAGAACTTATCGACCTGGTAGATATGGAAATCCGTGAACTTCTCACCTTCTACGGGTTTGATGGCGATAATACGCCTGTGATCCGCGGATCAGCCCTGGGTGCTTTGAATAAAGAGCCTAAATGGATTGAAAAGATCTGGGAACTGATGGAAGCATGTGACACATGGATCCCGCTGCCAAAGCGTGATATTGACAAGCCTTTCCTGATGCCTGTTGAAGACGTGTTCTCCATCACGGGCCGCGGCACCGTCGCTACCGGAAGGATTGAACAAGGTGTTATTAAAGTCGGTGAAGCAGTAGAAATTATCGGTCTCGGCGCTGAAAAACTAAAATCAGTCGTCACCGGTGTCGAAATGTTCCGCAAAATCCTTGACCGCGGTGAAGCCGGTGACAATGCCGGTCTGCTGCTCAGAGGTATTGACAAGGATTCAGTTCGTCGTGGCCAGGTTATTGCTGCCCCGGGTTCCATTACTCCTCATACCCACTTTAAAGCTCAGGTGTATATCCTGAAAAAAGAAGAAGGTGGACGTCATACGCCGTTCCACGATAAATATCGTCCTCAGTTCTACTTCAGGACTACAGACGTTACAGGTGAGATCCAACTGCCGGAGGGTGTTGAAATGATCATGCCAGGCGATAACCTTGCCATCACCGTGAAACTGATTCACGAAGTGGCTATGGATAAAGGTTTACGCTTTGCCATCCGTGAAGGTGGAAGGACAGTTGGCGCAGGACAGGTAATTGAAATAATTGCATAATTGGTAGGTAATTTCCCGGCCATACGAATACATGACCGGGATCGAACCTGCTTTGAGCTTACGGGTGTAGCTCAATTGGCAGAGTAGTGGTCTCCAAAACCATTGGTTGTAGGTTCGAGTCCTACCACCCGTGCAAAACGCATAAGTTAAATGGCAAATAAAATCCAGGCGTACCTTAAAGAAAGTTACGACGAACTTAAACACAAAACCTCCTGGCCTACATGGAGTGAGCTGCAAAGTAGTGCTATTGTGGTATCTGTCGCTTCCCTGATAATCGCTTTAGTCGTTTATTTGATGGATATCTCATTGAGAACATTATTAACCCAGTTTTATAAACTGTTTTAATAATGATAGTACTACTGAATTTTAATTTAACCTGAATAATTTAATTTTTTCATCCTAAGGGATAAGTATGGGCGAACAGGTCAAAAAGTGGTATGTAGTACGGGCAGTCAGCGGTAAGGAAAAAAAGGTGAAAGAGTATATCGAGAGCGAGATCAACCGCCTTGGATTACAGGATTTCCTTTCGCAGGTGCTCATCCCTACTGAAAAAGTTTACCAGGTACGGAAAGGAAAGAAAATCAGCAAAGAAAGGAATTATTTTCCCGGATATGTGCTGATCGAAGCTGCCCTGGTGGGCGAGTTAACGCACATCATCCGGAATATCCCTAATGTTCTGGGATTTCTGGGGACAGGCAATGAGCCGAGCCCAATGCGCGCCAGCGAAGTCAAACGTATACTCGGAAAAGTGGATGAGTTGGCCGAGCAGAGCGAAGGCATCAATGTTCCTTTCATCGTGGGTGAAACCGTTAAGGTGGTCGATGGCCCTTTCAACAGTTTTTCCGGTGTGATCGAAGAGATCAACGAGGAAAAAAAGAAACTGAAGGTAATGGTCAAGATCTTCGGACGGAAAACCCCGCTGGAACTGACTTTCATGCAGGTGGAAAAAGAATGACACAGGTTATCCTTTAATTAATTAACATTTCAATCTTTTAATAGCATGGCAAAAGAAGTTGCTGGAATGATCAAACTGCAAATCAAAGGGGCAGCTGCTAACCCTTCTCCCCCGGTTGGTCCTGCACTTGGTTCAAAAGGCGTGAACATCATGGAGTTTTGTAAACAGTTCAACGCCCGTACCCAGGATCAGCCCGGGAAATTACTCCCGGTGATTATCACGGTGTACAGGGATAAGAGCTTTGATTTCGTGATCAAACACCCCCCTGTTGCAGTGCAGTTGATGGAAATGGCCAAAGTCACCAAAGGATCAGCCGAATCAAACCGCACAAAGATTGGATCGGTAACCTGGGACCAGGTCAAGATAATTGCCGAAGATAAAATGGTGGACTTGAATTGTTTTACGATCGAATCAGCTATGACGATGGTTGCTGGCACTGCCAGAAGCATGGGCCTCACCATTAAAGGCGATTCACCGGTCTCTGAGCAATAAACGGGTATATCATTATTCGTGAATTTAACATTAACGAAGTAAAACAATGGCTAAACTAACCAAAAAACAAAAGGAATCCCTGACGAAGTTTGATAAGGCGAAATCCTACGGGCTAAATGAAGCAGTAGAGGTTGTGAAAGGGATTACTTATACAAGCTTTGATGCTTCCGTTGACCTCGATGTCCGGTTGGGCGTTGATCCTCGAAAGGCTAACCAGATGGTTCGCGGTATCGTTACCCTGCCCCATGGCACCGGTAAGACGGTTCGCGTTCTGGCTCTCGTTACGCCCGACAAGGAAGAGGAAGCCATAGCAGCTGGTGCTGATTTTGTCGGACTTGAGGATTACATTGATAAAATCAAGCAAGGTTGGACCGACATTGATGTCGTGATAACCATGCCTCAGGTAATGCCTAAAATAGGCCCCCTTGGAAAGATCCTCGGCCCCCGCGGTCTCATGCCTAATCCTAAAACAGGTACGGTAACAATCGACGTGGCCAAGGCAATCAAGGAAGTGAAAGCAGGTAAAATCGACTTTAAAGTCGATAAATATGGCATCATCCATGCCTCTATCGGAAAAGTGTCCTTCGAAAATGAACAACTCGTGGATAACGCGAGAGAATTACTGCAGACGATTCTTAAACTGAAGCCGACTGCAGCCAAAGGAACCTATATGAAGAGCGTGTATATGTCAAGTACGATGAGCCCGGGAATTCAAATCGAGCCCAAATCCTTAACAACAGTGTAATAACCAAAATTAAGCAAGACAGAGTCATGACAAGAGAAGAAAAAGATCAAATGATCGACTCATTGGCGGAAACACTGAAGAGTAGTAATACAGTCTATCTCACAGATATTTCAAAACTGAATTCAAGCAACTCCACCAGGTTGCGCTCGCTTTGCTTTAAAAGAAATGTGACGCTACAGGTGGTGAAGAATACTTTGCTTAAGAAAGCTATGGAAAAGTCTGAAAAAAACTTTGAAGGTCTTTTCGGAATTTTACATGGTCCTACATCCTTGATGATATCTGATTCGGGCAATGTCCCGGCAAAACTAATCAAAGAGTTCAGAAAGACCTCTGACAAACCCATTCTGAAAGGTGCTTATGTGCAAGAGATGGTGTTTGTTGGTGATGATCAGCTGGATTTATTGATGGCGCTCAAATCGAAAAATGAACTGATCGCCGATGTCTTGGCATTACTTCAGTCACCCGTTAAAAATGTTATTTCCGGCCTGCAATCAGGCGGCCATAAGCTTTCAGGTATCCTGAAAACTTTATCGGAAAAGGAAGCATAACAAAACAGAATTATTTAAAATTAAAATTGTAAACGTTTAAAAAATAATAAAAAATGGCAGATTTAAAAGCTTTCGCAGAAAAGTTGGTAAACTTAACCGTAAAAGAAGTCAACGATTTAGCACAGATCCTCAAAGAAGAATATGGAATTGAACCGGCCGCAGCAGCCGCAGTGATTGCAGCACCGGGAGCAGCAACGGGTGGCGAAGCCGCTGTCGCTGAAGAAAAGACCACCTTCGATGTGATCCTGAAACATGCAGGACAAGCCAAGCTTGGCGTTGTTAAACTCGTGAAGGAATTGACCAGCCTTGGTCTCAAGGAATCCAAAGAACTTGTTGATGCAGCTCCCAAGGCCATCAAAGAAGGAGTCTCCAGGGATGAGGCTGAAGCACTGAAGAAACAGCTTGAAGAAGCTGGCGCAGAAGTTGAAGTTAAGTAGATCTGATGAACAGGCTAGAAATATTTAGCCGTTCTATTATCGGGCCTGGTTCCGCTTTTGGCGGATCAGCCTCGTCCCCTTTAACATCATCTATCAATTCTTAATGTGCTAAACCGCCCCAACTGGGCATAAAACATAAAACCTTGGCATCGAAAAAAGCTGTAAGATTCAATTTCGGATCTTCAAAAGTCAAAGCTAATTACCCTGATTTTCTCGAAATCCAGCTTCAATCCTTCAAGGATTTCATCCAGCTCGAAACGAATCCGGAAGACCGTGTAAATGAAGGACTCTACAAGGTTTTCAGCGAAAATTTCCCGATTACGGACGCCAGGAATAACTTCGTCCTTGAATTCCTCGATTATTTTGTGGACCCACCACGTTATACTATTGAGGAATGCATGGAACGCGGGCTTACCTATTCCGTGCCGCTGAAAGCCAAACTTAAACTATATTGTACGGATCCTGAACATGAAGATTTTGAGACGATTATCCAGGATGTTTACCTTGGCATGATCCCCTACATGACTCCCAAAGGCACTTTTGTCATAAACGGGGCCGAACGTGTAGTGGTTTCCCAATTGCACCGGTCGCCGGGAGTTTTCTTCGGCACCAGCACTCATGCCAATGGAACCCAACTCTTCTCAGCCAGGATCATTCCTTTTAAAGGATCATGGATCGAGTTCACGACCGATATCAATAATGTCATGTATGCTTACATCGACAGGAAGAAAAAATTACCTGTCACGACATTACTTCGGGCTATCGGTTATGAGACCGATAAGGATATCCTGGAAATTTTCCACCTGGCCGAAGAGGTGAAAGTGAACAAGACTAACGTAAAGAAGGTCATCGGCCGGAAACTGGCTGCCCGCGTTGTCAGGGCATGGGTTGAAGATTTTGTCGATGAAGATACGGGTGAAGTCGTTTCTATCGAACGTACCGAAGTACTGATTGAAAGGGAAATCGTTATTGAGAAAGAGCATGCCGAATTGATCCTCGAATCAGGTGTAGACACTTTTCTTCTTCACAAAGAAGATGTCAATACCCTGGAATATGCCATCATCTTTAATACACTCCAGAAAGATACCGCTAATTCGGAAAAAGAAGCTGTGGAGTATATTTACCGCCAGCTTAGAAATGCTGAACCGCCTGATGAAGAAACGGCAAGGGGTATCATTGAAAAATTGTTCTTTTCCGAAAAAAGATATGACCTGGGTGATGTCGGACGTTACAGGATCAACACTAAACTTGGACTTGATGTTGATCATTCCATCAAGGTCCTCACAAAAGAAGATATTATATCGATCATCAAATACCTGGTCGAACTTTCCAACTCTAAAACGGAAGTTGATGATATCGATCACCTTAGCAACCGTAGGGTCAGGACGGTAGGCGAACAGCTTTCAGCCCAGTTTGGTGTGGGCCTTGCCCGTATGGCCAGGACTATCCGGGAAAGGATGAACGTCAGGGATAATGAAGTGTTCACTCCCATGGACCTCATCAATGCCAAGACTTTATCATCAGTAATTAACTCATTCTTCGGAACTAACCAGCTGTCGCAGTTCATGGATCAGACAAATCCATTATCTGAGCTGACCCACAAACGCAGGATATCTGCCCTTGGCCCGGGTGGTCTCTCAAGAGAAAGAGCCGGTTTCGAGGTCAGGGACGTTCACTATACACACTACGGCCGTCTTTGCACGATCGAAACCCCGGAAGGACCGAATATCGGGCTTATCTCATCGCTCTGCGTTTTTGCTAAAGTCAACAACCTGGGATTTATCGAAACCCCCTATAAAAGGGTTGAAAATGGCCAGGTTATGCTGAATGAGCCTCCGATCTTCCTGAGTGCTGAAGAAGAAGAAAAGAAGATCATCGCACAGGCCAGTGCACCATTGCAAGATGATGGCACATTCCTGAAGGAAAAGGTCAAAGTCCGTTATCAGGCCGATTACCCGATCATTGCACGGCATGAGGTCGACCTTATGGATACCGCCCCAAACCAAATCGCTTCGATCGCTGCATCACTCATTCCCTTCCTCGAACATGACGATGCCAACAGGGCACTGATGGGATCAAACATGATGCGCCAGGCCGTCCCGTTGCTGGAACCTGAAGTACCGCTGGTCGGCACGGGCATTGAAACCGATGTGGTCCGCGATTCCCGCGTTCTGATCAACGCTGAAGGCGATGGTTATGTAGAATATGTTGATGCCAAGGAAATTGTCATCCGGTATACCCGCGATGAAATGGAAAAGCTCGTCAGTTTTGAAGACGATATCAAACGTTATGAGCTGATAAAGTTCCTGCGTACCAATCAGAATACCTGCGTTAACCTACGGCCGATCGTCCGCAAAGGCGATAAGGTATTAAAAGGACAAGTACTTTGTGAAGGTTATGCTACCAAGAATGGCGAACTGGCTCTCGGCCGGAACCTGATGGTGGCATTCATGCCCTGGAAAGGCTATAACTTTGAAGATGCCGTTGTTATAAACGAGAAGGTAGTCAAGGAAGATATCTTTACTTCGATCCATATTGAGGAATTCACACTTGAAGTCCGTGATACTAAAAGAGGTATAGAAGAGCTTACCAACGATATTCCCAACGTAAGTGCTGAAGCCACTAAGGATCTCGATGAAAATGGCCTTATCCGCATCGGTGCTGAAGTTAGGGAAGGTGATATCCTGATCGGGAAGATCACTCCAAAAGGAGAAAGTGACCCGACCCCTGAAGAGAAGTTGCTACGTGCCATCTTCGGTGATAAAGCCGGCGATGTAAAAAATGCCTCTTTGAAAGCGCCTCCGGCAATGAAAGGCGTGGTCATCGAAAATAAATTGTTTTCAAGGGTAATTAAAGACCGCAAGTCAAGGGCCAAGGAAAAAGATGTCCTGAAAGAACTTGATGACCAGATGCACAAAGAAACCAACGACTTGAAATCAAAGCTTGTTGATAAGCTGATGATCCTGGTCAGTGGTAAAACTTCCCAGGGTGTTTATAACAACTTCAAGGAAGAAGTGGTCCCCAAAAAGGCCAAATTTACCCAAAAAATGCTGATGGTGCTGGATTATGGCAGCATCAACCCGAATCGCTGGACCTCAGATAAAGAAAAGAATGATCTGATCAAGGTTTTGATCAACAACTACAATATTAAGCATAAAGAGTTGCAAGGCAGATTTAACAGGATGAAATTCCAGTCGACTGTCGGCGATGACCTTCCTAACGGGATTGTGCAAATGGCTAAAGTTTACGTTGCCCGCAAGCGGAAACTGCAGGTTGGCGACAAGATGTCGGGTCGGCACGGAAACAAGGGTATTGTAGCAAAGATTGTCCGGCAGGAAGACATGCCGTTCCTTGAAGATGGGACACCGGTCGATATCGTCCTTAACCCACTCGGTGTTCCCAGCCGTATGAACCTGGGACAAATCTATGAAACCGTTCTCGGCTGGGCCGGTCACAAGCTTGGTATGACCTATAGCACCCCGATTTTTGATGGTGCAAGCTATACGCAGATCAATGATTTGATGGAGAAAGCAGGTTTGCCTAAAGATGGAAAAGTATTTCTATATGACGGCGAAACAGGCGAAAGGTTCCATCAGCCAACTACTGTCGGGTTTATCTATATGCTGAAACTGCACCACATGGTGGAAGATAAAATCCACGCCCGTTCCATCGGACCTTACTCCCTGATTACGCAGCAACCGCTTGGTGGTAAAGCACAGTTTGGGGGACAGCGTTTCGGTGAAATGGAAGTCTGGGCACTTGAAGCATTTGGTGCTTCCAACATCCTTCAGGAAATACTTACCGTCAAATCGGACGATGTACAGGGAAGGGCAAAAGCTTATGAAACGATCGTTAAGGGCGAAAATATGCCTAAAGCGAGCATCCCTGAATCCTTCAACGTTTTGGTACACGAACTCAGAGGTCTTGGCCTCGAAGTGAGATTCGAATAATTTCAAGTAACAATTAAATCACTTATACATGGCCTTCAGAAGAGAATCCAATACTACAATTGATTTTAACAGCATAACTATCAGCTTAGCTTCTCCTGAATCCATCCTTGAGCGCTCTTACGGAGAAGTGCTGAAACCCGAAACCATCAATTACCGGACTTACAAACCTGAACGTGACGGACTTTTTTGTGAAAGGATCTTCGGACCGGTTAAGGACTATGAATGCCATTGCGGGAAATATAAACGCATTCGTTACAAAGGCATCATTTGCGATCGTTGCGGGGTGGAAGTTACGGAGAAAAAAGTCAGGAGGGAAAGGACTGGTCACATCCAGCTCGTTGTTCCTGTCGCACACATCTGGTTTTTTCGTTCGCTACCTAATAAAATCGGCGCCCTTCTGGGACTTCCTTCCAAAAAAATGGATTCGATCATCTATTATGAGAAATATGTCGTCATCAAACCGGGGATAAAAGAAAAAGACGGGTTGAAGGAGTTGGATTTCCTTTCAGAAGAAGAGTATTTTGATATTGTTGATAACCTGCCGGCAGATAACGCGCATCTTGACGATTCTGATCCAAATAAGTTCATTGCAAAAATGGGTGCTGAAGCGCTTTTTGATCTTTTGGAGAGGCTGGACCTTGACAAAGTTTCTTATGACCTGCGCCATAAAGCCAATACTGAAACCTCTCAGCAGCGTAAACAGGAAGCTCTGAAACGGCTCCAGGTTTATGAAGCATTCCGCGATGCCCGTACCCGTTCTGAAAACCGCCCGGGTTGGATGATCATGAAAATCGTACCGGTGATACCCCCTGAGCTTCGCCCGCTGGTGCCCCTTGATGGTGGCAGATTTGCAACATCCGACCTCAATGACCTCTATCGCAGGGTGATCATCAGGAATAACCGCCTCAAGCGACTGATCGAGATCAAAGCGCCAGATGTCATCATGCGTAATGAGAAACGTATGCTCCAGGAAGCTGTCGACTCCCTGCTGGACAACTCCAGAAAGGTCAGTGCAGTCAAGACAGAATCAAACAGGCCGTTGAAATCACTCAGCGATAGCCTGAAAGGTAAGCAAGGCCGTTTTCGTCAGAATTTACTCGGTAAACGTGTCGATTATTCCGGCCGTTCAGTTATCGTGGTTGGCCCGGAGCTAAAACTTAATGAGTGCGGTCTTCCGAAAGACATGGCGGCTGAGTTATTCAAACCCTTTATCATCAGGAAACTCCTCGAAAGAGGCATAGTGAAGACGGTCAAATCAGCGAAGAAGATCGTCGACCGGAAAGATGCCGTTGTCTGGGATATCCTCGAAAACATTCTGAAAGGCCACCCGGTTCTCCTGAACCGTGCCCCTACCCTTCACAGGCTCGGTATCCAGGCCTTCCAGCCTAAACTTATTGAGGGTAAAGCCATCCAGTTGCACCCATTGGTATGTACCGCGTTTAACGCTGACTTCGACGGTGACCAGATGGCTGTCCACGTACCATTGGGCAATGCAGCCATTTTGGAAGCCCAGATCCTCATGCTTGCTTCACATAACATTCTGAACCCAGCCAATGGCGCTCCAATCACTGTTCCTTCACAGGACATGGTATTGGGTCTTTATTATATGACCAAAGGCAGAAAATCTACCCGGGAATATCCAGTCAAGGGCGAAGGGAAACGCTTCTATTCGCCTGAAGAAGTAATCATCGCGTTCAATGAGAACAAACTTGATCTTCATGCCAATATATTTGTGAAAGTCGAAGACCTGGTTGATGGTCAACCCGTTAACCAGATCGTTGAAACAACTACAGGAAGGGTCCTTTTTAACCAGGTCGTTCCCGGGGAAATGGGATACATCAACCAATTGCTGACTAAAAAGGCTTTGCGTGATATTATCGGGGATATCCTGAAATCAACAGGTACGAAGAAAACTTCCGATTTCCTGGATAATATCAAAAACCTTGGATTCATTATGGCTTTCAAAGGAGGTCTGTCTTTTAACCTTGGCGATGTGATCATCCCGGAGGTCAAAGAATCTTTCATTGAAGAAGCCAACCAGGAAGTTGATGAGGTTCTCAGCAACTACAACATGGGTTTCATCACTAATAATGAACGTTATAACCAGATCATCGATATCTGGACCCATACAAACTCCAGACTAACCCAGCAGGTGATGAAAGAAATTTCCCTGGATAAGGGAGGTTTTAATCCGATCTTTATGATGCTCGACTCAGGTGCGAGAGGTTCTAAAGAACAGATCCGCCAGTTGTCAGGCATGAGGGGTCTGATGGCCAAACCACAGAAATCCGGGGCAACAGGAGGTGAAATTATCGAAAACCCGATCTTATCCAACTTCAAAGAAGGATTATCAGTTCTTGAATACTTCATTTCCACCCATGGCGCCCGTAAAGGTCTTGCCGATACAGCTCTTAAAACAGCAGATGCCGGTTACCTGACCCGACGCCTGGTCGATGTTTCGCAGGATGTCATTATTTCGGAAGATGACTGCGGCACCCTAAGGGGAATCACAATCTCTGCCCTAAAAAAGAATGAGGAGACCGTGGAATCCCTTTACGACCGGATCCTTGGCCGGGTTACCCTGCATGATATCTTCCATCCTAATACCGGCGAACTGATTGCAAGGACAGGCCACCAGCTCACTGAAGACAAATGTAAAATCATCGAAGAATCCCCGATAGAATCGGTCGAGATTCGTTCCGTGCTTACCTGTGAATCCAAGCAGGGTGTATGCGCAAGATGTTATGGAAGGAACCTCGCTACGGGAAGAATGATCCAGGAGGGCGAGGCAGTCGGTGTTATCGCTGCCCAGTCAATCGGTGAGCCTGGAACACAGCTGACCCTGCGTACTTTCCACGTTGGGGGTACTGCTTCTAACGTTGCGATTATTTCGAAAATTGAAGCTAAATACGATGGTTTCCTCGAAATTGACGAACTCAGGTTTGTAACCTATACCAACAAGGAAGGCAAAAGCTATGATGTGGTGATTGGCCGTTCTGCTGAAATGAGGATCATTGATAAACACACCAAGATTGTCCTTGCTTCTGGTCATATTCCCTATGGAGCTAACCTTTATTTTAAGGAAAACACGGAAGTTAAAAAAGGCAGCCTGATCAGCGACTGGGATCCTTTCAATGCTGTGATCCTTGCCGAAGTTAAAGGCACTATCCAATATGAAAATATCGTTGAAGGGAAAACTTACCGTATTGAATCTGATGAGCAGACCGGTTATGTAGATAAGGTTGTAATAGAACCTCGTCAGAAACTCAAGAATCCGACGATCAATATTGTCTCCGGCGATGGTGAAGTCGTTAAATCTTATGACATCCCAGTTGGAGCACGTATCGTGGTTGAAGACGGACAGGACATCAAAGCGGGTGAGCCGCTGGTAAAAATCCCCAGGGCAATCGGGAAAACCGGTGATATCACTGGTGGTTTGCCCAGAGTTACCGAACTCTTTGAGGCCAGGAACCCATCCGAGCCGGCTGTTGTGGCTGAAATCGACGGTGTGGTTACGATCAGCAAAAAGCTGAAAAGAGGCAACCGTGAGGTGGTCATTACTTCGAAAACCGGAGAAGAGAAACATTATCTCGTCCCAACGACGAAACAGGTCCTTGCCCAGGAAAATGACTATATTCGTGCTGGAACATCCCTTTCCGAAGGTGAGATTTCACCTTCAGATATATTGGCTATCAAAGGTCCGATGAAGGTTCAGGAATATATCGTCAATGAAGTGCAGGAAGTTTACCGTTTGCAGGGTGTGAAGATCAACGACAAGCATTTTGAAGTGATTGTCAGGCAGATGATGAGAAAAGTTGAAGTGGAAGATCCCGGCGATACGAGATTCCTTGAAGGCGAACTGGTCAATAAAACCGATTTCCAGGATGAAAATGATGATGTCTTCGGAAAGAAAGTTGTGGTTGATCCGGGCAATTCGCTTACATACCGGGCAGGTCAGATCGTTAGTGCGAGGAAGCTGCGGGATGAGAATTCCATGCTGAAACGTAAAGACAAGCGCCTGATTGACTCCAGGGATGCCCGCCCTGCAACTGGACGCCAGGTTATCCAGGGAATCACTCGTGCATCATTGCAGACCAATAGTTGGATTTCTGCCGCTTCATTCCAGGAAACCACCAAAGTGCTGACTCAGGCAGCCATCCAGGCCAAGACCGACGAGCTAAAAGGCTTGAAAGAAAATGTCATCGTTGGCCATAAGATCCCCGCCGGGACAGGATTACGGAAATATGAAGATATCATTGTCGGTTCACGTGAAGAATACGAAGAAATCATGGCAAGCAAAGAGGATTTCGATGATGAACCGGAGGATGAATTGTAGATTTAATTTTAAAAGCAAATGACCATGTCAGATAACAAACCGAAGAACCAGATCAATATTGAGCTGGGAGAAGATCAGGCCGAGGGTACTTACGCGAATCTCGCCATGATCTCGCATTCTCATTCTGAGTTCATCATTGATTTTATAAAGATGATGCCTGGAATGCCCAAAGCCAAAGTTAAATCCAGGGTGATCCTGACGCCACAACATGCCAAACGCCTGTTACGTGCCTTGAAAGAGAACGTCGGCAAGTATGAAAGCATGTATGGCAATATTGAAACACCGGAAGGATCGGATGGGCTTCCGCCTTTCCACCTTGGAGGCCCCACGGCTCAAGCTTAAAAAATCAAACGGAAAGTCCCATCGCCTTCAAGGACAGCAACCTCAAGGCTTTCTACAAGGTGCTTATACTTTCGGAAAACTTCTTTTGGCTGCTTTTCTCCATTTATATACATCGCACGTGAATCCAGATCTATTACGTACTTTTTACGCGGAATAGCAAGGCCATCATCAATAAGTTCCTGACGGATTATCTTTTCAGCAGGAGGAGCCCCGTATTCATGAGAAAATTCTCTCATTGGCGGAGCAGGAGCAGGAAACAATTGCTGATCCTTTTCAAAATCTTTCAATTTAAATTCATACTCCCGAAGTGCTCTATCATATTTATCTGACCATTTCATCTGATCATCATTGTAATAATCATACTTTAAATCTGGCATTTCGGGAATCTCAGGAAATTCCGGAACATCAAATCCATAGAATTGAAATCCTCCGTCCGTAACAATGGATGTATCATAACCTTCAGGGATCCAAAGTATTGTATCACCTTTGATAACCTTAAAGTAATTTCCTGATTTGATGATTACTACTTTCCGCATGCTATCGAGTTGCTCTGAATTTTTTTTCAGGATAATCACCTCTTTTTCATAATCATTCCGGGCATTTTCCCATTCCCCGATATTCTTGTCCAGCGTTTCAACGAAAACTTTAATATCTCTGTCATCCGTGGCATCAGTTGAATCTGTATAAACTTTCACAATCACCTTTCCGGATTTGGATGTAGCAATGATTGTATCAGGGGTTTCAGGATTGACAGGCATTAAATTAAAAATCCTTTCTCCTGATTCACGACCAGTAAGGTCAAATGTGCTGGGGATAAATGACAAGGCATTTAGTGATAGGGTAAAGATCAGGCCGACAAGTAAAATGAAGGCAATGATCCCCTCGCTGAGACCCTTTCTGAGTTTCACCGGGGTAAGCAATCTTTTCACCCTGAAGAGAAGTTTTTTCTTTGAACCGGCCATAGCATTGGCCAATAACGTTGATTGCGAATTTAAATCTTCCATAGTTGTTAATGCTTTGATATAGTTTAGATGATCATGATTAACGCTGATAGCAATGTCATCGCAGATATGCTCCCTTTCCTGCCTGATCAGTCCTGATAACCACCAGGTAACAGGATGATAAAAGAACAGCAGTTCGATGACCGATTGGATAACATTTAAGAGGTAATCTTTTCTCATGATATGAGCCATTTCATGTAAGAGAATGGCGTCAATCAACTGCGGGGGAATGCCTGACAAGGTTCCGATCGGCAAAAGAATAACAGGTTTGAGGTACCCGATCGTCAGCGGTATCCGGGCAATGGCTGACTCAGCCAGTCTGACACGTTTTTGCAATCCTATCCTGTGAGAAAGCCTGAGCAAATTAGCATTCCAATGCTCTTCAACCGGATAGACCTGGTAGTTTTTCAGCCGGTAAACATAAAGCAATGATCCGGAAAATCTTAGAAGGAAAATAAAAAAACCTATAAACCAAAACAATACTAACCACCCTGCCTGATTTTCGAAAATATTTACAGTATGAACATACCAGGCATCGTATGTCCCGCTCTCAACGATAGTTGGCATTTCAGGCAGAATGTTGTTTTCAGGGAGCCCTGAAATAGCAGAAGCTTCATTCCTGGGATTATCTTTTACATTTTCAGGGTGGTAAGTGTACAGGAAGGTTGCTGTGAAGAAAACAGGTATAAGCATCAGAAATATATAAAGGATCATATAGCGAATACCAGGCCTGTGCTTGCGCAGGATTATCAATAGCCCCATTGCTATCAAAGCAATAAGCCCTCCCTGCCAGACAGAGTGGAATAAGGTCCAGGCAAAAGCACGGATAAACTCTTCTGATAATATAGATTCAAAGAAGTTCATCGTTTATCTCCTTCCAGCTTTTGGATGAGTTCTTTGATTTCCTGCAGCTCAACATCTGAAGTCTTATGATTGCCAAGTGCCTGAAGCACTAATTTAGAAGCCGATCCTCCAAAAGCGATTTCAAGCAGACGGTCGAGCATCCGTACCTGGGTATCCTCCTGTTTGGCCAGGGCATAATAAATATGTGTCCGGCCTTCCATTACCCTTTCTACCATACCTTTTTCAGTCATGATTTGCATCAGTTTCAGGGTTGTTGTGTAGCCGACATTTTTATTTTGTTTCATTTCGTCGTTCACAAATCTCACCGTTGAGGGGCCATTTTTCCAGAGAATCGAGAGGATTTCCAGTTCGGATTCTGTTGGTTTGAAAGTCTTTTCGATTTGGGTCATATTTATTTAATTACGAATTAATTCGTACAACAAAGATACATGAAGAGTACCCTGAAGTCAATTCTATTTACGAATTTTTTCGTAAAAAATGTTAAAATATCATCTTTCATTAGGACTAGCAAGGGTTTTCAGAATCATGAGATGTCATCTCAAAAACTAATCCAGTTTAACTGCTTTACTCACACCTCCCATCTGTGATATTTTTTGAATCAGGTCAGAAAGTGAACTGCTGTTCTTTACCATCAACTTAATGATGCCATTAAAAACCCCTTTCTTCGCTTCGATCTTAACGGATATCATATTGACTTTTAAATCATTGGAGATTATTTGGGAGATTTCATTCATGATACCGATCCGGTCAGTACCCGTGACACGAATAGCTGCCCGGAAAGCCCCTTTTTCTTCAATACCCTTCCATTGTACTTCAATTTTCCGATAGCCGTAGCGGGTCAGCAATTGTTTAGCATTAGGGCAATTTTGATGATGTATGGTGATGCCCCGGCTGATCGTCACAAAACCAAACACCGGGTCGCCGGGAACAGGATTACAACAGCGGGCCAGCTTGTAGTTAACTTTTTTAAGATTGGTATCGATAAAAAGCACATCATCCTGTTCCTGTAAGCCCGTTTTACCCGCCTGGGATGGTTTTTGCTCCCGTCCGGGTAATGTTTTACCTTCGTCAGTTTTTTCAATATCACCTGATAAGAAGCGCTTCACTTCAATCAGATCGATCTTTTCATGGTAAATCATCCCATAAAGATCAATAGAAGAAGAAAGCTTAAATTTCTTAATCAACCGGTCGATATTCTCATCAACAAAAGCTATTTTCCAGTTTTTAAACTTCCTGCGCAGGATTTCGTTGCCCTTTTCAGCTTCAAGGAACATCTCCTCTTTCAGCGCTCTTTTTATTTTATTTTTCGCCTTGGTAGTGACTACATAATTCAGCCAATCCATTTTTGGTTTCTGGATTTTCGAAGTTATGATCTCCACTTTATCGCCATTTTCCAAAACCTGTTTCAATGGGACAATCTTATTATTGACTTTAGCGCCCGTGCAGGAATAACCAACATTAGTATGAACTTCAAAAGCAAAGTCAAGCACAGTGGAGCCCTGGTCCAGTTCTTTCAAATCACCGGTAGGTGTAAAAACAAATACCTTATTGGCATTCTGGGTTTTTAATGTTTTTTCATTTTCGTCAAATGCGATCTGCTCAGGGTGCTCAATGATATCCCTGACCTGAAGCATCCATCTTTCTGTATCTTCTTTTGATCCGAAGCCCTTATATTTCCAATGAGCGGCCTGGCCTTTTTCCGCAACTTCGTCCATCCTTGCTGTACGGATCTGGACTTCCACCCAGCGGTCGTGCGGCCCATTTACAGTTGTATGAAGAGATTCGTAACCTGAGGCTTTAGGAGTAGATATCCAGTCCCTTAACCTTTTCGGGTTAGGTGGATAGATATTGGTAACCAGGGAATAGGCCTTCCAGCAGTCCGACTTTTCATTCTCCGGAAGTGAATTCAGGATGATCCGGATAGCAAACAGATCAAAAACCTGCTCAAACTCAACATCCTGCTTTTGCATTTTCTCCCAGATCGAAGGTATAGATTTGGGCCGGCCTTTGATCTCAAACTCAAGTCCCTGTTTGATGAGTTCGCGTTGAATTGGTGCAATGAATTCATTAATGAATGCATTTCGTTTTGATTCCGTTTCACGGATTTTTTGGGCAATCTGCTGATAAACCTCAGGCCGGGTAAACTTCATCGAAAGGTCTTCCAGCTCTTTTTTGACCCGGTAAAGACCAAGTCGATGGGCAATAGGGCTGTACAGGAAATTTACTTCATTGATATATCTTGCCTGGTATTCAGTTGGAAGCTTTTCAATCATTCTCATGTCTCTCAGACGGTGCGCCAGTTTGAGCAGGATAACGCGGATATCATCCACTACGGCCAGGAAGAGTTTTCTGAAAGTGTCAGATTGCAATGATACCTTACCGGTAGGCAATTCGCTGATCCTGGCATAACTCTTTATCATATCTGCAATGGCCGTCCCGAATTTCTTCTTTATGTCTTCTATTCCGATAGTTTGAGTGGCAAGGGCATCATGAAGAAGAGCAGTCACAATCGAATTAATTCCCAGGCCCATTTCCTCTGCAGCAATCCTGGCAATGGACAATGAATGGCATATCAGCAGTTCTCCGGTCATATGCCGGGATTCTCCATATAACTCCCGGGAAAACAAAAAAGCATGATCCAGCAATTTCCTGTCATCCTCCTTCAGCAGTCCTTGTGAAACTGCCAGCAAGCCATCATATTTTGCAATAATTTTCTGAAGTTCAGCTTCTGAAATCATCACACCCCGAATTCATTAGATTTACAATCCTTACCATGAAAGACAATTAGCCGGATCTGTCAGATATCCAGCATATAAGAAGAAAGATATTATTGAGACTGATTAAAAACTTTCTTTATCGTTGTCTTTAATACCTTTTTTAGGTTTGGATCTGGGGGGTTCGGCGATCGAATCCCGCATCCTGGTATCGGCCTTGATATTTTGATAACGTTGGTAATCCATGATCCCCAGGTTACCCGTGCGGAATGCTTCCGCAATAGCTTTTGGAATTTCAGCTTCAGCCTGGATGAGGTTTGCCCGCGATTCTTCAGCTTTCGCCCGCATTTCCTGTTCCCGGGCTACGGCCATGGCACGGCGTTCCTCTGCTCTTGCCTGTGCGATATTTTTATCGGCATTGGCCTGGTCCATCTGAAGGAAAGCACCGATATTCTTGCCTACATCGATATCGGCAATATCAATGGATAGGATTTCGAAAGCAGTTCCTGAGTCAAGACCTTTGCCAAGAACAAGTTTGGAAATACTATCGGGATTTTCCAGCACAGATTTATGGGATTGGGCTGAACCGATCGACGACACGATACCCTCTCCCACCCTGGCGAGTACTGTTTCTTCGCCGGCACCTCCCACCAATTGCTTGATGTTGGCACGAACCGTGACCCTTGCTTTGGCTATCAGCTGGATACCATCTTTTGCAACTGCTGTAACAGATGGCGTATCAAGAACTTTTGGATTCACTGACATTTTAACCGCCTCAAGAACATCCCGGCCGGCCAGGTCGATGGCGGTAGCGGTTTGAAAATCAAGTTTAATATTAGCTTTATCGGCGGATATCAATGCATTGACGACCCTCGGCACATTCCCTCCCGCAAGGTAATGGGCTTCCAGGGAGTTCCTGTTCAGGGAAAGGCCTGCTTTGGTGGCTGCAATAAGACTATTGACAATAATAGTCACCGGCACCTTACGCCAGCGCATGATAACCAATTGAAGCAATGAAATTCTGACACCGGAGACCAAAGCTTTAAACCAAATCCCAACCGGTATGAGATAAAAAAGAATCCAAATAGCAAATATTGCTCCCAATCCAATGGCAACAATGACAAATACCTGTGAATCACCCATGATTTTTAATCTTTACGTTTTACAATTATTTTATTATACTCGATTTTTTCCACAACAATATATGTTTGTGGATCTATGAAATCCCCATTCGTGCTTACTTCATAAAACTCCCCATTGATCAGTGCTTTTCCCATGGGGGCCAGGCGTGACACGGTTTTTCCCGTATCGCCGGTCTTGATCAACTTGTGATCAATGACATTTACCTGGCTGTCGATCGCTGTTGAAAGTGCCAGTTTTCGCCATGTTTTTCCCCTGAGAGAAAGCACAAGCGTAAGAACAGTCAATATAAATGTGCCGGCAAGGACGAGGTGTCCTGCAAGCATCCCATGGCCGGCGTATGATTGCCAGACTCCAACGGCAATGAGAATGAACCCGATCACACCTGCAATCCCGACACCGGGAATAACCAGGATTTCAAGAGCCAGGAATAAAAGGCCAATGATGATAAAAGTCGCTATAAGTAACCAATGCATATTATTCAGGATATAGAAACTGTTAGGTCCCGGTTTAACATCTCATCGCATAAAGGCTTAAGGGAATCGAACGGCCCTGTTTTAATGCCGCATCTTCCATTAAAATGAGCGATCAAAGCACATTGCTCTGCCTGGAAGGCATCATGCCCGCATACTTCGATCAATGTGTCAATGACATATTCAAAAGTATTTACTTCATCGTTAAACAGGGTCAGTTCTTTTTCACCTGAAGCAACCTCTTCACTTTTACCGGCCGGTTTTAATTTTTCCTTTACCATTAGGAAGATCGTTTAATCAGAATAAATGTAATTAAAAAACAACTTACTGAAAGCGCTAACGAAAGTAGTAAAAAAATAGCAATTTTGCATAGCATTATTTGTTTGATAAAAGACGATGGAATTTAAAGTATTCATAGAAAGCATTAAAAGAAAGCTGGACAAGCCCCTTCCGGGGGTTCCGTCACAGCTTAAAATGGCAAGTATGCGCCGGTTAATGAAGGACGGAAAAGTTGTTGTTCCTGCCGATGTAAGGAAGGGCGGTGTGCTGGCCTTATTTTACCCTTCAAATGGTAAGATTTATATGGTTTTCATCAAGAGAACGGAATATCCCGGTGTTCATAGCGGTCAGATCTCTTTTCCGGGAGGAGGCTGGGAACAAGGCGACCAGGATATAGTTGATACGGCTCTGCGTGAAGCTGAAGAAGAAATCGGGGTAAACAGAAATACTGTCGTTCCTATCGGAAAGCTTACCGACCTTTTCATTCCACCGAGCAATTTCCTTGTAACACCTATAGTGGGTTATACCAATGAGCGGCCTGATTTCAGGCCTGACCCGGATGAAGTCGACCGGATCCTGGAATTTCCACTGGAAGAATTGTTTGATGAATTAAATAATCAGGAACAGGATATTACGATCTTTCCCGCGATCAATTTAAAAGTTCCCTGTTTTTATGTAGAAGGAAATGTGATATGGGGAGCTACCGCAATGATACTTAATGAACTGATCGATGTGATCAGGCTAGAATCCTGATTTCGTATGTTATTTCTGCACCGAAACGCAATAACGCATTCACACCGCAATATCTTTCCCTGGAAAGGTTCACGGCTTTTTCAACTTTCTCCTGGTCAATATCCTTTCCTTTCAATTCATAAATAATGTGGATTTTATGATAGTATTTAGGATGTTCTTCTGTCAGCTCACCTTCAACTGAAACATTAAAAAACTCAGGCTCTGCCCTCATTTTTCTCAGTATTGATATCACATCCATCCCGGTGCATCCGGCCAGGGAAACCAGGGTAAGCGGCTTTGGGCGGGGTCCGTTATTTTTGCCTCCCACCTCCGGCTCAGCATCCAACATAATCTTAAATCCATTCACATCCGCTTCAAAGGTCATATCCTTTTTCCAGGCACAGTCAATTTTAGTTTTCATTCTTTTCTTTTTTACAAAAGTAAATCATTTTAAGTTGGAAAGGTAGTCTTATTGGTTAAACCAGAACCCGTTAGGAATTATACCAACCAGGAAAGAATCGACCGGTGTGCCATCCAGGGCATTAAACCGGTATACCCATCCATTCTGGGCATAGTCGAGCGGATCAGTTGCAAAGATCATTTTAGTCACCTTATCATATCCCAGGCCATAAAACATTGTATTCCCGGAGATCAAAGGCTGAGTATTCAGTGATGAAGCAGATACGGGGAAAGCAAAAATCCCGGCCGGATGGTTATAATAGAGCATGCTGCCATTTTCGTCCGTTACTAAGTTGTCGGGATGCGCTGAAGCATCAGGAAAGATTATTTCTTTAAGAATGGCATGGGATCCAGGATCAATGCAAACCAGTTTAGCAGGTGTGTCGCCTGGTGCGGGGAAACCGTTCCATCCCTTGCCAGAGCATAGGACCCAGATCTTACCATTAACATCCTTTTGAATTCCTGACGGCCGGTGGCCAACTTCGAGCAGACCGAAAGGTTCTTCATCATTAGTCTGTATAATAGAAACCGTACTGTCAACTCCAAATCCACCTGAGTTTATTACAAACAACTGATCACCTGCCAGGATCATCTCATCAGGGCCGTTTCCGGTCTGAATGCTTGTTATGATGGAGTAATCCCTGAGATTCATTACTTTAACCGTTGAATCCCAGCAGGAGACATATCCTTTATCTTCATCAAAACCAATAAAATAGCGTGGCAGGGTCAGGTTTTCAATTGTTGTGACCGACTTAAAATCCTCGAGGTTTACCACTTCAATTTTATTGGAATTGTTAACCACGATAAATGCTTTATTCTGATGAACCGTCATTGACTGAACGATATTCCCAAGGGGCCATCCGTTTGCCGTTTCAAACAGATCATGAGCCACCTCGAGGCTTTCCCGGTTGAAAGCGCTGATGGATCCGCTCCCTGTCTGGAAAGGCCCTTCATTGATGATAAATACACTGTTGGACCAGGCACCGGATGGATTATCATCATTGTTTTTATTGCAGCTAGACACAACAAATAAAAGAAAGAGGATTAGGATAATGAGGAGCTTTATTTTCATAAGTTCTGAGTTCTGAGTTATTACGTTATTGTAGAGTCGTTGCATGCAACGACTCTACAAAAATCAATGTCTTCTGTATTCTATATTCTAATTTTTAATTTTTAATTTCTACTTTGATGGTGACCAGGAAATTGACTCCCGGCATCGGGCGGTAAGGGATTGCCTGATAATCTGCATTTAAAACATTGTTCAAGTTCAATTGTATCGTGAGCGGGTATGAATTTTTTATTTTGAATGATTTTGACAACACAGCATCCAGGAGGAAATAAGCTGGTAAAGAGGTTGAGTTGTCTTTTGAAGAAAAAATTTCACCTGTATAATTCCCTTTCAATGTCAGGTTAAATCCCTTATAAACCGCTCCTGATTTTAAAATCAAGCGGTGCAAAGGGGTATAGATAAGTTGTTTCTTATAAGATGCATCAAGGTCAAAAAGCTTCTTTTCATTGGTTGATTTTGTATAAGAATAAGATTCTGCAAGGAAAAGGCTCACGGCATCAAGGCTGATCAATTGATTCCCGGATATTTCAAAACCCCGGGACCAAACTTCCTGGGCATTTTCTACCGACCAGAAGCTGCCGCCCGGCAACCATAGGATCCAATTTTCAACAAGGGAATTAAAAGCCGTTACATTGAATTTTATTCCCAGAGAAGAAAATTGGTTTTCCAGCGAAATGCCGGCTTCCTCGTTCCAGCTTTCTTCCGGTTTAAGGTCAGGGTTACCACCTGGCTGCCAGAATCTTTCATTAAAGGTCGGAGTCCGGAAATTTCGTGAAACATTAAGCCTGCCAGAGATGAAACGCCAAATTTTGCCTTCCGCTCCCGTTGAAAACAAAAACGGCGAATGATATTTCGTAAGGAATTCCTGCCGTCCGTTAAGGCTCACCTGCCATTTAAGTGAGGGAAAATTTTGCCTGTAAGATGCGAAAACCGCTATATTTTCCTGGTTCCGCGGATGATCATAATAATCAAGATCGGCATATTCATAGGTAAATTGTGTACCTGCAAAAATAACTGAATGCTTAAAAACTTCCCAGGTACTTTCAAAGGAACCAGCCACAGATTGGCTTTGAATGGTGGAATAAACTGATGCCAGCGGGTCATCGTAAAGGGTGAATTCATTGAAATAGGCCAGTTTAGCTTCCAGATTATTCCTTTGATTGAAGTCCTTCCATAAAATCATCGTTCTCCAGGAATGGTCAACCTGGACGGCTTCTGAATTTTCTTCCGTGAGGGTTGGCGGAATATCCCGTCCTGCATACTGGAACCATACGCTTGCCATGATATATTGATCTTTTGACAGCCGGAAGGCTATATCCTGTATGATTCCACCTTTGATGATCGATGCATGTGTAAGATGTTCTTCCTTTCCCAGGAGGTTTTTATAAGAAAAGTCATTCGCAGTATTCAATATGGAAAAAGCCGTCCGTGAGTAAATTTTATTCATGAATACCGTTCCGTTGCCTTCAATGGCCATTGTCCCAAAGCTGCCGGCAGACAGACTTAACCTGAGGTCAGCTCCTGATTTTTCGAATACAGGTCTGCTTTCAAGGTGAATGCCTCCCCCGATCGAACCGCTGCCAAACATCGGGCTTGCGCCGCCATAAAGGACTGAAATATTGTTGAAAAAGCTGCCCTGGACTAAAGAAAGATCGATATACCCGATATTGGGTGGTGAAATCCGGATGCCATTCCACAGCAGGCCGGCATGATTGGCTGATGTTCCCCTGAAGGATAAGGTCGATAAAGTGCCTTGACCGTAGTTGCGGATGTATGAGGAAGTAAAACCAGTTATGAGTTCAGCTATAGATCCTGCAGGATATTCGGTCCGGGTAAGGCTGTCAAGTGTAAGTATTGTCTGGCCTTTAGCGAAACGGTTAATCCGGGAGGAGTATATGGTCACATCATTCAGATTGAGAATGGTATCAGGCGCCATATCCTGGGCAATAATGCCGGAGATGCATGCTGAAAAGATAATAATGCAGACTGCAATGCGCATGAGACAAACATTAAAGCATTTGCAAGTCATCCCGGGTAAAAAGTCTGAAAAAAGCGAAAAGTCACCAGTTCAGCCCAGCTTCTGACCCGGAAGCTTGTGAAAAAAATCTATGATGGCAGGTTTTCTGACTTACCCCATCAACCGGCAGCCTTCCCATTCCTTTGACAGGAACAGTGGCAATTGATTACCGTCGATAGTGACCTTTAAAGGCCAGGGTTTACAGCAGCGGGCACTGTCCAGGACTTACACCTGGTTCCCTATTATGTCCTGATCTCCGGCAGGAAATCAGGGACACCATTACAGCTTCAAATATACTCGCTTAAAACAGATCAAAACAAAAGTTGAAAAAAAAATATTCACCGCATTATGAACGATATTTTTATAAATTTATACCCTCAAATTAATAATGGGTTTGATCCGTAGAATTTAAAGGTTGTCTCCAGATGAAAAGAATTATCAGGTTATTGGTTATACTGCTGGTTATTAGTTCCCTGGCCGGGATTACATCCTCATGTGCCATTTTCAGCGATTCATCCCATGTGCAAAAGCTGACAACTTTCAAACACAAGAAACCCCTTCCCAAGAAATATATAATCAGCAACGGCAGCAAGCCGATTACCAAATAAAACATCTTAAAAGAGCTTTTTTTCGGCAGACAGAAATCTATTCCTCTGCCATGAAGGGATAGCGGTAATCGTCCGGCGGGTTAAAATTTTCCTTGATCGTCCTTGGTGAAACCCATCTCAGCAGGTTCAGAAATGAACCGGACTTGTCGTTTGTACCGGAAGCCCTTGCGCCTCCGAAAGGCTGCTGGCCCACTATGGCGCCTGTTGGCTTATCGTTAATGTAGAAATTCCCAGCGGCATTGACCAGCTTTCTTGTTGTATAATCTATTATAAAACGGTCCTGGGCAAAAATGGAACCTGTCAGGGCATAAGGCGACGTTTTGTCAAGAATATCGAGGGTTTCATCATACTGATCATCTTCATATACATAAACGGTCAGAATAGGTCCGAAAAGCTCCTCACACATGGTAATATAACGGGGATTGCGTGTAAGGATAACAGTAGGCTCAATGAAATACCCGACAGTCTTATCATAATGACCACCTGCAATGATCTCAGCATCAGGGTCGTTCTTTGCCCGGTCGATAAATCCGGCCAGCTTATCAAAAGATCCTTCGTCGATGACCGCGTTGATGAAGTTCCGGAAATCCTCCACTCCGCCCATGCGGAATGACTTTAAGTCGGCAATCATCCTTTCGCGCACTTCTGGCCAGAGGCTTCGCGGGATATAAGCCCGAGAAGCAGCCGAGCATTTCTGGCCCTGGTATTCAAATGCCCCCCGTGTCAATGCAGTAACGACCGGTTTGACCTTTGCCGACGGGTGTACCATTACAAAGTCTTTTCCCCCGGTTTCTCCGACAATTTTCGGAAAAGTATTGTGAAGAGCAACGTTTTCCCCGATGGCTTTCCATATCTTATTAAAGACGGTGTTGGAGCCTGTAAAATGAACCCCGACAAATTCGGGATGTGTTGACATGATCTTTCCACCCACGGGTCCGTCAACCATTATCATATTGATCACACCGTCAGGAAGACCGGCTTCCCGGAATATTTCCATCAGTACATTCGCTGAGTACATCTGTGTCCCGGCCGGTTTCCAAACGACCACATTTCCCATCAGGGCAGGAGCTGAAGGAAGGTTCCCGGCTATTGAAGTGAAATTAAACGGCGTGACCGCATAAACAAATCCTTCCAAAGGCCTCCACTCCATCTTGTTCCAAACACCATGAGAAGAAACAGGCTGCTCATTATAAATTTCTGTCATAAAATGGACATTGAACCGGAGGAAATCCGCCATTTCGCAAGTGGCATCTATCTCGGCCTGGTAAGCGTTTTTCGATTGGCCGAGCATGGTTGCAGCATTAAGCCTGGCCCTATAAGGTCCGCTGATGAGATCGGCGGCTTTAAGGAAAATGGCTGCCCGCTGGTCCCAGGTCAGCGACTGCCACTTCGGCCGGATTGCGAGTGCTGCATTGATTGCCTGCAAAACATGCTCACCGGTGCCTTTGTGGTAATGTCCAAGGATATGGCGATGATCATGGGGCGGACTTATTGCGATCTGTTCACCTGTGCGGACTGACTCACCGCCGATAAACATGGGAATATCAATTTGTCTGGAACGAAAATCGCCAATAGCTTCTTTAAGCGCTTTACGTTCAGGGGTTCCCGGAGCATAAGATAATATAGGCTCATTGAAAGGAACCGGTGATTTGAAAAATCCTTTAGACATGTGCAGAATTTTAAAATTTTTCCTTTGAAATTACTTTACTATTTTCATCATAAGTCAACCATATCCCGGCTTTTTGCCCTTTGATATAAGTTCCGCTTATATGGAGGGCACCCGTCTCATAATATTCATTGTAAGCTCCATTCAGGATATCCATCACATAGGATTTCTCTGTTTTAACTTTGCCATTGGTATAATAGGCGATTGAGGGCCCGTTAAATTTCCCTTCCTTATATTGGTATGATGCCACTTTAAGCCCTTTTGTATTGTACCAGGTTGTTATACTGTCCCGTTGGCCATCCTTATACCATGTCTCCTCCTGCAGGACACCTCCTTCATAATACATCTTGCACAAGCCATTCAGCTTGTTCTTTTTATAATTCCTCTCCCAGTTGAATTTGCCTGACCTGCCGTAAGATTTACTGATCCCATCCAGTTGATCATTAAGATAGGAAGCCTGGTTGATCAGACTTCCTTTACTGTCAATTTCAATCACCAGCCCGTTTTTCTTCCCGTCTTGATATTGTACGACTTTATTTAAAAGTCCTGACGGATAATAGGTCAGCCAGGTACCTTCTTTTTTCCCTCCTGAATAATTTCCTTCAAGCCTGAGTTCTCCTGACTTTTCTACCGCATAACCATCTTTAGGGCGTGATAAACTGCTCTCCTGGCTACAGACGGTTTGAATGGCGGAGAGATAGAGAATGATTGGAATGATTAATAAAACTAATGTTTTCATAAGGTTTATTATTTTAGGGTGCCATAAAGGTCGAAATAATCCGCCCGGTCAATTTTTACCTGGTAAAAATTTCCGGTTTTCAAAGGTTCGGGCGAATCGATCAAAATCTCGTTGTCAACCTCCGGGGAATCAAATTCTGAGCGGCCGACATAGAGATCCCCTTCTTTCCGGTCGATCAGCACTTTAAATTCTCTGCCGACTTTTTCCTGGTTCTTTTCCATGGATATTTCCTGCTGGATTTCCATGATCTCTTCCATTCTTGCCCTTTTAACTTCATCAGGTACAGCATCATGAAGATAATATGCAGATGTTTTCTCCTCCGGGGAATACATAAACACGCCCAGCCGGTCGAAGCGCTGATCTTTCACAAATTCTTTAAGCTCTTCAAAATGGTCATCTGTCTCATAGGGATAACCGACAATGAGGGTAGTACGAATGGCAATTCCAGGATTTTTTTCGCGAAGGGTTTCCAACAGCCGGTAGGTTTTTGCTTTAGTAACGCCCCTGTTCATTGATCTGAGCAATGGATCGGAAATGTGCTGCAAAGGGATATCGAGATAATTGCAAATCTTTGGGTTATTCTTCATCACATCTGCAATTTCTACCGGGAAATCTGAAGGATAGGCGTAGTGCAACCGCATCCACTCTAAACCATCTATTTCGCAAAAGCTTTCCAGGAGACTGGCCAATTTTCTTTCCCGGTAAAGGTCGTAGCCATAATAAGTCAGGTCCTGCGCAATGAGGATAATCTCCTTTACACCCCTTACAGCTAAATGGGATGCTTCATGGATCAGGTCCTCCATCGGCCTGGAAACGTGCTTCCCCCGGATCAGCGGGATCGCGCAGAAGGAACATTTTTTATTGCACCCTTCCGATATTTTCAGGTAAGCATAATGACCCGGAGTTGTCAGCAGGCGCTCCCCGATCAGTTCTTTCCTGTAATCAACCCCCAGATCTTTCAGGATTTCCGGCAGGTCATTCACCCCATAGAAACCATCCACCTCCAGCAATTCGGCCTCGAGTTCCTTCCGGTAACGCTGGGAAAGGCATCCCATCACATAGACCTTTCCTACCTGCCCTGCTTTCTTTGCTTCCGCATAGCGGAGGATCGTATCGATTGATTCTTCCTTTGCATCGTTGATAAACCCGCAGGTATTCACTACCACCACGTCAGAGGGCTCATCCGACTCATGCACCACTTCAATATTTGCAGCCTGAAGCTGTCCCATCAATACCTCTGAATCCACAAGGTTTTTGGAGCACCCCAGGGTGATGATGTTGATTCTGTGACGTTGAATTGACTTCGTTTTCAATACTGGAAATTAGAAATTTGAAAATGGAAATTTGGAATTTGGTGTTTTGGATTTGTTTGGAATTTGGTGGTTGGGATTTGGAATTTTCAACTACTCTTTCTCTCCAAACAAACTATCGACAAATTCAAAGCGGTCGAATATCTGTAAATCGCCGATTTTCTCACCGATGCCAATATATTTCACCGGTATTTTAAACTGGTCGGAAATCCCGATGGCCACGCCGCCTTTGGCTGTACCGTCGAGTTTAGTCAGGGCCAGCGCATTCACTTCGGTTGCGGCAGTAAATTGTTTCGCTTGTTCGATGGCATTCTGGCCGGTGCTGGCATCAAGCACCAGCAGGACTTCGTGAGGAGCTTCGGGGATGACTTTCTGGATCACGCGTCTGATCTTGCTCAATTCATTCATCAGGTTGATCTTATTGTGTAACCGCCCTGCCGTATCTATGATGACCACGTCAGTCCCCTGGGCAAAGGCTGATGTTACCGTATCGAAAGCCACTGCAGCGGGATCTGCATTCATTCCCTGGGAAATAATGGGAACGCCGGCCCTTTCAGCCCAGATGGTAAGTTGTTCGACGGCTGCTGCGCGGAAGGTGTCTGCTGCGCCAAGTACGACCGATTTACCGGCACCTTTGAACTGGTAAGCAAGTTTGCCGATCGTGGTCGTTTTACCGACACCATTCACCCCAACCACCATGATCACATAGGGTTTCGGTAAGTTATCGGAGGAGAAATCAAATTTTTCCTCTTTTACATTTTCCCGTAGCAACGCTGCGGTTTCCTCTTTCAGGACACGGTTCAATTCTTCCGTTCCGACGTATTTGTCTCGAGCCACCCGTTGCGTGATCCGCTCAATGATCCTGAGGGTGGTTTCCACACCGACATCCGAGGTAACCAAAATCTCTTCCAGGTTATCAAGCACTTCGTCGTCAACGTGCGATTTGCCGGCAATAGCGCGCGAAATCCTGGAGAATACATTTTGCCGCGTTTTGTCAAGCCCTTTATCAAGGCTTTCTTTCTTCTCCTTTGAAAAAAATGAAAATATACCCATGGCGGAAGTCTAAAATGATATAAAAAAAGCTCTTCCGGTAGGAAAAGCTTTTCTGTACCGATTTGATGAACAATCAGTTATTTCTTTTCAACGACATTTTTAATCTGATCGTTGGGAACCATAGTTTCTTTGAAAACGTAAGCGCCGGTTTTTGGTGATTTCACCATGCGGATCAGCTTCGAGAACTCTTTACCCTGTGCCTGAAGGGTTGCAATAACTTTCTTTGCCATAGCTAAAAACTATTTAATTTCTTTATGAACCGTCATCCGTTTCAGGATAGGATTAAACTTCTTAAGTTCCAATCTTTCCGGTGTATTTTTTTTGTTTTTGGTGGTTATATACCTGGAAGTACCCGGTTTGCCGCTGTTCTTGTGCTCGGTACACTCCATGATAACCTGTATCCTTTGGTCTTTCGATTTCTTCGCCATAGGTTTATCCTCCTTTTAATTTTAGGGCTGCAAAGATATGATTATATTTCAAAATAACCTATAACTTTATCAAAATTTACCTTCACTTGAATTGGACACCTTATATTAAAGGATTTTCAGCATTCCTGAAACTTGAAAGATCGCTTTCGGAGAACTCGATTGAAGCATACAACCGGGATGTAATAAAGCTCATCCAATTCCTGGATTATCATCAACTTGATTTACAACCTTCTGACATCAAACTGGAAGTCTTACAGGATTTCCTGAAATGGATAAACCAGCTTGGCATGAGTGCACGTTCGCAGGCCAGGATCATTTCGGGATTGAGGACATTTTTCAAATACCTGCTGTTGGAGAATATAATCCGCACTAATCCTGCCGAGTTACTAGAATCACCCAGGACCGGGAGTACCCTGCCTGATACGCTTAATGTTGATGAGATCGGAAAGCTCTTCGATGCGATTGATTTGAGTTCCACGGAAGGGGAAAGAAATAAGACGATGCTCGAGTTTTTATACGGTTGCGGGTTACGGGTTAGCGAGATGACGAATTTGAAGATATCGGATGTTCGTTTCAACGATGGGTTCATTTCTGTCATCGGCAAAGGGAATAAACAGCGTCTCGTTCCCGCAGGCGAAGGGGCGTTGCGGCAACTTCAGGTTTATATCCACCAGGTCCGATGCCATATTAATATCCAGAAAGGCCAGGAAGATTATATCTTTTTGAATAACAGAGGAAAGAAGCTCTCACGGGTGATGGTATTTTATATCATTAAAAACCTGGCTGAAAAGGCGGGGATCAGGAAGACTATCAGCCCGCATACGTTCCGCCATTCATTTGCCACCCATCTCATCGAGGGCGGTGCCGACCTGAGAGCTGTGCAGGAAATGCTCGGCCATGCTTCCATCACCACAACCGAAATTTACACCCATCTCGACCGGGATTACCTCCGGAGTAATATTCTGCAGTATCATCCGAGAAGCAGGGGGCAATAAGTTTCTGGTTTCTGGTTTTATGCTTAATGACAACTAATGACTAATGACCGCCGACCGCCGACTAATCCCGCTTCAAGCATTATAAGTAGATGACGAGGTATCCCCGCCGTGGCCTGTCCAATTGGTATGGAAAAATTCGCCCCTGGGTTTATCAATCCTTTCGTAAGTATGTGCGCCAAAATAGTCGCGCTGCGCCTGCAAGAGGTTCGCGGGCAGACGTTCCGTACGGTAACCGTCGAAATAGGTTATAGCCGTGGCAAATGCAGGGATGGAAATACCATGCTGAATAGCTGTTGCCACAACATTTCGCCAACCTTCCTGCGCATCTAAAACCTTAGTTGTAAAGAAAGGATCGAGAAGCAGGTTATTCAAGTCAGGATTTCTGTCATATGCTTCCTTTATCTTACCAAGGAATGCCGAACGGATAATACATCCACCCCGCCATAACAAAGCAATTCCACCATAATTTAGATTCCAGCCATATTCTTTCGCAGCGGCTTTCATCAGAAGGTATCCCTGGGTATAGGAAACCACTTTGGAAGCAAAAAGGGCATTTCCCAAATCCCGTATGAATTGCTGCCTGTCGCCTTTGAATTCTATCGCATGCATTTTCAGCACTTTGGCGGCTTCTACCCTTTCATCCTTCTGCGAGGAAAGTATCCTGGCAAAAACGGCTTCGCCTATCAAAGTAAGGGGAACTCCCAATTCAAGGGCAGCGATACCTGTCCATTTACCGGTACCTTTCTGTCCTGCGGTATCAAGGATTTTATCAACAAGCGGTTTCCCATCTTCATCTTTATGACTGAGTATATCACTGGTAATCTCAATCAGGTAGCTTTCCAGATCGCCTTTATTCCAAAGATTAAATACTTCGTGCATTTCGCCGGCTGACATGCCTAAAACATCTTTCATGATCTGGTATGCTTCGCATATCAGTTGCATATCGCCGTATTCGACACCATTGTGCACCATCTTTACAAAATGCCCGGCTCCGTTTTCGCCAACCCAGTCGCAGCAAGGTGTACCATCATCAACCCTGGCAGCAATGGCCTGGAAAACAGGTTTAATTTGCGGCCAGGCTTTCTTTGAGCCACCCGGCATGATAGAAGGTCCCAGCAGGGCACCTTCTTCACCACCGGAAACTCCGGCCCCTATATACAAAAGCCCTTTGCTTTCGACATAGCTGGTGCGGCGGTTGGTGTCCGTAAATAGGGTGTTACCTCCATCGATAATAATATCACCAGGTTCCAGATGTGGCAAAAGCAATTCAATAAAGTCATCCACTGCTTGACCTGCTTTAACCATCAACATTACTTTGCGGGGACGTTTTAGATTTTTTACCAGTTCCTGAACGGAATATGTTCCGATAATCTTCTTCCCTTTTCCTCTTCCATTTACAAATTTGTCCACTTTATCGGTAGACCGGTTAAAAACTGCCACTGTAAAGCCCTTGCTTTCCATATTCAATACAAGGTTTTCCCCCATTACTGCGAGGCCAACCAATCCAATATCTGCTAATGTATCCATGATTAATTATTAAACTTTGGAAACGGACTATATCTCTTCGATTTCACCTTTTTCGTTGACCAGTACGCCCCAGTTGACGAATACGAGATCTCCGTCAAGAAAGAAGAAATCGATCATGGCATCATCATATGATACCCGGCGTTCACCGGTGGTTTCCATTTCTATTTCTGCAACTTCATAGCCTTTCTCGGTCATAAGAGCGACTATATCTTCTTCGGTCATATTGAATATTGTCTTGCCATACATCACGGCCTCAGGATTTTCCGTTTCAATACAAGCCACCACCGACTTCTCCCTTCCTTCGAAAAATATCGTGATCCCTTGTTCATAGTAGAACAGAACTACGGTGTTAAAACCATCGACATCTTCAATATTATCAACATCTTCAGGTTGTCCAAGGTATGTGATGACTTTTTCTGAAGTGTCTCCGAAAAGAACTTCCCCTAAGCCTTTTTTGGGGATAATTTCTAGTGTTAAGGCTTTCATATTATACTATTTAAATGGTGAATCAGGTTCTTTTGCAAAATTATTATACACCAACCGGTCCATAAAAAAGGGAAATAATTTATTCAGTAACACTATCATTTTACCTTGCATAGTCATAACCAGGATTTTCTTCCGTTTTTCAACTGCATCTGCAATTTTAACCGCAACTTCATCAGCTTTCATCATGCTTTCTTCATCCCGTGGTGAATCGCCCTGAAGGGAACCATCGGCTGCCAATGCATTATTCCTGATATTTGAAGCAGTGAATCCGGGGCATGTAATTAAAACATGCAGGCCTTTTTTCAGGTTTTCAATCCTGAGAGTTTCCAGGAAACCCTGCATGGCAAATTTGGAGGCCGAATAGCCTGTTCTTCCCGGCAACCCTTTAAATCCGGCAATTGATGATACACCGACCACGGATCCTTTGGTTTGTAATAGATAAGGTAGAGCAAACTTAGTACAATAGACCGTACCCCAGAAATTAACCTCCATAAGGCGCCGGATAACATCCAGGTCAACCTGGTCGAACAAGGCACGCATAGAAATGCCTGCGTTGTTGATCAGGACATCAATACGGCCGAATTTTTCAATGGCAGCAGCGATTAGTTTCCGGCAATCTGCCTCAAGGCTGACATCAGCCTGAACAGCCATTACACGGGCCCCTCCGGCATTAAGTTCCTTTTCAATTTCCCTGAGCTTATCCCACGAGCGGGCTGCCAAAACAATAATAGCCCCCCTTCCTGCCAATTCAACAGACAATGCTTTCCCAATGCCTGAAGAAGCTCCGGTGATAATCACGACCTTATCTTTCATTCACAATTGTTATCTACGCAATGATATAATTTTTTTCCCGAATTGTGGTGATTATTTTTGTTAAGATTTTAAAAAATCTTCATTACCAGCAGCCAAAGAATAAAAAAGTACTAATTTTGCACCCTTCAAATCGGCGAGATAGCTCAGGTGGTTAGAGCGTCGGATTCATAACCCGGAGGTCGAGGGTTCAATTCCCTCTCTCGCTACTTAGATAAGCCCCGATAAAAGGGGCTTTTTTATTTCATTTTATTAGATAAATGAACCATAAACAAACTCATAATATAATTAATGCGGATCAAAGCGATATTTTTCTCAAATTTGTAGGAAAATCATCCCATCCATGTTCAGGAACTCACTTTTAATATTTATCATGGTGCTGTTTTCAGGAGGCAGTACCATAGGCCAGGTCCCCGACATCTGCCTGACAAAGGAAGAATACCGCCTGTATTCCATGATCAACGATTACCGGTCACAGAAAGGCCTTGATATCATTCCGGTCTCTAAATCCCTCTGCTATGTGGCTAAAATCCATGCCCGGGACCTTTTTAACAACCGTCCCGATACTTCATTCTGCAGCCTGAACAGCTGGTCGGACAAAGGGCAGTGGACGGCATGCTGCCATTCCAGGTATACCCCAAATCCTTCCTGCATTGTTAACAAGCCGGCAGAACTCACCAAATACACCGGAGAAGGTCATGAACTTAGTTATTGGGACAGTGAGCAGCTTCACCCCGATACGGTCTTTAATTTTTGGTTATCAATTGACCAGGCAAGGGAAGTATTGCTGAACCAGAAGAAATGGAGCTATTTTAACTGGAAAGCCTTGGGTGTCGGCCTCTATAAAGGATATGCCTGCGTTTGGGTGGGGGAAGTGGTCGATACCGAACCGGAACCTACACTTTGCGCCAACGCACCTGGCGCCGATAACTTGGTATTACCTGTGAAGGAGCTACCGAAAGATGTGGTTTCAAGCCCCACAGGCAGGTACTGCATTATCTTTGGAAGCTTTAAAACCCTTCAGGACGCTTTAAAAATGGTAGCTAAATACAAGAATGACGGCTTTTACCAGGCGAAAGTCATAGTTAATAACGACACCTACCGCGTTTCCCTCTCCGATCATGCAACCCAGCAGGAAGCTCTAAATGCCAGAAAAATGATGGGGAATGAATACAAGGAGGCGTGGGTCACTAAGTATTAATGTTGAATGTTGAAGGTTGAATGTTAAATTAAAAAGGTCCTCAATTCAACATTCAACCTTCAACATTCAACATTTCCTTCATCTTCCTCCCGATATCTGCAGGCGAGTCAACGACATAAATGCCACATTCGCGTAAAATTGCTTTCTTGGCCTGGGCTGTATCTTCCTTTCCTCCGATGATGGCACCGGCGTGGCCCATAGTGCGGCCTTTGGGGGCTGTTGCGCCTGCGATAAAAGCCACGACAGGTTTGGTGCCGTTTTCTTTGAGCCAGTATGCCGCTTCAGCTTCCATCGTACCGCCGATCTCGCCGATCATGACAATGCCCTCGGTGGCCGGATCCTTGGTAAATAATCTGACGGCATCCAAGATAGTGGTCCCGATGATGGGGTCACCGCCGATACCAATGGCAGTAGATTGTCCTAAGCCGATTTTGGTAAGCTGGTCAACAGCCTCGTAGGTTAATGTCCCTGAACGGGAGACAATCCCGATGGGCCCGGGTGTATGGATGAAACCGGGCATGATACCCACCTTGGCTTCACCAGGTGTGATGATGCCGGGACAATTTGGCCCGACCAGCCTGGAATTTCGGCATTGGAGATAATCCTTGACCATGATCATGTCTTTCACCGGGATTCCTTCGGTGATGCAAACGATAACTTTAATGCCTGCATCAGCCGCTTCCATGATGGCGTCAGCAGCAAAGGATGGCGGCACGAAAATTACCGATACGTTGGCACCTTCTTTTTCGGCCGCCTCGCTCACCGTGTCAAACACCGGTTTTTCGAGGTGGAAAGTGCCGCCCTTGCCGGGGGTCACCCCTCCTATTATATTCGTGCCATATTCAATCATCTGGCTGGCATGAAAAGTGCCTTCTTTGCCGGTGAAGCCTTGCACCAGGACGCGGGAATGCTTGTTGACCAAAACGCTCATTGAAATGTTGAATGTTGAATGTTGAATGTTGAATTAGGGACTTGTCGGCCGTCTCCCTGTCTGGGGGTGGGGGTTGATGCAAAATTAGGAAAATATAGCATTCCTTGAAGAATTGCCTAATTTTGTTTGTTGAAGAAGATCACTATGATTTATCCCGTCCGCCAGGAAACCATTTGTGCTATCGCAACCCCGCCGGGGCAGGGCGCTATTGCCATTATCCGGCTGTCCGGGCCGGATGCGCTCAGGATTTGTGAAGATATTTTCTCACCAAAAAAGAAAGACACTAAAATCACCGAAGCGGCCACGCATACGATTCATTTCGGAACGATCGTGAAAGATCAGGAATTGCTTGATGAAGTGCTGGTCAGCGTATTCCGGGAGCCTCATTCCTACACCGGCGAAAATGCCGTAGAGATTTCCTGCCATGGGTCATCCTACATACAGCAAAAGATCGTTGAGCTGCTGATCAGCAAAGGTTCCCGTCATGCAAAACCCGGGGAGTTCACGCTGCGTGCATTTCTGAGCGGCAAATTCGACCTTTCCCAGGCTGAAGCAGTGGCCGACCTGATCGCTGCCTCATCCCGCTCGGCGCATGACCTGGCTTTGCAACAAATGCGCGGCGGTTTTTCAAAAAAGATCAGCGAGCTGCGGGCCCGACTGCTAGACTTCGCTTCCCTGATAGAACTTGAGCTGGATTTCAGCCAGGAAGAAGTGGAATTCGCCGACCGTAAAGCACTGGTGAAACTCCTGAACGAGATAAAGGAAGAAATTACCCGCCTGGTTTCATCGTTCTCTTATGGAAATGTTTTAAAAAGTGGGATACCTGTGGCCATTATCGGCAAACCGAACGTTGGCAAATCCACGCTTCTCAATGCCATCCTGAATGAAGAGCGGGCCATCGTTTCCGAAATTCCCGGCACTACGCGCGACACTGTCGAAGACACTATCGTCATCCACAACTATGGTTTCAGATTTATTGACACGGCCGGACTGCGCCATTCCGTCGATCAGATCGAATCGCAGGGGATTGAACGAACCTATGAGAAGATCAGCCAGGCAAAAATTGTCCTTTACGTGTTTGATGTGTGCCAGACTGCTTGCACAGATATCAGGGAAGAACTGGAGAGCATGGGGGCATGGGGGCATGGGGGCTTGGAAGCGGGGAAGAGGGAAAGAGGGGAAGGCGAATTTCCTGCGAACTGGGAACTGGGAACTGCGAACCGAAAGAAGTTCATCCTGGTAGGCAATAAAGCTGATTTGCTGGAGGAGACGCCGATAGGCTTAAAGGAATTCCTGGAGATGGAATGTATTTTCATATCGGCGAAGAGGAAGGAAAATATAAACATGATCCTGGAACGACTGGTGGAAGTGGTTAGTGAAATGGAGGTCAAGGATAATACTGTCGTCTCAAATGTCCGGCATTACGAAGCTTTGAATAGCGTGCTGAAATCGGTTGAAGCAGTATTGGAAGGCCTTTCTGGCGGTCTTTCCAGCGACCTGGTAACGGTGGACTTGCGCATGGCACTTTATCACCTGGGCGAGATCACGGGAGAAATAACCACCGATGAAATCCTGGGGAATATTTTCGGGAAGTTCTGTATCGGCAAATAGGACGGTAAGACTATAAGACTGTAAGACTTTATGGGGGAAATGTTAGTCCGCTTCCCCAGGTCGCTCCACCACAACTAGTGTTGAAAACAAAAAAATAAACACAATTGCCGCATAAGCGACCTTATATTTTACGGTGGCTGCCGAAGGCAGACATGCCGTCGAGCTAGGGCGAAGACGGCAAGTAAAATATTCAGTCGCGTTGTGGCAACGAAAAAAATCTGTAAACTTAAAATTTGTTAGTCCGACGGGTGAATCCGTCGGTTCATTCTTCAGATATGTCGGAACCAACGGATTTACCCGTTGGAGCATGAATCGAACTCTTTTTAATATTGCTATAAGTCAATCTGGTCGTGGAATTCAGAAATTACTCAATATACTGAGTAATTTTACTCAATACGTTGAGTAAATTATTATCTTTGTGAAAAATATCAGTTATGTTCAAACGTCCTTATTATTCCAGGATCGAGCAGCGGCTTGGCATGGAAAGAAAATTCATCCAGGTTCTCATGGGGCCAAGGCAGGTGGGCAAAACTACCCTTGTACGTCAATTTCTGGATAAATATTCTTTCCCCTGGCATTATGCATCAGCAGACGAAGCAACCCAACAACTATGGTTGCAGCAACAATGGGAAATAATCAGATTAAAACTCAACTCCACCGGTGCTAAAGAAGCTTTACTAGTCATTGATGAAATCCAGAAGGTTCCGGATTGGAGCAACCTGGTGAAGATCCAGTGGGATAAAGACAGCTTTGATAAGCGGCCTTTGAAAGTCATTCTTTTGGTATCATCACAGCTTATGCTTCAGAAAGGCTTGAGTGAATCTCTGGCGGGACGGTTTGAAGTGACGATGCTTCCTCACTGGTCCTACAGAGAGATGAAAGACGCATTCGGCTTCACCCTGGAAGATTACATCTGGTTTGGAGGGTATCCGGGTCCCGCTGATCTGGTTTCCGATGAAACCCGCTGGAAAGAATACATCCGTCATTCCCTGGTTGAAACGACCATCATGCGTGATATTTTATTGCTGACCAGAATTGATAAACCAGCATTGTTAAGAAATCTTTTCGACCTGGCCTGTTCCTGGTCTGGTCAGATCCTCTCTTACAATAAGATACTGGGACAGTTGAAAGATGCCGGAAATACAACTACACTGGCACATTACCTGAAACTTCTTGAAGGAGCCGGCATGATCAAGGGACTGGAAAAATATTCTCAATCGACAATCCGGCAGCGTGCCTCGAGTCCAAAGTTCCAGGTATTTAATACTGCTTTAATGTCAGCCATAAGTCCGAACCAGAGACAGGAAATAGCTGAACAACCAGAAATTTATGGTCGGTGGGTTGAATCTGCCATCGGGTCTCATCTTCTCAATCAATCCCTTACGGAACAAATAAACCTTTACTACTGGCGGGAAGGCAATCACGAGGTTGATTTTGTTTTACAGAAAGGAAATAAAGTCATAGGGATTGAAGTGAAAAGCGGTCGCAATAAATCATCTTCAGGCATTCCTGAATTCACAAAGCGATTTAATCCAGGCAAGGTTCTTCTTGTTGGAAGAGAAGGGATTCCGGTGGAAGATTTCCTGGGAGTTCCAATATCTGCTTTATTTATTTAATCACCACAAAAAGTTCTACCATAATCTTATATCCCAGGATGGCACACGGATAACACAGGATTCAACGGATTTGCACGGATCGAAGGCAGATTTCTGAAACACTATCCATGAAACCGGAATTTATTTATCTTTTTTGTTTTTCAGCTCATCTGTACTTTTCTTAACCTGTTTCCATAAATCGGCAGCCATGACAGGATCAATACCGGCCTTTTTGGCAAGTTCATTGATATCGAACTCTATTCCGGCGTTATAAAATGGAAGGGCAAGACTGAGAAAGGCATTGATGTTTTTCATATCTTCACTCTCTTCTTCCTTCAATGAAAAATAACTTTCATATGGATTCAATTGAATTTTCCTGATCAGTATTTTCTCCGTGGTATTAAGCATAGCGGGAGATATTGAAACGTCTGCTTCAGCCGGCAAATCAATGCCATTTTTCATAAGAGCCCTGGTAAGCATTTTAAATCCATAAGCAGTCATTGAAGTCCGAAGGAGTTCCCGAGTATCTTCGTTGTAATAAGCCTGGGCAAAATGTGGTATTTCTGCTAATTTCTTTAAACTAAACCGGTACACATTATTATTCCAGGCAACATCAAAGCTACCTTTGAGTCTTTCAGTTGGTAAACCGGGAATGCTATCGGTTGATTGGCAGTGCAGGGTCTCATGTCCGCGCGAAGCCATTATCGGTAGAGATGCTCCGCAAACCAGCATGAAAAAAGGAAAAGGGTTCTTTTCAACTTCATCCATAAGCATTTCCTCATCCGTTATTTTTGGATTCAGCTCGGTGGCGAAGAAAAAAATATCATCGGTAGAAAATGCTGTGAATGGAATGATGAGTCCAAATGTTTGCCAGCATTGACCGTTGAAAGCGATCAGATTGAACCAAAGGCGGGTTTGATGCTTTTTTAAAGTGTCTTGCAAACCGGGTGAATAAAGAAGATAATCTTCACAGGTCATCACATCTTCCATTTTAAAAAAAGAATCTTCCGGATTTGAAGAAACTTCTGCAAAGCTAAAGCGCCATGGATTTTCGGAATTAAACCGGAGATATTCCATTTGTTCCTTTGGCAATCCTTGAAAAGCGGAATGATTCAAAAATTTATGGATCAGGCCATCTTTTTTGAAAACACGGTGTGCAATGTATTCCGATTTAAGAAAATTGATGTGGGCCTGTTGCAGTTCCCTAACCGCGTTTTTGTACTTTCTGATTGACGCCTCCATCTCAGGAACGAGTCTCGCTTTATCCGCCGCATAGTGGATAATAAATTCGTCGATCACTTTTTTACTGAGGATTTTGTTCTTCTCGCAATGCTCTTTTATTTGGTCAAATTGTAGCATCATTATTTTTTTTGGTTGAGTGCAAAAATACTGAAATAAATCCGTGAGTATCCGGGTATTTAGCACACGGATGGAAGGCAGATTTCAGAGGCGATCTGGATGATTTGGTGCATATCGGCTAAGAATACGTCAGCCGGGACAAGGATTCGCTACCAGATTCCGGGTTCCGAACCCTGTAAGGTAATTTTCACCTGGTATATTGTATCGGTCATAGAAAAGAAGGTTAATAGTTCAGTCAAAAATAATAAAGATAACGCAAGCGAAAGGAGCTATCGCTTTTGAGACGTCTTTCTCTAATAAAAGTGGATTTCCTACTATAATTATTCGGTCTATTTATTTTTTCGTTGTGGTTCCGCGACTGGAAAGCTCCCTCTTTACCCCGCTTCTGCGGGGTTCCTCAGTCCGCCTCCCTAGGTCGCTCCACCACAACTAGTGTTGAAAACAAAAAAAATAAATACCGTTGCCGCAAAAGCGACATAAGCTGGTGCGGTGCCCGAACTTGTGAGGGGATTCATCCCGATTTTATCGGGAGGAAAGCGCCAGGTTCAGTCGTGTTGCGGCAACGAGGCCTGTCCGGCCTGAGGACAAACAATTAAAAATTAAAGAGGACGATCGCTTTTATGAAATCCTTTTCTAATAAAAATGGATTTTCTTCTTAATTTATCCGATCTATTTATTTTTTCGTTGTGGTTCCGCGACTGGAAAGCTCCCTCGTCGCTACGCTCCTCAGTCCGCTTCCCCAGGTCGCTCCACCACAACTAGTGTTTTAAAAGAGAAATAAAATTTGCCTTCCTCTGAACGAGCATAAAAAAAGGGAGGCCGGCGAAGCCGAACTCCCTTAGTTTGAAGCGGTGGTTGCTATATCAAGCCTTCATCTGCGAAGGAATAATAACCATCGGTGGTGACGATCAGGTGATCCAGGACAGCCAGATCCAGCAATTTGCCGCCTTCAACGAGCTTGCGGGTCAAGTGGATATCTGCTTCTGAAGGGTTGGTATTATTTGAGGGATGGTTGTGTGCTTTATGTAAAGCTTTACATAATGCACATTATGTAAAGTAAATGGTTATGTAAAGTAAATTGGTTAACAAGTTTATATTCAGAGGCTAACTATTAAAACACTTTACATAATATTTTC